>WNFZ01003302.1_pt1 | contig 32548 bp, 32 predicted proteins | sample 5400081 | NCBI WGS metagenome assembly WNFZ01 (sample SAMN13153365, study PRJNA577476) | soil metagenome | isolation source: 80 cm soil or saprolite under grassland replicate 1 | place: USA:California | collected 2016-06-15 | reverse complement strand
GACAGACCAGCTTCGGTCTGTCGCCCCTCCGGGGCTCCCGAGGGTGATTTCGATTGCGTCCGGTGGTTTCTCCACCGGCTAATATCCGGCGTCCCTCCGGGACGAAGATCAATCCCGGACTTGTGTAGAAACTTTAGCTGGAAAGTTTGCGCTACCGTCGCCGAGACGATCTTTAGCTTTCATTACGTCCTTATCCGTGGATTCAGGCTGGACAGTTTGCCCTACGCTCGCGCCGCCATTTTCATTCTTTCAGAGCGTCGCAACGCGACATGCCGAACTCCTCAGAAAATAACCACGTAGGCGCCGAATCTATTCGTTACGTCACGTAACGACTAAAGTCGTTACTACGTGGCGCTTTCAATGTTTCTGGGCGTCGCAACGCGAGAGGCGAGACGCCGCGAGGCGAGATAGCCGGAACCCCATCAGCCAAAGCGTCACACCAACTGGCCCCAGACACGTCCGCCGCCGCCGGTAAGGCTGTGGCGCGCGCGTGTTGAGCGCGCCCAGATTCTTGCGCTTCCCGGTCTTCGGCTTTTGTTACCGCGAATGGAGACTGCGCCTCTCCGACTTAAACTTTCTGATCAGCAGTAACCTGCGACCGTTCCCCTCAAACGCCGCTGAGGAAGTTATAACCGCGCCGTTGCATCAGGCGGCATCGTGATTGCAAAACTATCGGATGTCATCAAGACGATGAACAGATCACAGCAATGACAGACTGAGATTCATTGATGGACGAGTTCAAGCCCGTTTCATACATCGGCGGCTATTTGCCGATTGAAGATCACGGCCTGATCGGCGACGGCTCGACAGCCGCGCTGGTCGGGCGCGACGGCGCGATATCGTGGATGTGCGCGCCGCGCTTCGATTCGCCGCCGGTCTTCTGCCGGATTCTCGACGCGCGGCGTGGCGGCGCCTTCACCATCGCTCCTGAAGGCATGATTGAGTCGCGGCAATATTACGAACCTGACACCGCGGTGCTGGTGACGGAAATGCGCGGGCCGGCGGGGTCAGTCCGCGTGACAGACGCGCTCACGCTGCGGCAGGGCGCGGATCTGACGGAGGACGCCGCCGCCGGGCGCTGTGAGCTATTGCGTTTAGTGGAGGCGCTCTGGGGCGGCGCGCGTCTGAGGATCGAGATCGAGCCGCGCGGCGGAGCGCAGGTTGCGGCGCGCAGTGGAGGCCTGTCCCTGCGCAGCCCCTCTCACCCCCAGCTCGATCTGCAACTTTCGTCTTCTTTCCCCCTGGAAGGGCTGCGTAGTGTGACGGAACTCAGAGAAGGCGCCCGTTTGCATCTGACATTGCGCTGGGGCTGCGCCGTCGTGAGGTATAAGCCGCTGTCGGCGGAAGACTCGCTGAGGGCGACGCGCGACGCCTGGCGGCGATGGGCCGCGCGCATCAGATACGAAGGGCCGCGGAAAGAGACCGTGCGCCGCTCGGCGCTGACGCTCAAGCTGCTCGATCACTTTGAGAGCGGCGCGCTCGTGGCGGCGCCGACTTCTTCGCTGCCTGAAGTGATCGGCGGCGAGCGCAACTGGGATTATCGCTATTCGTGGTTGCGCGACACAGCGTTCACGGTTTACGCGCTCAATCGCATCGGCTGCCCGGAGGAGGCGTTGGGGTTTCTCGGTTGGGCGCTGGACGCGGTCGAGCGAGGCGGTCGTCCCAGAGCGGTCTATAACCTAAACGGCGGCCCCCCTCCGCCGGAGCTTACGGACGAGGGGCTCGAAGGCTATCGTGGCTCGCGCCCGGTGCGATGGGGCAACGCGGCGGCCGAACAGATCCAGCACGACGTCTACGGCGAGATTCTCGATTGCGCTTACAAATGGGCGGCTCATTGCGGCGAGATTGATGAAAAGTTGTGGCAAAGGCTCCGCAGACTGATCGAAGCCGCCGCTCGCGAGTGGCGCAATCCTGATCACGGCATCTGGGAAGTGCGCACGCAGGGCAGGGTATTTACCTATTCCGCGGCCATGTGCCAAGTGGCCCTGGACCGCGGAGCGCGAATGGTCGAACGATTCAAATTGCCGGGCGAAGCTGCGGAGTGGCGCGCGGCGGCCGATGAGATTCGCGGGGCGATCCTCGACGAAGCCTGGGATGAAAAGCTCAATTCACTGACACAACATCTGGGCGGCGGCGGCCTCGACGCCAGCCTGTTGTGTCTGCCTCTGCGCCAGGTCATCCCCGTCGATCATCCCAAAATGGTGGCGACGACCGCGGCGATAGCCGAACGGCTGAGCGCGGGCGACGGTTTGTTGTACCGCTATCTGCCGTACGTCTCGCCCGATGGTCTCACCGGGCGCGAAGGCGCGTTTCTGATCTGCAGCTTCTGGATGGTGGACAATCTGGCCTATCAAGGAGGGCTGGATGAAGCGATTGACCTGTTCGATACGCTCTGCGATCGGGCCAATGCTCTCGGGCTGTTGCCCGAACAAGTAGACCCGTCGAGCGGCGCGTTCCTGGGCAACTTCCCGCAGGCGTTCAGCCACGTCGGACTGATTTCGAGCGCAGTGAATCTGGCATGGCTTATGAAAGGAAATCTGAGCGTAATAGCTCAGCCCTCCTTGCCGCGTTAGCGGCGCCTGAATTTAGCCGTGTGCGGCAGCGACGGTTGAGACTGATCGGCAAACTCAACCGTCGCTGCCGCGACTGGGGGTGGATGCGCGATTGTCCCGGCTTTGAAAAGCCGGGCTAGGGTCACATGGTCGCTCCGCGACCGAGAAGACAGTTGTTATGTTTATTATTCAAAGACCATCAACCCACGGGACGGTTGGAGAATATTCCCGCGTCGCGCGAGCGACGAATTAATTCAATCGTCGCTGACGCGACGGGCGGAAAAAATCCTGCGATACCGTGGGTTGAAACCCACGGCTAAACTCAAGAGCCGCTAACGCGGCAAGGAAGGCTGAGTAGTCGCATCCAAATGAACGTTTTAGTTTTCAATGTAGGCAGCGCATCGCTCAAGTTCCGGGTGATTGCCATGCCAGTGGACGCGGCGTTTCCTGAGCAGGGGCGCGTGGTGGTGAGCGGCGCCGTCGAAGAGTTCGGCGCTGAGGCCACCCTTTCTTCGTTCGAAAACAAGGAAATCGCGCAGCAGGAAAAGATCGCCGCCGCCGATCAAGGAGAAGCCGCGCGACAGGCGCTGTCCTGGTCGAATGCGGCGAAGCGGCCCGGCCTGCCGGCGATGGGCCGGCTGGGCGCCGTCGGCCACCGCGTCGTCCACGGCGGCGACCGGTTCTCGACGTCTGTCAGAATTGACAATGGCTTGATCACGGGCATCGAGGAATTGGAAGAACTCGCGCCGTTACACAACGCCCCGGCCGTGAGTGTGATTCGCGCGTCCCAAGAGGCGCTCGGCTCGGCCTTGCCAATGGTCGCGGTCTTCGACACCGAGTTCCATCGATCCATACCGCCGCAGGCTTACACGTACCTTCTGCCGTTGGACCTGGCCCGCTGGCATCGCATCCGCCGCTACGGGTTCCACGGAGTCGCGCACGAATATCTGGCCGGACGTTACGCGCGCATTGCGGGCAGGCCGATAGAACATGTGAATGTGATCACGCTACATCTGGAGAGCGGCTGCTCAGCCTGCGCCGTCCGCGGCGGTCAATCGGTGGACACGTCAATGGGCTTTACGCCGCTCGAAGGACTGATGATGGGCATGCGTTCGGGTGACATTGACCCGTCCATCATCGGCTACTTGATGCGCAAGGAGCGAGTCGGAATCGAGCAGGTCGAAGAATGGCTGAACAAAGAGTCGGGATTGCTTGGCGTTTCAGGCCGCTCGCATGACACGCGCGCGCTGATGAAACTGATCGCCACAGACGAGCGCGTGCAATTGGCGATGGAGTTCTTCTGTTATCGCATCCGCAAATACATCGGCGCTTACATCCGGGAGCATGGCGTAGACCCGCCGGAGATCACTGACTGGAAGTGGATGTGAGCGGCCGGCGATCACAGGATATTAACGGCGCGCGCCGCCAGCAGCGCGATTATCAGCAGCGAGAGCAGTGACTGCAACATCATCAAGCCTTTCGCCCACCGCGTGAGCGCCGGCGTATCGGTCGGCGAAAATGCGGTGTTGGTGTTGAAGGCGAGAAACAAATAGTCAATGAAATTGGGGGACCAGCCATGTTGCTCGGCTTCTCTAAGCGCCTTTTCGCTCATTATCATCTGCGGAAAGAGGAAGGCCCCATAAGAGTGTCTTGCGCGCTTATCCCGTTGATGTGGCCCCCCTGCGTCCAGTCTCCAGTACCACAGCGCAAAAACCAGAATGTTGGTGGCCCAGAGCGAAGCTGCCGAGACCAACAGAGTCTCCGGCGCCGTTTTGTGCGCGGGCAAGGCGCCGATCAGGAGGATCAAAGAAATGATCAGTCCCAGGGTGAGCGCCCCGCTCACCGCGAATCCGAAAACGGCGCTCAATCGGGACCTGCCGGCGTGATGAGAAATTACGGTGGGAATGAGCAAGGCCAGAATGACGGAAGGGAAGAGCCATCGAGGGCCGAAGGTGAGGGCGGCCGGCAGCGCCGTGTATAGCCCGCCCCCGGCCAACACCGCGATGAAAGCCGGCCAGCGCGGTTCCGGATTAGTCTGTTGTGCAAGCTCTTCCATTGTCTCCAGCCTATTCCTCGCCAGGATCGAAGATCGAAACAATACCCCCATTTCCAATCGATCATTAACCGGAGAGGCATAGTAACTAATTATTCTGTAAATTAAGTTTTTTGGTATTGTTCAAGCCCGCGGAACGGGCGGCAGAGTAAAGCCTGGGGTGGAGCCGAAGGCCGCAACCCCAGGTCAGGTTCGGAGCGCCATCAAGCCCGTGAAACGGGCGGGAGTCATTGGCTGTCGCCCACTTTGTGGGCTTTGGTCGCTTTGCTGCCGCTCTCCTGGGGCTTACGCCCCAGGCTTTATGCTGCCGCCTGCTCCGCAGGCTCAAAGCAAAGGTTTTAAAACACAAAATATCAAACAACTTAGGATACAGAGTACTAATCCATGAAAACTTTGCCGTGGTTTGCTATCCTTTGCTTACTATGACAAAGCAATCCCGTCATAAAATCAATGCTTAATCATCAACGACAAAAAGAGCCGGTTTAGACATAAAACTACCCCCCTTTTCACTACTCACACCCAATAAGACTGTCGCGCAGCGGACGCCACCTGTGGCCGTTGCGCGCCAGCAGTTCATCGGCTTCCGCCGGCCCTTCGCTGCCGGCCGCGTAGTTAGGGAATTCCGGAGGCTGCTGATTCGCCCACGCCTCCAGGATGGGAGTGATCAATCTCCATACAGTCTCCTTGCCGAGATAATGATCTATGCGATAGATCCGATTCTCGTCGAAGACGTCCGCTATCAGGTCATTCAGCGCGCGCGCGGATTCCAGGTCGCGTCCGAAAGGTTTTTCGACCACGACGCGCGACCAGCCTTTTTCTTCGGAGGAGAGCTTTATTATGCCGAGTCCATGGACGATTGAAGGCGCGACCGATGGCGGCGCGGAGAGATAGAACAGACGGTTCTCGCTCGCGCCCTCTTGCAGAGTCATCTTCTCGAGACGCCTGGCGATCAGGCGGTAAGTCTCGACCTCGTGGAGATCGCCCTGCAGATAATGCAAGCATCCGGCAAACGCCCGCCACTCGGCGTCGCTGATCTGGCCCGCCTCTTTCGAGCCGGACATGCCGGCGCGCATCCGCTCGCGGTATTCTTCATCGTTTATCTGTTCTCGCGCCACGCCCAACACCTTGAAGCGGCTCGACAGACAGCCCGCGCCGGCCAGGCGGAAGAGGGCGGGAATAAGCTTTCGTGTAGCGAGATCGCCCAACGCCCCGAAGATCACGACGACGCACGGGTCGCCCTTCGGCAAAGATAATCCGGCTACTGGAAATGGCGTCGCTTCGATAACTACGTCCATCGCCTAACCTCTCAGATCAAATAGCAGTCACGGCGCAGACCGGACCCCGGCTTCGTCCAGATGGCGCATTAAGTCGGCAGGATCCTGGTAGACGCGGTATGCTCCAGCGCGTTCAAGCTCATCCTGACCATAACCGCTTCCGCTCCTCTTGAAATGAGTTCTTTTACCGGTTTTCAAATGTATGAAGACTGTCAGCCACAGAGGGCACAGAGGGCATAATGATTTCTCTGTGCCCTCTGTGCCCTCTGTGCCCTCTGTGGCTATTCATCAACGTAATGTTCCTCCGCGTTGCGCTAGTCATTTCAAATGGGCTCTTAAGCCCCCGCTGGCAACTGGCGCTCGGTTTCTTCGGGTCGAACGTGATGGAAGTTCAGAAGCGTCTTTACTCCATCTTCGGATTCAACTTCTAACGTCTCGTCTCCAGGTATTCTAGGCTCCTTAATCCAGACGCCTTTCGGCGTATTGATGAAGCGCGTCACGTCGGCGTCTGGTCTGCCGCCGACGATGATCTCGATCAGGTTCTCGTGAGCTTTCACATCGGCGCTGACGCCTACCAGCGGTAGCTTGTTGGCTTCCTCCTGATCGCCGATGTCGGAGCCGATAACTTCCAGAGTGACAATCCATCCTTCGTGGTTCTTGCTGAAGTCGTCAAAGAACTTGATCCATTGTTCGCGTGGAATCTCTCTCGTTTGCATGTTTTACCTCCTCCGAAAAAATGTACCGTAGGTTGTCCTCTGTGCGAGGGCCTGCGGAGGCTTGATTATTGGAGCGTTCAATTGTCATCAAGCAGCTTGGTTGCCCTGCTCCCGCATGGACAACCTACGGTACATGGCGCGTCGCCTTTTCATTGTCTCGGGGCGTCGCCGCAGCGATGACATGAACGACCCATCCGAGAATCGATCACGTTTCGAGCATTCCGACCCCGGCCATACGCCGGTCCGGAATGCGCACGATCAGCACGGGACATTTGGCTCGATCGAGCACCTTACGTGAGACGCTGCCCATCAAAACCCGCAGAACGCCTGTCCGTCCGTGTGACCCCATAACTATCAGGTCCGCGCCGATCTCATCGGCGAACTTCAAAATCTCGTCAGCAGGATCGCCTTCGACCGTCAATTGTTGGCGCACGGTCAACCCCTGCTGCGCGAGCGGCGTATTGGTAATGTCAAAAACCAGCTCGGCTTCCTGCCGCCGCCGGATTTCACGACTATGTCTTGCATCCGGGTCAGCCCATGCCTTGCCGACTGCGAAAGCTTCAGGCTTTTGCACATGAAGGAGCGAAATCTCGGCGTCTTCAGCGTCAATAAGCCGCCCGAGCTTTCGTGCGGCTTCGAGTGAGTGTTCTGAACCATCCACCGGGAGCAAGATGCGGCGCGGTCGAGTCTCGATAGGCGCGACCAGATCAAGTTCATTATCAAGCGCCGATACTGCGGGCAGCGGATTGCCCGCGAGCAGCTGGAGAGCCGGCTCGCCGCCGGTCGTCAGATGGCGGATGAGTTCGACCGGAAGGTTGAAGCTGCGAATGGCGCGCGCGAGGCTGTCGCCACACAGTATGCTGCGCTGATGACCCGGCGACACGCGCTCCAGAATGAACAGCGCCAACGCGCGCGTGGCCGCCCCAAACGGCTCGATCTCCCAGACGCCGAGCGGCCCGTTCCAGAGAATCGTACGCGCCCCCTCGAAAAGCCCCTTAATGCGATTGACTGTCGCGGGCCCCACATCAACCGGCATGTAGAATGGCGGAATTCCGTTCTCGAGTTCGAGCCGCCATTCAGGCGGATCGCCTGTGCGCCCAATCTTTTCATACTCGCGGAATTCATCGACCTGTACCGTGATGAAGTCTTCAGGCAGGATGACCTCGACCTCTTTTTCCGCCTTCTTCAGGAAATCTTTGACCAGCGGCAGGAGCGCCCTATCAACCGGCGCCGAGCCGATCTCACGCCGTTTTGCTTCGAGGAAAGTGAACGCGAGCGCGCCGCCTATGAACAAGCGATTGAGCCTGGGCAGCAAGTTCTCAAGGACGGGCAGCTTTTCTTCGAGGCGCGCGCCGGCGATGAGGCCGACAAAAGGCGGATCGGGTTGATCGAGCGCGGCCTCGAACATCATCAACTCGCGGGCCAGCGCCAGCCCCGCGGCCGCCGGCCGGACGTGCCGGGTGACGCCGACGGTCGAAGCCAGGGCGAGGTTTGCGAGCGCGAAAGCGTCATTGCAATAAACGTCGCATAGCTCGGCAAGCTCATGCGCAAACTCGGCGTCGTTCTCGTCCTCGCCCGGATAGAACCTCAGGTTTTCGAGTAACAGAAGATCCCCGTCTCGCATGCCTGCCACCGCGCCCTGCGGGCCGCGCCCAATCGCTTCGCCGAGCTTGCGCACAGGGCGGCCCAGCATCCGCGACAATCGCTCAGCCACCGGGTCGAGTCTGAGCGACTCGATCACTCTTCCCCCCGGCTTGCCGATGCTCGCGCCGATGACGGCGCGCGCGCCGACGCCCCCCAGATATTCCAATGTCGGCAGGGATGAGCGTAACTTGCTTTCATCAAAAAGTACGCCGGATGGCGACAGCTCCGCGTCGGCGTCAATCCGGACGAAGACGCGCTGACCGCGCAGTTTCTCTACGGGCAATTGATTGATGACCACCTTGTCCATATCACTCACCGCCGATGATCATGTTTCTTTCAGAGCTTCGCGAGCTTGACCGCGACGCCAGGCCCCGCGACCAACACCGAGCAGGCCGCATGGTCAATAACGCGGCGCGGGCCACTCGCGGCCAGCACAATCAATTCCGCCGCCATTTGGTTTGCGACGCGCAGGATGATCTCCGCCGGGTCGCCCTGCGACGCCAATTGACCCGCAGAGATGAGGCCGCGCGAGGCCAGAATGGCGTTCGCCCGCGCAAATATGCGCTCACTCTCTATGCCGCGTTCAAATCTCTCCGCTTCGGTCGCCCTCTTGAAATCCGGGTACCGCTCTTCATCCGGCCCCGAACGCGCGTGCAGGAGAAAAAACTCGGCGTCGCGCGGCGCCATTTCCACCGCAACGTGGAGCGCGCTTGTATCGCCGTCCGCCCCGCTGAGCGGAATGAGGATGCGAAGCGGTTTTCGCGGGACCGCATCCATTTCTGCCTCTGTCATAACCACTCACCGCCTTCCTGCCCCGGCCGCGTTCTCGATGGCCGCCATCAATGTGGCGAGGTCCCAGGCGCCGTCGTGGCGCAGGCCGTTAATGAAAAAGGTCGGCGTGCCGTTAACCCCGCTCCGCGCCCCGCTCAGAAAGTCTTCGCGCATCCGGTTGAGATACCGGCCTTCTCGCATTTCACGAACGAATCGAGGAATATCAAGACCGACCAGGGCGGCGTATTCCAGCAGATCTTCACCCTCGAGCGCTTGTTGATTTTCATAGAGGATATCGTGCATCTCCCAGAACTTGCCCTGCGCCCCGGCCGCCTCCGCCGCTTCCACGGCGCGCTCGGCGTGAGGGTGGACGGTGGTTAATGGAAAGTTGCGAAAGACGAATCGCATCAGATTCCCGGCGCGCCGCTCAAGCTCTTTCACCACGAAATACGCCTGACCACAATACGGGCACTCATAGTCGCCATATTCCACCAGGGTGACGGGCGCCACGCGCGGCCCTCTGACATGGTCGCGCTCCTCGCTAATCGGAACGGCGAGCTTTGCCCTGATCATTCTTGCTTGTGTCATGCCGCCACCTCCCGCTTTGAAACGAGCGCTTCTAGGGCGTCGAGGATGCCTTCGGCGCCAGGATTGACGTCGAGCGGAGAGAGGTAGCTCCAGCGGATCGTTCCATCGGCGTCGATTACGAACAACGCCCGCTCGCTAATCCCATCTTGCTGGCGATACGCCCCGTAACTGCTGGCGACTTCGCCTTTCGGTTCGAAGTCCGATAAGAGCGGGAACCGCAACTTCCGATCCTTGGCGAATGCGAGGTGGCTCCAGTAGCCATCAACCGAGATGCCGAGCAGGGCCGCGTTAAAGCGCTGAAATTCTGGAAGAAGCTCGTTGTACAACACCACTTGATCTCCGCACACCGGACTCCAGTCGGCCGGGTAGAACGCGAGAATCACAGGACGGCCGCGTAATTCACTCAACGAAATGAATTGGTCGGGCGGCAGAGTTTGCAACTTAATGTCTGGCGCCTGGGCGCCAGGCGCGCCGGTTTCGCGGTCCGGACGGAGTGATTGTGTACTCCGCAGTTTGAAGTCTGGCGCCGGAACGCCAGGTCCGAGCTCTGAGTTGGGACCTGATGTTCCTTGCCGGTTTTTGCCTTTACTCATATCAGACTCTCTCCTTCTCATTGCTTCTAGCAGCCAAAGTTCATTATTGATTTTGCTGGCCGCCACGCTGGCGCGCCGGAACCGGAACATATGGCGCCGAAGGAATGCGCTGCTTGGGTTGGGGGAACAATTCCATAAACCTGTACACGCCGGCTGGCATATCGGTCGAGACCGGCAGCCCAAGCTCTTTCACTTCTTCATAGGTCAGCGGATAGTCGTGCGTCCATTTGCCTGTGTCGCGCTTTCGATGCGCTGAAGGTTACGGGAGAGCGCGCCGGCACGGTCGGTATGGGGAGCGACCCTAAATTCTTCAAACGCGCGTCTGATCGGCGCTCAGGTCGCTCCCCATACCCGCTGCGCCGAGGATCATCCCTCAACGTGTTTCTGACCTGCGGTGTGACAACCTAATTCCTTCGAGCTTTAGATTGGCAAGTTGAATGCCCAAACAGAATTATTTATAGAAGGTAATAGCCGCTGACGACAAAGAGCTTGACGTGTTACGGCATCCACTGTGTGGCGGATTGGGCGCCGCGCGCATACCAACTTGCCCTCGCCAACTACAATTTATATTTGTTGAGCATGCGATAAAGTGTGCGACGGTCAATTCCAATCCCGCCAGGAAAAAAAGGCGCACGGTTTGGCCTGCGACTTGTAAGAAAGCCCGCGCCAACCGTGCGCATCATTGACATTCAGCCTAGGCGCTTAACGCCTATCAGTCGCCGTAGATTTCTGTCAGATGGTCATTTATGCTTGGCATTGGGTCGTCCTTCATTGAAGTTGTAGTTGTGTTGCAACGTAATTCTACTCTTCAATGAAGTTCTGACGACCCATATTCAACCCAAGACTGGGATTAACTTAACCTCATTGGCTTTGAAAAGCCGGGCTAGGTTCACGTGGTCGCTGCCGCGACCGAGAAGGCGGTTGCCTGCACGGGCGCCACATTGGCAATCGTTGTAAAGCTGGCGCCTGAAGCTCAATAGGCGGAGAAACGCGGCGCCTGCGGTTCGTACGCCCGGTACACGTGGCTGCGGTTCGTACGCTCAGTACATCATCTCGGGCGGCGGCGGGACGGCCTTCTTCTCCGGCAGTTCGGCGACGGCCGCCTCGGTTGTAAGCATCAGCCCGGCGATCGAGGACGCGTTCTGCAACGCCGTCCGCGCCACTTTGAGCGGGTCTATCACTCCGGCTTTGAAGAGGTCTTCGAAGGTTTCGGTCTCGGCGTTGAAGCCGAAGTTCGGATTGTCATTCTCCTTCACCTTCTCGACCACGATTGAGCCTTCGTGACCGGCGTTCTGCGCGATCTGGCGCATCGGCTCTTCGAGCGCGCGCCGGACGATGTCGGAGCCTGATTGCTCGTCCTCTTCCCCAAACTTAAGCGTGTCGATCGCCTTGCGCGCGCGGATGAACGCGACCCCGCCGCCCGGGACAATGCCCTCTTCGACCGCGGCCTTGGTCGCATGCATCGCGTCTTCGATGCGCGCCTTCTTCTCCTTCAACTCAGTCTCAGTCGCGGCGCCGACCTTGATCACCGCTATGCCGCCGACCAGCTTCGCCAGCCGCTCCCGCAAATTCTCGCGGTCGTAATGCGAGGTCGTCTCCTCCATCTGCGCCCGCAGTTGTCGCACGCGGATATCAATATCGCCCTTCTTGCCCGCGCCCTCGATGATGGTCGTGCTGTCCTTGTCCACCACCACCCTCTTGGCGCGGCCAAGATCTTCCAACCTGATGTTTCCGAGGTTGATACCGAGTTCCTCGGTGAAGGCCTTGCCTCCGGTCAGGATCGCAATGTCTTCGAGCATAGCTTTGCGGCGATCGCCGAAGCCCGGGGCTTTGACCGCGCAGACCTGCAGCGTCCCGCGCAGCTTATTGATCACGAGGGCGGCGAGCGCTTCTCCTTCCACATCCTCGGCGATGATCAACAACGGCTTGCCCGTCTTGGCCGCTTGCTCCAAGAGCGGCAGCAGGTCCTTCAACAAGCTGATCTTCTTCTCGTAGATCAGAATCAGGCTGTTATCAAACGCGCATTCCATTCGCTCCGGGTCGGTTACGAAGTAAGGTGACAGGTAGCCGCGGTCGAACTGCATGCCCTCGACGACCTCCATCTGAGTCTCCATCGTCTTGGACTCCTCGACCGTGATGACGCCGTCCTTGCCGACCTTCGACATCGCCTGCGCGATCAGGTCGCCGATGGCATGGTCGCCGTTGGCCGAGACCGCGCCGACCCTGGCGATGTCATTGCCCTTGACCGGTTTGGCGAGCTTCTTCAGATCTTCCACGACGGCCGTAGTAGCTCGATCAATCCCGCGCTTGAGCGCCATGGGATTGGCGCCCGCCGCGACCAGCCGCAGCCCTTCGCGGAAGATCGCTTGCGCAATGAGGGTAGCTGTGGTGGTACCGTCGCCCGCGATCTCGGCGGTCTTCGACGCGACTTCACGCACCATCTGCGCCCCCGCGTTTTCGAGTCTGTCCGCAAGTTCGATCTCCTTCGCCACGGTCACGCCGTCCTTGGTAATAGTGGGATAGCCATATTTATTCTCGAGGACCACATTGCGCCCCCTGGGCCCGAGCGTCACTCTGACCGCGTCGGCCAGAGTGTCGACGCCATGCTGGATAGCCTTGCGCGATTCTTCGCCTAAAACAATTTTCTTAGCCATGCGCCTTCATCTCCTTTAAGCTATTTCCGGGCGCGTTTCGCCTTTTCGATTATTCCAATACGGCCGAGAATCTCCCTCACCCGCATAATCACATATTCCTCATCGCCGATGATCACGTCCATGCCCGCGTTCTTTCCGAAGAGTACATGGTCTCCGACTTTCAGATCGGGAGGGATACGCTTCCCACTTTCGAGGATCTGGCCGGCGCCGACGGCGGCGCCTCGCCCTGTTGCGGCTTCTCTTTCGCCGTGTCAGGAATGTAAAGTCCGCTGCGCGTTTCTCCCGCCTCCTCAGTGCGCTTGATGACTACGCGGTCATGCAATGGTTCTAGTTGGATCATACTTTTCTCACCTCCTTCACAGATCGGCCTCTCGTAAAAGCGACTCTATATTGAGTTGGTATCAGCCGAGATACACAGCAAGGAGAGTTCCAGAGATGAAAGGCGCAGGTCATTTGACTTAGCGGCGCCTACTTTCCGCGCTTGTGACAGCTCGGCGGGAAAGTGAGAACAAGCTCGCCCCACTTCGCCCAATTATTCGCGCTGATCAAGCCGGCAAACCGCAGGCGGCAAAGTCGTCACAATTGGAACGATGGGGCGATGTTAAGGAGAGAGCGCTGTGGCATACCGCTTGAGATACCAAGAAGCGAGCCTGACATTCTCGCCCGCCAGTAGGCTAATGACTTTCGAATCATTAGGTCTTGCGAGTCAGGTGAGCGTTGGGGCTGGCGCCGCATCGATTAGATAGGCCAGAAGTAGCGCGCGATCCATTTGTCATTTGTTATTGACCTGTGCGCCGCCGGGGCAAATGACTCAAATAACTAATGACAGGCGCCAAAGGACAAAGGACAAAGGAGGCACATTATGGCAAAGGCAGTAGGTATTGATCTGGGAACAACCAATTCCGCCGTCGCAGTTATGGAGGGCGGCAAGCCGACTGTGATCGTCAACATTGAAGGCGCCCGCGTCACTCCTTCCGTCGTGGCTTACACTAAGACGGGCGAGATCCTGGTCGGCCAAATCGCCAAGCGCCAGGCAGTGCTCAACCCGGAAAATACCATCTACTCGGCCAAGCGCTTCATTGGCCGCCGCTATTCCGAAGTTCAGGAAGAGATCAAAAACGTTCCCTATAAAGTGGTCGCCGGTCCGAATGACGCCGTGCGCTTTGATATTCAGGGCAAGCTGATCGCCCCGGAAGAGGTCTCCGCGCAGGTTTTGCGCAAACTCACGGGCGACGCCGCGAAGTATTTAGGCGAGACGGTCAAAGATGCGGTGATCACGGTTCCAGCCTACTTCAATGACGCGCAGCGGCAGGCCACCAAAGACGCGGGCACGATCGCGGGCCTCAACGTGCTGCGCATCATCAACGAGCCGACGGCCGCCGCGCTGGCTTACGGTCTGGAGAAGAAGACGAACGAAACGATCCTGGTCTTCGACCTGGGCGGCGGCACCTTCGACGTTTCCATTTTGGAAGTCGGCGACGGCGTCTTTGAGGTCAAAGCGACCTCGGGCGACACGCACCTGGGCGGGGATGATTTCGACAAACGGGTCGTGAATTGGCTGGCCGAAGAGTTCCTGCGCGACCAGGGCATTGATTTGAGAAAGGATCGTCAGGCCCTGCAGCGGCTGACCGAAGCCGCGGAAAAGGCCAAGATCGAGTTGTCGAGCGTAATTGAAACCACCGTCAGCCTGCCCTTCATCACGGCGGACGCCAGCGGGCCGAAGCACCTCGAATATAAACTCACGCGGGCGAAGTTCGAACAACTGACGGCGGATCTGGTCGAGCGATGCGTGGGGCCGGTCAAGCAGGCGCTCTCGGACGCCAAGCTCAGTGAACGCGATATTGACGAAGTGATCCTGGTCGGCGGCGCAACCCGTATGCCGGCGGTGCAAGCGCTCGTCCGTCGCCTCACCGGTGGCAAAGAGCCGAACCAGTCGGTCAACCCGGATGAAGTGGTCGCGATCGGCGCGGCGATTCAGGCCGGCGTGCTCGCCGGGGAAGTCAAAGACGTGGTGCTGCTGGACGTGACGCCCCTCTCAATGGGCGTCGAAACTCTGGGCGGCGTGATGACCAGGGTGATCGAACGCAACACGACCATTCCGGCGCGCAAAGCGGAAACCTTCTCGACGGCTGAAGACAACCAGACGGCGGTGGACGTTCACGTGCTGCAAGGTGAGCGTGAACTCGCGCGCGACAACCGCACGCTCGGTCACTTCCGGCTCGAAGGCATCCGGCCCGCGCCGCGCGGCCTGCCGCAGGTCGATGTCTCTTTCGACATTGACGCGAACGGCATCCTGACAGTCACCGCGCGTGACAAGGGGACGGGCCAGGAGCAGAAGATCACCATCAGTGGCTCGACGCAACTCTCGAAAGAGGAGATTGACCGCATGGTGGCGGACGCGCAGAGCCACGCCGACGATGATCGGCGGCGACGTGAAGAGGTCGAGGCGCGCAATCATGCCGACGCGATCGCTTACCAGGTCGAGAGACAGCTCCAGGAGTTGGGCGACCGCGCGCCGGCTAACGATAAGGCGCGCGCCGAGCAATTGATTTCGGAGATTCGTCAATTGGTGAAGGACAACTCCTCCGACGTCGCCCGGCTGCGCCAACTCGCGAGCGACCTGCAGCAGCTTGGTTACGGATTGACCTCAGCGGCATACACCCAGGCTGCGGCGGGCGGCGCCGGGCCTCAAACCGGCGGGACTCAAACCACCGGCGGCGGGCCGAGGCCGGGGGGCGCGGGAGGAGGCGATGAAGTGATTGACGCCGAATTCAAGGAGAGCAAGTAACGGGCGGCGCGCGCCTTGCGGCTTCTGCCGTGTCTGATCGCCACAGACTGAATTCTGTGCGAACCGGAGGAGACAGCGCCATGAATGACACAAAGCCGAAACATGATAGGACCGCGCAGGCGGGCAAAGCGCGGACCAAGGCCGAGCAGGCCGCCGAGCGGGCCGCGCCCGAGCGGAAGGCGGGCGCCGAACAGCTTCAAGCCGAGAACGCGCGGCTCAAAGAAGAGTTGAGCCGCGAGCATGAAATCTACTTGCGCAACCTGGCCGACTTCGAGAACTACCGACGGCGCGTTGAGCGTGAGCGCGCGAGTGTCGCCCAGGCGGGCAAGCGTGAAATGGTTCTTTCGCTGCTCGATGTCCTCGATGACTTCGAGCGCGCGCTCGAACACATGGACGAGGCGCCGGCGTCCGTCTCGGCAGGGGTGAGCGCGATTTACCAGCGTTTGGCGGGCCTGCTCGAATCGCAGGGCGTGATTCCCTTCGAGAGCGTCGGCCAGCCTTTTGATCCGGCGCTGCACGAAGCGGTGGGATCGGTAGAGAGTGACGAACAGGAGCCCGGCGTCGTGCTCGATGAGTTGAGACGCGGCTATCGCTGGGGAGAGGAGTTGCTGCGACCGGCGCGCGTACGTGTAGCCCAATGATAGCTATCATTCAACCAAAGGGATCGTAGATTTTGACCGCGTGAGTGGAATATTGATCTTTACTCCCGAAGCGGTCATTACCAAGGAGCGGGTGGCGGAGGGCGACGATACGGCGAGATGAGTGGCGCTGGATCGGCGCTGGCGACGCCACACGAGTTATCAATAAATCTTATCGAAATAGAAGGAGAGATGTATTTATGGCAGACGCAAATGACAAGAGAAATCAGACCCAAGCCACTGGGCAGCAAGGCGGGCAGCAGAGTGGACAGCAGGGCGGACCACAAGCGCAATCTGGTCAACCATCCGCTCAACGCTCAGGCGCGATGGAGGGAGGGGAGCGAGGGCAACGAGGCGCCAGGATGGCCCGGCGCGGCGCCTACGCGCCATCCGTGTTCGCGCTCAGCCCGGGCGCCGTCCTCAGCATGAGTCCGTTCGAGCTCATGCGGCGCTTCACGGATGAGCTGGATCGCGCCTTCGAAGGCCTCGGTATCGCGCGCGGCGCAGGCGGCGGTGAAATCCAGATGTGGACGCCATCCGTGGAGGTCTTCGAGCGCGAAAATAATCTCGTCGTGCGCGCCGAACTTCCCGGCCTGGATAAGGACGACGTCAGGGTCGAACTTACGGACGACGGCCTGGTCATCGAAGGCGAGCGGAGGCGCGAGCACGAAGAGCGCCTCGAAGGCGGCTACCGGTCGGAGATCGAATATGGCCGGTTCTACCGGATGATCCCGCTGCCTGAAGGCGTCAATGTAGATCAGGCGCAGGCGCGGATGAACAACGGTGTGCTGGAGGTCGCGATCCCGATGGCGGAGGCGAAGCGCCCGAGCCGCAGCATCCCGGTTGAAACCGGCCCCGGCCAAGCTGCTCAGACCGCCGGCGAGCAAGCGCAAACTGCGGCAGGCGGCTCTGGAAGGAGGTGATCCACTGACGGGCTTCCTGGCGCGGGCGATGGCGCGCGCGCCAGGAAGCCAGACTCGCCGTCAGTAGATCACGAATTGAAAGGAATAGAACCATGCGAAACGGAATTCGGATCGGCCGGATCTCCGGCGTCAGTATCTATATCGATTGGAGCTGGATTTTCATTTTCCTGCTTGTGACCTTTGGCCTGGCGGGAGGAGTTCTCTTTGTGTGGCATCCCGACTGGAACCCATGGCTAACCTGGGCTGTGGCAGTCGCGGCCTCACTATTGCTTTTTGCTTCGGTCTTACTCCATGAGCTGGCGCATGCGCTGGTCGCCAAAGCGCGAGGTTTGCCCGTTCGCAAGATCACGCTGTTCTTATTCGGCGGCGCGTCAGACATCGAGCGTGAGCCGGACTCTCCGAAAACGGAATTCCTGATGGCCCTCATAGGCCCGGGCGTCAGCATTGTGCTCGGCGTCATCTTTTTATTAGCGGGCCTCGTTCTGGCCGGCGAGCCGGGCCAGGGGATGGCTTCCCCGGTCGAAACCTTCTCTCGTCTCTCTCCGCTCTCAACTCTGCTGCTGTGGCTCGGCCCGGTCAATATTTTTATCGGTCTCTTCAACTTGATCCCGGCCTTTCCCTTGGACGGCGGGCGCATCCTGCGCGCATGTATATGGGCGGTGACGAAGAATTTGCGCAAGGCCACTCGGTGGGCCGCTGGAATGGGAGTGTTGATCGGCTGGCTATTCATCATTGCCGGGTTGGGGTTGGCGTTTGGCGCGAGCGTCCTGCTCTTTGCCCCGGGCGTGGTCAATGGCGTGTGGTTGGCCTTCATCGGTTGGTTCCTCAGTGATGCGGCGATCCATAGTTACCGGCAAACCGTCATTCAGGATCTGCTCGATGACGTGCCGGTCACACTGCTCATGCGGAGCGATGCGCCGGTCGCTCCGCCAGACCTCTCGGTCAGCGCCCTCGTCTACGACTTCATTATGAAGACTGGCGAGAGCGCATTCCCTGTGGTTGAAGGCGATCGGATCGTGGGCATGGTAAGTCAGGAAGACGTGCGCAAGGTCCCGCGTGACGCTTGGGACACAACCACTGTGCGCCAGATCATGACGCGTGCGGAGCAATTGACGGTGGTGACCCCGCAAGAAAATGCGAGCGAAGCGCTCGATCGGCTCGAACGCAGTAACGTGCGACAGGCGCCAGTGGTCCAGGACGGGCACCTGGTCGGATTACTGCGCCGCCGTGACATTTTGAGGTGGCTCCAAATGCAATCGGAATTCGTCACGAGCTGAGCGCTCAGGTTTAGGTAGCATTATTGAAGATTGAAGGAGGACAACGATGTTAGACGTACTGACGAGAAATTGGTGGGCGATGGCGCTCCGTGGTTTAGCGGCGATCATATTCGGAATACTGGCCTTCATCTGGCCGGGGATCACACTGCTTGTGCTGACCTTATTGTTCGGCGCTTATGCTTTGGTGGATGGCGTCTTTGCCATAATAGCCGCGCTGCAGAGAGCCGGGAGGGAGGAGCGTTGGTGGATGCTGTTGGTGGAAGGGATAGTCGGCATTGCGGCCGGTACTATCGCTTTCCTCTGGCCCGGACTGACGGCGCTCGGCCTGGTCCTCGTGATTGCGGCATGGGCGATTGCCACTGGCGCGCTCGAGATCGTCATGGCCATCAGATTGCGCCGGGAAATCGAGGGTGAGTGGCTCATGGTGTTGTTGGGGACGCTTTCGATCCTCTTCGGTCTGTTCATCGTCATTTTCCCGATGATCGGCGCGCTGTCGCTGGTATGGGCGATCGGGGCTTTCGCGATAGCCTTCGGCGTCATAATGCTCATGCTTGCGTTCCAACTGCGCGGCATACACCAACAGCGCCACCCGATGGGAGGCGCGCCTCATATGGCGCCGAGCCGTTGATCCACGGGCGCCGCGGCAGCGGCGACAGCTATAGCCACCGCAGGGCACAGAGGACACAGAGAAATGAATATGTCCTGCGGTGTCCTCTGTGCCCTGCGGTGGCTAATAGTCTTCAACTATTGGAGGCGGAGGGGATCTGGTATGGCTTTCAAGCGAATCTTGTGCGCGGTTGATTTTTCAGAGACGTCTCTGGAGGCGTTTCGGCGAGCTGCAGAAATAGCGCGGCGATTTGCGAGCAGTCTTTATGTCTTGCATGTCATCGAAGCGCGGCCGGTTGCCCCGTACCTGATCAGGGTCGATGAAGTTGGCGAGATGGCGGTCAACCTCGAAGAGAAGGCGACGGCCGCCCTGGAATCGCTCGTCGAATCCTCGGCTTCGGATCTGGAAGGCGTCCCGCTCACTCTTGAGGTCACTGCAGGGCGGGCATTCGTCGAGATCTTGGATCATGCGCGCGACTGGGCCGTCGACCTGCTCGTGCTCGGAGCGAAGGGCGCGACGGCGCTCGAACAAATCTTTGTCGGCGGCACGGCCGAACGTGTAATGAAGGACGCGCCGTGCTCGACGCTAATCGTCAGATTTACCCCGCTGACCGGCTGAAGAAACCCACTCAATCGTAAATTTTCTCGACACTCAAAACTTTCCAACGCAAACTCTCTTCACGATCCCCAAGGTCTCGCGCCCCGACCACGCCACCGAGAACGCAGGGGCCGGGGACATCCGGCTGACTGAAGCCGAACTCGCGCGGATCGACAGGGCCTTTCCCCTTGGCCCACGTCCCCGCACGCTCCCAGTGTTGTAAGCAGGGGAGAGAACGGGATTGGAGTTTTCTTCCGGTTCGAGGAGTTTTTTGAGCGACTATCAGCGGATGAGCGGCGCTGTATTGACTACTCTGAATCATAGCGCAATGGGCGCCGTATCTTATATGAAGCCTATGCAAATTAAACTTGAATACGATCAACCACAGAAAATGGCGGCAGCCTTTGGAGTGCGGTTGCTCGGAACCGCTTTAGTAGTCATCTGCGGATTCTACAGACTTCTGGGACGAGAGACCCGAGCGGTCTTCCTTTCCATCATTGCCAGGGGATCGAAGTGGACTACCAAAGCGGTTCCGAGCAACCGCACTCCAAAGGCTCCGCCGATCTGATTTGTATGCACGCTTCATCTTAATACGGAGAGATACAAATGCGAGACATTCCAAAAGACATGCGCGCCGCGCCGTGGATGAGGCGGATCTCGAGGTCCCGATCTCGGACGCCTACGAACTCGCGGACGCCGCGAAGTCGCACGAACGCCTCGCCGAGGGGCACGCGCTCGGCAAGATTGTCCTTATGGTTCGCAACCCGATCACGCTTTCTTGATCGTCTGATTTGCTGGAACGCCTCTTCTGCGTGCGCGGCGCCTTATTTGCTGTTATTTGCTATAGATTAGGTGGATTGGAGGAATGATCAAATCATTCAGCTAATACCATGGACGAAGACGAATCAAAGGAGGCCAGGCGTATGGAAGAGAAAAAAGAAAACCAATTCATCGACGCCGATCGGTTACTAGACTCTTACGAGATGAAGATCTACGATCCAAGTCTGAGCCCCGAAGTTCTGGAAGAATTTGTTGACGCGGCCAAACCGACTTCCGGAAGTCAACTACTCATGAAAGAACTGCGGGAACATCACGCGACGTCTCCCGAACTCTCCGGGGGCGACATTGATGCGGCGTGGGACCGATCTGATGTTGGTGAAGAGACGGTGGGCGGTTCGTCCCCCACACCTGATCAAGATGTCGTTGATCAACTCGGCGAGGCCGTTGGCCTAACATACGAGGATAACGAGCCGTTGGATACCGAGAGAAAGGTCGCGAAACGTGATGAGCGGCGATGGGAGCTCGATCCCGCTTCATCCGAGGGATACGCGATGCGAGTCAGTCATGAAGGGGAGTACGAGGAGAAGTGAGACGCAATCTCGAATTCAAGAACTTTTCACCAAGCCATCGCTTGCGTGAACTCGTGGAGGAGTTGATCGCGCGCCTCGATCGGCATGCGCCGCACTCCCCCGCTGATACGATCTTCCTGCGATTGTTTGTAGATGAAAACGCGCCGCGCAAGCTCTATCACGTTTCGCTCACTTGCGACGTGCCCGGGCGGATGCTGGCTGCGCAAGAGGAGCGTCACGACGCGGAAGAAGCCGTCCGTAAAGTCTTCGTCGAAATCGAGCGCCAACTCGAAAAGCACAAGGAGACATTGAGTCACTCATCCCTCTATAAACGCCCGGCGCGGAGAGAAGAACTGCGGCGCCAGAAGGCCGAAGCCTTCCCGGCCGAGGAGCGCGAGCGCGAACTCTTCTCCGCGCTCGCCGAGCGTCACTTGAAGAGTCTCTACAACTTCGCCCGCCGTGAAATCGCCTACTATCTGGCGACCGGCGACCTGCCGCCGGGCGAAATAATAACTGAGGATGTGGTGGACTCCTCACTGCTCCAGGCTTACCGCGAGTTTGTCAAAGACCCGGCGCGGCGAGAGATCAGGAGCTGGCTGATAGGGCTTGCGGTTGAGAAGGTTGAGGCAGAAGTCAAACGTTCGAAAGCGGAGCGCGCCGGCGGCGTCCACATAGAAGAAGACATTCCGGAGATTCCTCCGGCCGAGGAGGTCTCGACGCTGGGCGACGAGATTATGGATTTTTACCAGCCGGACGAAGACCAGAATCTGGAAGACATCATTCCGGACATGACGGCTCCCACGCCGGAGCAGGTCCTGGAGAGTCGCGAACTGCAGCGTTACATCAACCGCACGCTGGCTACCTTGCCGCGCTTTTGGCGTAGGGTATTCGCGCTCCACTACGTCGGGGGTGTGCCAGTGGCCGAGATCGCCCGGATGACCAATGGCGCCGAACCGGAGGTCGAGCGCCATCTCGAACATGCGCGCGAGTACCTGCGCCAGCGGCTGCTTGAAGCTGGATTCGAGGCCCCGCCGCACGATCAGGTCGCTCTGAGGGTCTTCGGGGCGGCTGGCGACGTCGAAGTCCCCGCCGCCTTCCGCGACGCCGTGATAGAGAAATACAAAAGGCTTGAGGAGGCTGATAATGTTTAAGAGTTTCCTTCAACGCTCCTGCGGCGGTTCTCCGTGCGGCTGGCGCATCTTCTCAACGCCCATGCGCGCCCAGAGCTTGCGCTTGACCTGCTCGTCGTAGAGCCGCCACTTCCACTGCATAAATTCGTCGTCATAACTGCCGGCGAGAAAGCCGATGGGGATCTCAAAGCCTCCCGCCTCGCGCCTGCCGCCGCCGTAATAGCGCCCTGGTTGAGGCCCGCCTAGCGCATCCTTCAGAAAGGCGTCCGGGTTGAGCGTCGCCTTCTTCGTGCGCAGACTGCCGATGATCATTTCGCGCCCGCCCTCGATGACCAGTCCGTAAACAATCGCCGTGTGGACGTTCTCTTCAGTCAGCAGAAAGTCGGCCGCCTGCGGGATCGCGTCTCGATCTTCGTAACGCAGATAGCCGACGCCAGCGACGCTGTAATTGTCGCGCACCACGCGGGAGGCGAGCGCCGCCTGAATCACGTCCATCGTGTTGTGCGAACGCCGGTTGGAAAGGATCGCCTCGAGCGTCTCCCGGTCTACAAACTCGGCCAGGTAAGCCGCCGCCATGAAATCATCGCGCTCGGCGCGCACGAGCCCTCCTGTCTCACTCCTGATGCCGTGCATCAGCGCCGTCGCCAGACGCTTGTGATCGGGGTCGGAGTGTTCGAGCCGCAGGAGGCCGCTTTCGATATACTCCGTGTAGATCGTCGCCGTCGCGTTCGCGTCGGGGCGGATGTCTGTAAACTGCGCTTTAATCACCTCCTGCGGCTCGTGGTGGTCAATAATCGCCAGCGCCGGAACGCCCGCATCGTGTAGCCGCTCGGTCAGTCCTGAGGTCGTGCCCTGTGTGTCAATGAAGACGCTGCCTTGATATCCCTTCAGGTCGTCGCTTTCGCCGATACGCAGCAATTGAATCCGCAGGAGCTCAATGAGCGCGATGTTTTCGTGATGGCTTACATGGCCGTCGTAAGCTATGTCGCATTCGATGTCGTGACGCGCCGCGATCATCTGATGGGCGAATGCCGAAGATATCGCGTCCGGGTCGGGGAAGCTTTGCAGCACGATGATGTGGCGCTCCCCCCGACGCGCTCGGAGTAAGGCTTCAAGCTCTTCGGCATTACTCGTCTCGCGCGTCGATGCGTTGGCATCGACGCCGGCCGGAACTTCGCGCAGTTTGCTTCTTTCATCAGCCTTCATCTTCTTCAGAGCCTTCCATAAGTGACATTTTACTACAAACTTTATAGGCAAGCGTTATTCCTCGTCGACGGCGCCGCCGATGGCGTCAGAGGGCTAGAACTCGCGCAGACATATAGCTATGATTTCATCATTCTTGACTTGATGCCGCCGGGGAGTAGGCGAGGAATCGCCTACGAAGAACCGAGAACCTACCAGGCGACGGACCTGGAATCCCCGCCATAACGCGATAGCGTTTGGCGGGGGGAGGATGTCAAACATAACAATCATTTCAGAGGGGAAAAGCATGAAGAAACTTTCAAGACGTGAAGCGATGAGAACCATAGGCGCCGCCGGGGCCGGAGTCACGCTGGCCGGAATGACTGAGGCTGCGGCGCAAATACCGGCCGCGCCGGCTTTTCGCGGCCAGCATCAGATCAAACCGTTGCCGTTCGATCCGGCCAAACTCAATGGGATTTCGGAGAAGCTCATCCGCTCACATCACGAGAACAACTACAGCGGCGCGGTGCGCGCCCTCAACGCCGTCGAGCAAAGGCTCGACGCGATGATGAAGGACAAAGACCTGCCCGCCTACGTTTATGGCGATCTCAAACGCGAAGAATTGGTGCGGACAGGCTCGCTCACGCTGCACGAAATATACTTCGCCAATCTCGGCGGCGACGGTAAGGCTGCTGGCGACGCGCTGGAGGCGATCAAGAAAGCATTTGGTGGTTACGAGCAGTGGGAGGCCGAGTTCAAGCGCACGGGCAATGCGCTCGGCGGCGGATCCGGCTGGGTGATACTCGCGCTCAACTTCCACACGGGCGAGCTGCACAATTACTGGGCATGGGATCACATGCATAACGCGCCGTTTTCGAGGCCGCTCCTGGCGATGGATATGTACGAACACGCGTATCAAATGGACTACGGCGCGGCGGCGGCGAAATACGTGGACGCGTTTATGCAAAACGTCAACTGGGAAGAGGTCAACCGGCGTTTCACGGCCGCGCAGAAGGCGGCGGAGGCGTTGAAGGCTTGACAGACGGAGCATCCGGATTCTGAGGCGATGATTGCGAGAGTCTTGAGTGAGTACAGGACGACTGACAACGGCGCGCCAGTACCTGGGCCTCAATCGCAACGTGGCGGTTCTGGCGCTGAGCATTTTCGGGCTGGGGCTGGGCGAGGAACTCTGGCAAAGCTACCTGCCGAAGTATCTGACCGCGCTCGGCGCGAGCGGTGTCATGGTCGGGTTGTTCTCTTCGCTCAAAGATCTGCTCGACGGGCTGTACCAGTATCCTGGCGGATGGGCGGGTGACCGCTTCGGGCGCAAACGCGCGCTGACGCTCTTTACTCTCACGGCGATGTGCGGCTATGCGCTCTATGCGCTGGCGTGGCATTGGGTTCTGGTATTCGCCGGACTCTGGCTGGTGATGGCATGGAAGGCCGGAGCCTTTCCTGTCACCTTTGCCGTGATCGGGGACGCGTTGCCGCAGGGGCGGCGGGTCATGGCCTTCAGCGTGCAGTCCGTGCTGGCGCGCTTGCCGCGCGTGATCGGCGCGCCGCTCGGCGGGCTGCTGATCGCTTCATTCGGCGCCGTCACGGGCGTGCGCATCGCGGCGGGAATCACACTGCTGCTCGCAATCATCGTTCTCATCACGCAGCGGCGTGGTTACCGCGAGCAGGCAGTCGTAGAGAATGGTTTTGAACATACCCCGGCGCCAACGATCCTTGCGCGAATGCCGTCGCAGTTGAAGCGACTGCTTGTGGCGGAATGTCTCGTACGTTTCGGCGAAGCCATCGCCGCGGCGTTCATCGTGCTGTACGTGACGAACGTGCTGGGATATTCGGCTCCGACTTTCGGGACGCTGTACGCGCTGCAACAGGCGGTTTCGTTGATGACATATCTGCCGTCGGGGAGACTTGTCGATCTGACCGGGCGGCGATCGTTGATCGCGCTGACGTTCCTATTCTTCGCGCTCTTTCCGCTCTCCGTGCAATGGGCGCATGGCTTCACGGCGCTCGTCGCCGCGTTCGTCATCGGCGGGCTGAAGGAGATGGGTGAGCCGGCGCGCAAGGCGCTCATCGTCGACCTGGCCGATCCGGCCCAGCGGGCCCGTGCGGTCGGCGTCTATTATACGATCCGCAATCTGTTGATCGTACCGGCGGGAGCAATCGGCGGAATCCTGTGGACGTACGACCCGCAGGCGCCGCTTCAAGTCGCGGGCGCCGTCGGGATGGTGGGCGTCGCCGCATTCTGGATCACTTCACAGGAGATGCGATGAAAAGACAATCTCTTCACCGTCTGGCTGAACGGGCAAAAGCTCTATGAAGTCGAGGACGGAATGTTCAGCAGGATAGGGAAGGTCGGCTTATGGACGAAGGCCGATTCGGCGCTCTACTTCGACGATCTGAAGGTCGTCGAAGCCCGTGAAACGGGCGGCAGCCATTGGCTGTCGCCCACTTCGTGGGCTCTGATCGCTTTGCTGCCGCTCTCCTGGGGCTTACGCCCCAGGCTTTATGCTGCCGCCTGCTCCGCAGGCTCAAAGCAAAGGTTTTAAAATACAGAATATCAAACAACTTAGTTTACAGAGTACTCAGTACTCTGCTAACTATGTTGTTTAGCGTTTTCCCGTATCGAAACAAACGGCATAAGAGCCATTCGGTTTAACCACAAACGCTCACGAGAGAGTGTTTAGAGTACCGGCTTGCGGCCGGCAGTGTTGGGGATCCAAGCCAGGCCGGCTAAAGCCGGTACTCTGAACACCGTATGAGCGATTCTGCAGTCTCATTCGGTGTACCGATGTTTCCTGTTTCGATTTAGATCAAAACACACGAGGATGGCGCCGCGCCGCGCGTGACTGCTGCGATGCTGTCTCATCGGTCAGCCGCTTGCTTAGGCGCGCGGTAATGTACCAGTGGTAATAGGGTTGGTTTGAAATTAAGGGGGTTATTAAATGGACAAGAAGGCCAGTTCTCCGATTTTGGCTCTTTCCATACAACGCCGAAGGGCGAAAACGTTGAGACTACATCCCGCTGGAAAGGCTCGCAGCTTGTGGTAGTGACTCAGAGGGCCAATGGGGGTAAGCTGACACAAACTTACACGCTGGATCAAGGCGCCGGACATATGATCATTTCAACGCAGATCACCGGGGGAGCGCCTTGATCGCCCAATCGAGTTGCGTTTTGTCTACGACGCTGAAGCCGGGCGATAAGCGCGACGTGGTGGGTATCGTGATCCCGTGATAAAAAGGCGTGGAGTTCAAGCTTTGTCTTGTCGCTTCCATTTTCGACGGTTAAAGCCTGAACTCCATGAGCTTTTTTCGGAGAAGGAGAACAGACGACAATGAAAGCATCTGCGCAGTCGGCGCTTCTTGCTCTCGTTATCTCTCTGACGAGTCATATGAGCGACGCGCAAAGTCTGGCCGGGAATTCGGCGAAACAGGTCGAACGCGCCGGGGAGAGAGCGAAGGCTCCGGCCTGGGACTTCGATCTGCTCGACGCCGCAGGGCGGAGACATACGGCGCGGGAATGGAAGGAGGCGCGTGCGGTGGCGCTCTTCTTCATCGCCGCCGAATGCCCCATCTCGAACCGCTACGCGCCGGAGATCAATCGCATCGTAGCTGATTATGCGACGCGGGGCGTCGCCTTCTACGGCGTGCATTCCGACCAGGATGTCGGAGCTGAGGCCTCTCGCCGCCACGCGCGGGATTACGGCTTCGACTTTCCGGTGTTGCTGGATCCGGCTCAGACGTTGGCCAACCAGACGGGCGTCACCCTGACGCCGACGGCCGTGATTCTGTCGCCTGCGGGCGAACTGCTCTATCGCGGGCGTATAGACAATCGCTACCTCGACTTCGGGAAATATCGCGACGCCGGCGTCAAGCCTGATCTGCGGCTCGCGCTCGACGCGGTGATCGCAGGCAAACCCGTCGCGGAGAAGTATACGAAAGCCATCGGATGCGCATTGCCGCCTCCGGGAGGACAATCAACGCGCCGCCAGGCGCAGTGATCAACAGGGGAATGGGAGTTTCGTTTATGAAGATAAAATCGTTTCTGGCGACCGCGATCCTGCTCGGCGCGGTTTTCGGGCTCGGTCGGCCTGAGAGTCAAACAGGGGCGTGGGCCGGAGCGCGGTCGAACGACGGCGCGTCGGCTGAAGCCTCCTACGAGTCGAAGACGCCGGGCGCTCTGACATTCAACAAAGACATCGCGCCGATAATATTCAACAACTGCGCCTCTTGTCATCGTCCTAACGCAGTCGCGCCGTTTTCGCTACTAAGTTATCAGGATGTGAAGAAGCGCGCGAAGCAGATCGCGTATGTCACTGAAAAGCGGATAATGCCTCCGTGGAAGGCCGATCAAGGCGATTACGAATTCAAGGACGCGCGGCGATTGACCGGCGAACAGATCGGGATGATCAGGCGATGGGTCGAGGCAGGCGCGCCGGAAGGCGATCCGAAAGTCGCGCCCTCGCCGCCCGCATTCAACGATGGTTGGCGTCTCGGCAAGCCCGATCTGATCGTGAAGATGGGCGAGGCGTATTCAGTGCCGGCGGACGGGCCGGACATTTATCGCAATTTCGCGTTACCGCTCGACCTCGCCGAAGACAAATGGGTCAAGGCGATTGAGTTTCGGCCCGGCGCCCGCTCCGTCGTCCACCATAGTCTCTTCTTTTACGACGCCACGGGCAGCGCGCGCAAACAGGATGAAGAGGACCCGCTGCCCGGCTACAGCGGGGGAATGGGCGGACTTCCACGCGGCATTATCAACCTTGGGAGTCTAAGGCGTGTGGCCAGTGGCCAAGCGGCGCCGGTCGGCGGCCTGGGCGGATGGGCCGTCGGCGCGCAGGCGCGCGCTCTGCCCGAAGGTCTGGCCTGGTATCTTCCCAAGGACGCGGACCTGATCCTCTCAACCCACTTCCACCCTTCCGGCAAGCCCGAAATGGAAGAGTCGACGGTTGGCGTCTACTTCGCGGATAGGGCTCCGACTAAAAAATTCACGGGCATCCAATTGCCTCCCTTGTTCGGCGTCTTCAAAGGGATTGATATTCCGGCGGGCGCGAAAGAGTACGCCATTGAGGACTCCTTCACGCTGCCCGTAGATGTGAAGGCCTTTGGCGCGAGCGCGCATGCGCATTATCTGGCCAAACAGATGAAGCTGACCGCGCGACTGCCCGGAGGTCAGACCAGGACGTTGTTGTGGATCAGCGATTGGGATTTCGCCTGGCAGGACCAGTATCAATTCAAAGAGTTCGTCTCTCTGCCTAAAGGCACGCGCCTCGACGTGAAGATCACATATGACAATTCCCGAAGCGTGTTCGTTGGGGCGAAGGCTCGAATGACGAGATGGGCAGCATGGGTTTGGCGGTCGTCGCGGCGGATGAAGCTGAAATGCCTCAATTGCAGCAGGCCTACCGCCAACACCTGTGGTCGGCGCTCACGAGCAAAGAAGGTTTGTCGTCCCTTCGAAACAGAGCAAATTCGGGCGCCAGGCAATAACTCAAACCGTGACGATAAAGACCTGTGTCACTGGGGGAGCGACGGGACGGCCGCCGGCCAATGCCATAGAGTGGCTCACACATATGCCGTGTAGGTTGCGAAGTGAGCCTCAACCTCATCTGCGATCTCCTCTGCCGTGCGCTGACCGTCGACTTTGATGGAATGTAACCCGAGCCGCGCAACCTCACTCTCGATATACTCCGCCAGCAGGCGTTCGCGCGCCAGAAAGTTCTCGCGCAATCGCTCTGGGTTACTTGACCCATAACGCCCTGACGGCTTGTCTCTTCGCTCCTGAGATGCGTGGGCGAAGTCCGCTGTCGGGATCAACCAGATGGCTTGATTCAGACTGGTAAGGACGGGGACGACCAACTTCGGAAACAGGCGTGGCCCCTCTACCAGCACAGGTGGTTTGCGTGGCGTCAGTCGAAGGTCGTCACAGATCATCGGAAACCGCTCATCGTTGGTGGCCAGGATGTGCTCGAACAATTGTTGCGGCGTGGGGTGGAGCCAGGTTTCATCCAGGGAGCGACCAATAGACTGATAAATGACGGGATGCAATATGGGATCGGCCCGAGCGATCAAATGGTTATGTTCATGGAAATCACAGGGATACCGCTGCCAACGACGCCGCTGGACTATGATATTCATAACCGATGTCTTGCCGGAGTCGGAAGGCCCTCCGAGCCAGAAGACGTGGGTTAAGGATCGACAGAGATCATTTTCGGAGAGTGTCACAAGTTCGCTCATCGTCGTGATTGCCTGACGGTGTTCATGTGTGCTGTCATCTGCCATTATGAGGGAATGGATCACAGTCACTCACAGCGCAGCGCAATCAGCGGATCCACTCTCGTCGCGCGCCTCGCCGGCAGCCAACACGCGAGCAACGCCACGCATAACAGTAGCAGAGAGATCAGGATGAATGTCGACGGATCAACGGCGCTAACGCCGTACAGGAGCGGCGACATGAGGCGCGTTAGCGTGAATGCTCCCGCCAGTCCCAGCGCGAGCCCGATCAGCGTAAGTTTCAACCCCTGTCCCGCGATCAGCCGCAGAATGTTCCAAGGTTGCGCGCCAAGCGCCAGACGAACCCCGATCTCGTGTGTGCGCTGGCTGACGGAATAAGACATTACGCCGAAGAGGCCGATCGCCGAGATGAGTAAGGCCAGAAGACCGAAGCTACCGAGCAGCGCCGCGGCGACGCGAGCGGGGAAGAGCGGCCAATTCATATGCTGATCCATCGTCTTCACATTGAAGACCGGCAGGTTGCGGTCGAGGCGCCCGAATTCGTGGCGAATCGCGGCGATTACGCTACGTGGCTCACTCGCAGTTCGTACGACAAGATTTAGACTCAATCCGTTCCCGCCTTTGTCATCCTCCAGATTGGTATAGACAAACAGTCTCCCTTCTTCGCCCAGGCTCAAGTATTTGCCATCTTGAATCACGCCGATGACCTCGATCCAAGGGCCTTCCGGGCCGAAAAAACTGAAGCGTTTACCGACTGCCGTGGCGCCCTTCCATATGCGTCGCGCAAAGGTCTCGTTCACGACGGCCACACTCCGTTTCGTTTCATTATCGGCCGCCGTGAAATCGCGTCCCTGTAACAAGCGAGCGCCCAGGCCCTGAAGAAAGCCAGGACTGGCGGAGCCCCTCAACGCCGATGGTGGATTCACGCCGCGCTCTAGCGGCTGGCCTTCGGCATGGATGTAACTGTCTCTGGTCATCAAGTCGAACTGAACATAATCGGCTAGGCCCGCGGATTGCACACCCGGCAATGCGCGCACGCGCTCGAGCAACCGCTGCTTGAAGATTTTACTGCTGGCGCCGTCATACCCCTGCAGTCCCACAGAGAATAAGCCAGCAGCAATCCAATGGCCCCGCTCATGAATGCCAGCAGTAGACTTTCAGTCAACAATTGCCGGGCAATGCGCATCCGGCCGGCGCCAATCGCCAGACGAATGGCAATCTCTTTGCGCCTTTCCATAGCGCGCGCAAGCAACAGATTCGCCAGATTCAAGCAGGCAAGCAGCAGAACGAACCCGGCCGCGATCATCAATACGCCGACAAAGCTCAAAACCGGCCCGCGGAAATAGGAGCCGAAAAGACCCGGCGGTGAAAGCAGAATGGTTCTGCCACTGTTTTCATTCGGATATTCGTGCGCAAGTTGCGCCATGGCGGTTTTGAGCGAGGCTTCCGCTTGCACAATGTCGACGCCGGATTTCAATCGTCCCTGCGCCAGGTATGATAGCCCGCTGCGGTCCCACAGATCATTGCCCCACTTTATGATTTGATCCAGCATCATGATCGGAAACCACATTTCCGCCACATACCCGATCTCTGTGCCGTAAAAATCCCGCGGGGCGACGCCGATAATCGTGAAGCTGCGCGCGTTGACCAGCACGCCGCGGCCCACGACATTCGGATCGCCGGCGAAGCGCTTTTGCCAGCAGTCGTAGCTGATGACCATCACCGGATGCGCTCCCGGGGCTTTGTCGTCTTCCGGTGTGAGCAAACGGCCGAGCGCGGGTTTCACTCCCAACACGTCGAAGTAATTGCCCGTAGCCAGATATCCCCAGGCGCGTTCGCTGATTCCATCGTGGCTCAGGCTGATCGGCGCCATACGGTAGGCGATCAACCCGTCGACCGCATTGTTCCGATCGCGGAGGTCGCGGTAGTTTAAGTAGGAAAATGTAGGGAAGGCGTCATCGCCTTTCTCTGAAGCGTAATTCAAAGAAACGAGTCGTTCCGGATTTTCGACCGGCAGAGGCCGTAACAAAACGGTATTGACCAGACTGAAGATCGCTGTGTTGGCCCCAATCCCGAGCGCCAACGAGAGCACGGCCACAGCCGTGAAACCAGGACTCTTGCGCAGTGTCCGCAGCCCGTAGCGGAGATCCTGTATCAGGTCTTCAATCAACCTCACGCGTCGCATATCGCGGCACTCCTCCTTCCGTTGCTCGACGCCGCCCATGGCGCGCAGCGCGGCATAACGCGCCTCCTCTGGCGTCATGCCTTTGGCGATATGTTCCTCAACCTGCCGCTCAATGTGATAACGGAGTTCCTCGTTCAGTTCCTGCTCGACTTGTCTGCGGCGAAAGAGTGATCGCAAGCGCAGCGGCAGAGTGTAAACCCAATGTTCGAAACGCATCTCTCAAGCCTCCTTGAGCTTCACCACACGCGAGATGGCGGCAGAGAGTCGATTCCAATTGGCGGCCTCTTTTTCCAACTCCTTGCGGCCGAGCCGCGTTAGCGAATAGAACTTGGCGCGACGATTATTCTCGCTGGGTCTCCACTCTGCAGTAATCCAACCCTCTTGCTCCAGCTTGTGCAGGGCGGGGTAGAGCGATCCGTCGCTGACCTGCAGGACGTCGTCGGAGTCCTGCTTCAGGCGTTGCCCGATCGCCCAGCCATTGAGCGGCTCTAACGCAAGAATCTTCAGGATAAGCAGGTCCAGGGCGCCCTGGACCAGGGCTGTCGGTTTGCTCATATGATCCTCCTCGGTTACCGAGATGAGTATAGTCATTTCCCTCTCGGTAAGCAAGGGGAAAGTGAAAGGCCCCCCAATGAAGCCGGCTTATCGCCGCTCATCGACACACTCTTGTTCGATTATGTTCGCGCGCGCCGATAGCGCCCGTTGTACAAGGGACAGGCTCAGATTCATGGTGGGTAAAGGCTGCGATGAAGAACTGATCGCGTATGCTTCTTAATGCGCCTCTT
>WNFZ01002663.1_pt1 | contig 32581 bp, 23 predicted proteins | sample 5400081 | NCBI WGS metagenome assembly WNFZ01 (sample SAMN13153365, study PRJNA577476) | soil metagenome | isolation source: 80 cm soil or saprolite under grassland replicate 1 | place: USA:California | collected 2016-06-15 | reverse complement strand
TTATTCATCAGCCTCCAAAGTTTCTCAGGGCGGAGCGGCAGGTCGACGTGCTTGACGCCGAAGGGGGCGAGGGCATCGATCACCGCGTTGGCCACGGCAGGCGTCGAACCGATCGTGCCGGCCTCGCCGACTCCTTTGGCGCCGAGCGGGTTGACCGTAGTCGGCGTCTCGGTGTGGTCGAGTTCGTAGCGCGGCAGTTGATGAGCCTTCGGAACCGCGTAATCCATCAACTCGCCGGTCACCAACTGGCCGTTCTCGTCGTAAACGACTTCTTCGAACAGCGCCTGAGCCAGGCCCTGCGCGATGCCGCCGTGGACCTGCCCCTGAACGATCAGCGGGTTGATCTGCTTGCCGCAATCGTCGACGGCGACGTAGCGCAGAATCTCCACATCGCCGGTCTCTTTGTCCACTTCGACGACGCAGACGTGCGTTCCGTTGGGGAAGGTGAAGTTCTTCGGCTCGAAGAAGTGTGTCGCGACCAGCCCCGGCTCGAAATCCGGCGGGACGTTGTGCGGGACGTAGGCCGCGAGCGCCACTTCTTGAATCGTGACGCTCCTGTCGTCCGGCGCGCCGACGAACCTCCCTTGCTCGAAGCTCAGACCGGCCTCGTTGGTCCCGAGCAGGTGCGCGGCGAGCGTCCGCGCCTTGGCGACCACTTTTTCCGTGGCGCAGGCCAACGCGGCCCCGCCCACGGCGATGCCGCGGCTGCCGAAGGTGCCGATGCCGTATTGCACGATCGAAGTATCGCCGTGGACGACCAACACGTCGTCGATCGAGACGCCGAGCATGTCGGCGACGATCTGGGCGAACGACGTCTCTTCGCCCTGGCCGTGCGGCGAGATGCCCGTCAGCACGGTCACTTTGCCGGTCGGCTCGACTCGCACGGTCGCGCTCTCCCACCCGCCCGACGGCAGCGCGATCGAAGGCCCCATCGCGCAGATCTCGACGTAGGTCGAGACGCCGACGCCCATCAATCGCCCCTGCGCCCGCGCGGCTTTTTGCTCTTCGCGCAGCTTTTGGTAGTCGACGATCTCGAGGGCCTTGGAGAGCGCCTTTTCGTAATCGCCGCTGTCGTAAAACAGCCCCGTCGCCGTGGCGAACGGGAACTCTTCCGGCTTGGGAAAATTCTTGCGACGCAACTCGACCGGATCCATGTTCAGTTCGCCGGCGATCAGGTCCATCATCCGTTCGACCAAGTAGGTCGCTTCGGGGCGGCCCGCGCCGCGGTAGGCGTCGGTCGCCATCTTGTTCGTGAAGACGCCCTTGCAGGTCATCTGAATCGCCGGAATCTTGTAACAGCCTGAAAGCATCAATCCGGTCAGCGTCGGAATGGCGGGCGTGAGCAGTTGATGGTAGGCGCCGAGGTCCGCCGTCACGTCATATTTCAAACCGAGCAGCGTCCCGTCGTTTTTGACCGCGACCGAGACCTCGCCGACCTGGGCGCGCCCGTGGATCGTAGCCTGGAAGTTCTCGCGCCGCGACTCGATCCATTTCACAGGCCTGTTCAATCGCATCGAAATCCAGCCGGCAAGAGCTTCCTCGGCGTAAACATTCAACTTGCTGCCGAAGCCACCGCCGACTTCGGGCGCGATCACGCGCAGGCGGTTTTCCGGAATCCCTAACATCAACGCCAACTGCGTGCGCAGCAGGTGCGGAATCTGCGTAGACGACCAGAGATTGAGTTGTTGTTCGCCGGGGAAGTATTGGGCCAGGACGCCGCGCGTCTCCATCGCGATCGGCGCCAGACGCTGATGATTCAGTCTTTGAGTGACGACGCGGTCGGCCTGTTTGAAGGCCGCTTCGACGTCTCCAGTCCCCGCGTTGTGGACGTAGGCGACGTTAGTGCCGAACTCTTCGTGAATGAGCGGAGAGTCCCCCTCGGCCGCCTTCTCGGCGTCGGTGATGACGTCGAGCGGGTCGTAATCGACCTCGATCAGGTCGGCGGCGTCGCGGGCCTTGTATTTGTCCGTCGCGACGACGGCGGCGACGGGCTGTCCGACAAAGATGACTTTGCCCGAAGCGAGCACGGGGTATTTCGGGACTTTCAATTCGGGCAGCGCGGCGGCGCAGGGGACGTAGCCGATCTTGCCCTCGATGTCTTTGCCGGTGTAAACGGCGACCACGCCCGGCGCGTTTTTAGCCGCGTCAATGTTGATCGAATTGACACGTGCGTGGGCGTAAGGGCTGCGCAGGATGGCGATGCTGAGCGCGCCGGCGATCTCGATGTCGTCGACGTAATGGCCGATGCCCTGGATCAGGCGAGGGTCTTCTGTGCGTTTGACTTTCTGTCCGATATATTTCGCCAGGAATGACATGCCTTTCCTCCTTTCGTCAGTCCGCCTTCGCCGCCTGAGCGCTCATCTTGTTCGCCGCGTATTTCACGGCGTCGACGATGTGCTGATAGCCGGTGCAGCGGCATAGATTGCCTTCCAGCCCGTGACGGATCTGCTCTTCTGTGGGGTTCGGATTATCCCGAAGCAATCCGCACGCGGACATGATCATTCCGGGCGTGCAGTAGCCGCATTGCAGGCCGTGGCATTCCCAGAATCCTTCCTGCAGTGGGTGGAGTTGGCCGTCTTTCGCCAGGCCCTCGATAGTGGTGATCTCGGCGCCGTCGGCCTGAATCGCCAGAATTGAGCAGGTCTTGACGGCCCTGCCGTCCATCAGCGCCGTGCAGGCGCCGCAGATAGACGTCTCGCAACCTATGTGAGTCCCGGTCAGCCCGGCCAGGTCGCGGATGAAATGAACCAGCAACAATCGAGGCTCGACATCGGCTTCACATCGCCGGCCGTTGATTGAAATGTCGATCTTCACGCGGTTCCTCCAAAATAATGTGTCGGCCTTGGGGGCCTGATTTCGAAGCGAGAGAACGGACGCCGCGCCGAGGCGTACTCCGCCCGTCAGTCGCGTTGAAAACTTGAATTGATCCTTGAGCGTTGATTGAAACTAAAGATGGTCAATGAAAATAGACCTCGTAACGAAGAAGTCAACCTCTTGACGAAGCGTGCGCAATGTTACACTTAGAAGAGTCGGAATTTCAATGAGCCTTCGTCAGTCATCGCCCATAAACAAAAAAAGGGAGCGGTATGAATTGGACTTATAAGTTTTCCGAGGCTTATAAGTCCAATTCATGGCGCTCCCAGGAATTTTTCCTCTGAGGCTAAATTAGCGCGGTTCCGATTTAGTTCTTTATAGGCTTCGAGGACGATTCGGTCTTTGGAGCCTCGCCATCTTTTTTGCGCAGCGTCGGGCGCTCGGCCGGCGCCTTCTCCTGATCGCCGCCGGTGGCCGCGGGGTCCGTGCCTTCAGGAGAACCAGGTTGGCGCTTCTTGAGCGTCGGGCGTTTGCTGTCGGCGTCGGAGACTCCTCCGCGTCCGCCGGTGCCGCGGGCGTTCGTGAACGCCACCAGGCGGCTCTTGACCTGTTGAAATTCCGAGGTGTTGATGGTGTATTCGCTGCGCTCGGGGAATCGCGCGATCAGGGCGTTGACCTTATCAATGCGGTCGCCGACCATCGGGTGCGTGCTGAAAATGCGGGCCATGGTGCCGGGTTTCTTTTTCTCCTGGGCCTGGAGCTTCTCGAAGAAAGCCGACATTGAGTGCGGGTCGTAGCCGGTGGCCCACAGGTACTGCACGCCCAGCATGTCGGCCTCGTATTCGGCGTTGCGGTTGAATTTCAAAAAGCCCATCGGGATCGCAAGGCTCGCCGCCTGCTGCACCGCGAATCCGCCCCAGCCGCCCATGAAGATCAGCGGCAGTGACGCCCAGTTGACGATCTGGCCCTTCGACGCCTGCTCGACGCCGTGGCGCGCCGCGACATGCGCGATCTCGTGAGCCATCGGCCCGGCCAACTCGGCTTCGTTGTCGGCGGCCAGGATCAGGCCCTTGTTGACGTAGAAGAAGCCGCCCGGCAGCGCGAACGCGTTGATCTCGTCGGTGTCGATCACTTTGATGGTGAACGGGACTTTGGCGTCGGAATGGAGCACCAGGTTCTGGCCGACCTTGTTGATGTATTCAACGATGATCGGGTCTTCGACCAGCTTCGCTGAACGGTCCACTTCCTGAGCGAACTGTCGACCGAGGGCGACCTCTTTGTCGAAGGAGTAGAAGTTGATTTGAAGCTTGTTGATGTTACGCTTGCCGATCATTTCGGGGTTTTCGTTTTCGGCGAGAGGCTCTTTCTTCTGTGCGGAATTATTTGGTGAGCTTGTTTTCTGCTGGTTGCTCTGCGCCAGGACTGGCGCCGCTAGAAGTAAGAGGCTAAGTCCGAGCCACAAGTTACGCCGAGCGGATGATAATCTCATCGTGATTCTCCTTGGTTCGTATCGATCGTTTCAATCGTTTCAATCGTTTTCAATTGTTTCAATCCACGCCTCACTTCAGCCGCGAGACGGAATGCGACGACTTCGGTATCGTTCAAGCGTGAGTGTTGAAATAGCGATTACTCCATATTCAGCGCATCGTCTATTATTCAGCGCATCGTCTATGTTGCTATGCTGTAAGTGAGCGCATTATACCCAGAGAGGGTGAAACATGCTCCAAGTTTCTAATTAATCTTTCCACAGACTGAGGTCGTAGATCGGGCAGTTTACAAGGGTTTCGAACATCGCAGTCATTAAACAAGAGTTAGACAGATGATGATTGAAAGAACGATAAAACGGGTTTGCGTCTTTTGCGGCTCGCAAGCGGGCGCGCGAGAAGTTTACGGCGAACAGGCGCGGGCTTTAGGTCGAGCCCTGGCCGAGCGCGGAATCGGATTGGTTTACGGCGGCGGCGGAATCGGAATGATGGGGGCCGTGGCCGACGCCGTGATCGAGGCCAGAGGCGAAGTGATCGGCGTCATCCCCTACGCGCTGGCTTCGAAGGAGCGGGCGCGCCGCGACGTCGACATACGCGTCGTTAACACGATGCACGAGCGCAAAGCCATGATGGCCGAACTCTCCGACGCCTTCATCGCCATGCCCGGCGGATTCGGAACCTTCGAAGAGATGATGGAGACGATCACCTGGGGACAACTCGGCATTCATCAGAAGCCGGTCGGCTTGCTCAACGTCGCGGGCTATTACGATCCGCTGATTGCGATGATCGACCGGGCCATCGAAGAGGGCTTCATCCTGCCGCGCTACCGAAACCTCTTCATCGCCTCATCCGGCATCGATGAATTGTTCGACCTGATGCGTAAGTTCCAGCCGCTCGAAGGCGTGGTGAAGTGGATCGAGATGAGCGAGACATAGGCGAATCGTCGGGCGTATAATATCGGCAGGTTTCAAACATCGAGGTGGAATATGGCTACCAGCGTTGAAGAGATCGAAGAGAAAAAGAAACAGGTCGAAATACCGCCGACGCGGCGCGATTACTTTACTATACCCGAGTTCAGGAAGGTCAGATCTCTCCTTCCCGATTACGAACTTGAGTTGATCAATGGCGAAATCACCCTCAACAAGCGGTCGCCGCTTCAATCTATCTCGATTGCGGATTTCAAAAAAGTGGCTGAAGAGTTTCCCGATCATCGGATCGAATTGATCGATGGAGAAATTATGATGATGCCACCCCCTGATAAAGAGCATCAGAAGATCGCGGGCCGGGTTAACACTCTGCTGGCCTACGAAGTCAGACAAATCGCGGCCTTGGGCTGTTCCATAGGCGGTTCAACCAGTTTCTTCGATGTTCCCGACAGATTCAGAGAACCGGACGGATCTGGGGCGGACATTGTTTGTCCTGACGCTTCGGTTTATTACAACGACTACTTTGATACGGATCGTCGCCCGCCCGCGTTGTTGATTGTCGAAGTTCTCTCTTTCTCGAACCGTCAACACCTTAAACGTGATTTGGAGCTTAAGCGGGCGATTTATGCGGCGCTCGAAGTTCCGGCTTATTGGGTGATTGATCGACGTGATAAGAGCGTTTTGGCGCACACGGATCCCCGCGACGGCGGGTACGTCGTGTGCGTCGTGTGCGAAAAGATCAAGGACGATCGGGTTTTGCCAGCGCCCGGGTTGGATTTTTTGCAGATCACGCCGGCACAGATTTATGGGGAATGAAGCATGGTTTGCGAGGTGAAACTATGACTGACGTATTGCGCCACGGTAGCGGCCCCAAATGTCAATGCGGGATTCTCGAAAGGGAAGGGCGAACGCCGGATTCCCCAATCAAGTTCGACGCGGAGATGAATGAGTATTACATTTTTTACTTCGATGTTGTATTGTTGGCGCGAAACTCTGCGATCTGGCTGGTGTCAAATCCCAACTCCCGCAAAACCTCATCCGTATGCTCACCCAACATCGGCGCGCGACTTCTGACTTCGCCGGGCGTCTCCGATAATCGCACAGGCGTGTTCGGCGTCGGGACCGGCCTTGCGCTCCCAGGATATTCGGCGAAGTTGATCAACCGTCGCGCCTTGACCTGCGGGTCATCGAAAACCTCATCCAAATCGTAGACCTTGCCGCACGGCACGCGCGCCTCATCCAACTCCCGCATCGCTTCATCGGTCGCGCGTTGGCTCGACCAGGCGTTCATCGCCTCGGTGATCAATTGATGATTGTTCGCGCGCGAGATGTCGTCGGCGCAGCGCGGGTCGTCTATCAGGTCGGCGCGGCCCACCAGCTTCGCCCAGCGTTCGAACATCGGGTTGCCAATCACGTGAATGATGATCCAGCCGTCTTTTGTCTGGTACGTGTCGGACGGCGCGACGTGAAAGGCCGTGTTGCCTTGCTGCCGGCGTTCGACGCCGATGACGTGGCGCTCGGCGAGCAGCGCCTGCATGAACGTCACGCCGGTCGCGAGCATGGAAGCATCGACGATCTGTCCGCGCCCGGTCTTCTGTCTTTCGTAGAGCGCGACCATCGTGCCGAACGCCGCGTGCAGCGCCGTTCCGAAATCTTCGAACGGAACCACGCTGCGGATTGGCGCGCCGGGAAATCCCGTGAGGCCCATCGCGCCCGACATCGCCTGCGCCACCGGGTCGAAGCCGACGCGGTTGGCGTAAGGCCCTTCGGCGCCGAAGGCGGAAATCTGTGTGAGGATGATGTCGGGTTTGATCGCGGCGAGCGAGTCGTAATCAATCTCCAACTTGCGCAACACGTTGATCGGAAGGTTGGCGACGACCACGTCGGCGCTCCCGATCAATCGTCGTTTGATCTCGCGGCTTTCGGGGCGCGCGGGGTCGAGCGTGACGCTCTTCTTGTTGCGGTTGAGGCCGATGAACATCGGGCCTTCGCCCTGTTCGGTGATCGGCGCGATGTAGCGGTCTTCGCCGCCCTCGCGGCGCTCGATGCGGATGACCTCCGCGCCGAAATCGGCGAGCAGCATCGCGCAATAAGGCCCGGCGATGTAGCGGCCAAAATCTAAAACGCGAATTCCTGTGAGTGGGCCCTCTGATTGCGGGTTGCGGATTGCGGATTGCGGATTACCACTTCCCGCGACCGGATAGTTCTTTTGACCATTTTCTGGTTCGCTCATTACATTGTCACTTCGCGTTTACAATTCCACAATCTACGCGGCCCACATCACGACTAGTCGTTCACGATCCTAAAAATCCGCAATCCGCAATCCGCAATCCGCAATCCTCAGGCTTCCAATCTTTGCCGCGCCGCCCTCAGAAGCAGGAAGCAGAGTACGGCGAAGGCAGCGAGGCCGATCAGGTCGGCCCAGCCGCCCAGATGTTCCCACCCTTTGACGCCGACGGAATTTATGATGTATTGGATGAGTGAAATCGTCCGGCCATCCTCCGTGGTTTTCCCGACGCCGCTGAGCAACGCGATCAGGATGCCGGTCAGCGAACCGCCGGCGACGAGTCCGGTGCTGTAGAGCATGCCTGAACTGACCTCGGATTCTTCGCGGACGCCACTCATTTTATCCACAAGCGCTTTCACCATACCGCCGACGAAGATCGGCGCCGTCGTCGAGAGCGGGAGATATACGCCGACTGCGAATGAAAGGGAGCGCACCCCGCACAGTTCGACCACCACTGAAATGAAGGCGCCGACAAAGACCAAACCCCAAGGCAGGTCGCGCGCTAACAAACCTTTGATGATGGTGGCCATCAAGGCCGCCTGCGGCGCCGGCATTTTTTCCGAGCCGATAGCATGCGTGACGCCTTGAAATTGCATTGAAGCATCCAGCTTCAGCAAGGTTATACCGATGACCAGGGTGGAGACCGCCACTCCAATGACCAGACCGATCTGCTGCCAAAGCGGCGTGGCGCCGACGATGTAACCCGTCTTCAAATCCTGGCTCGTCGCGCCGGCGTTCGCCGCCGCGATACAGACGATTCCGCCGACGGCCAAGGCCATCGCCTGATAGCTGTCGCCGGTCCACCCCAGGGCCACGAAGATCAGGCACGTCGCCATCAGCGTCGCAATCGTCATGCCGGAGATCGGGTTCGATGACGTGCCGATAATGCCGACAATACGCGAGCTGACAGTGACGAAGAAGAAGCCGAAGACGACCACCAACAGTCCCATCAGCAGCCTGCCGGGAATCCCCCCCCCGCTCGGAAGTTGGGGAAGGACCGCGACGATGAGAACCAGCGCCAGCGAGCCGAGGATTACATACGTGATCGGCATGTCGCGCTCGGTCCGCGCCGGCGCCACGCCCGCTTTCATATCGCGCAAGCTTTTAAAGCTCTCTCTGAACGCCCCGATGATTGTGGGCAGGGTTCGAATCAGCGTGATCAAACCGCCGGCGGCCACAGCGCCGGCGCCAATATAACGGACATAGGCGCGATAGAACCATTCGGCATGAGAATGACCGGCGATCCAACCGTCGCTGAAGCCGAGCTTTTTAAGATCGGCAAAGACGGTCGCGTCAGGAAGGTAGGCTGAGAGCAATGGGATGAGCGCCAGCCAGGAAAGAACGCCGCCTGCCACCAGAACACCGGCGATTCTAGGGCCGATAATGTATCCAACACCAAGATATTCCGGCGTGATCTCGCCGCTCACACTCGCGCTTGGGAAGCTGGAGGTGCGCGGGGCGAGATAACCGGGAACATCTTTCCAGAGGCCCAAAATGCTCATCAGAGATTTATAGAGAAAGGCGATGCCCAAGCCCGCGAAAACCTTGTTAGCCATCGAGCCGCCCCGCTCTCCGGCGACCAGCACCTCCGCGCAGGCCGTGCCTTCAGGATAGGGCAGCGTTCCGTGCTCTTTAACAATCAATGAGCGGCGCAGCGGGACCATGAAAAGAACGCCCAATATTCCGCCGACAATCGCGAGCGTGAAGATGTTGATATACCTAAAGAATTGTTCTCCGGACGCGAGGTAGATCAGCGCCGGAATGGTGAAGACCACTCCGGCGGCGACAGATTCCCCCGCCGAGCCGATGGTCTGCACGATGTTGTTTTCGAGAATGGTGGACTTGCCGATGCGTTTGAAGACCGCGATGGCCAGCACCGCGATGGGAATCGAGGCTGAGACCGTCAACCCGGCCTTGAGCGCCAGGTAGACCGTGGCCGCGCCGAAGATGATCCCGAAGATCGCGCCGAGGATGATGGCTTTGAGGGAAAACTCCGCCACGACCTGTTCGTCCGGCACGTACGGTTTGAACTTTTTCTCAACCGCTTTGACTTCTGCTTCTGCCATGTTTAGACCTCCAACTAGGTTGGTTGTGAGAATATCCTGGGACGGGGGTTAAATGGACTTATAAGACTCATAAGACCTGATAAGTCCCATAAGTCCCATTCATGATTGGATGTGATAAATCCGCGTCTACTGCGGACCGCCGTCCTGTTCGGCGATTATTCGCTGCGCATTTCGTAGAGCCTGTTCAATGGCTTCGAGCATCGCCAGCGTTTCCGATTCTGAACTTTGCGGGGTTTCGAACTCGTCCGGTTCCCAATAGTCGAGTACGCATACGGCGCAGCCGGTTCCGCAGCAAGGCGGCATAGACGATGACCGTTCGACGCCGGGCGACGCGTCGCGCTGCGCCTGAAATCGCTCTAACTGCATAGCTGTATTTGTTGTGTCGCTCACGGTCGAAAAGCTCAAGGCCAGGGCGGAATATTAAGTAATGCCCTCAACCCTGTCAATTGCGCTTACCGAGGTTAATAACTCCGCTTGTAACGCTTAGCGGCCTTTAGTATGCTTCACGCGCGTCCTCCCCCGGCGTGTCTCAATCGGTTGAGACGATTGCGCCCCGTTTTTGAATAGCTAGTTTGAAACTCTCAAAGCGCGTCTAGGCCGATGCGAGCGGCCCTGCACTTATGTGTTGTCCCCTGATTAGTCCAGGAGGGTCGCCAACAATGAGGTATTGTCAGGTTTGTCATCGTTGTTTCGGAGACGGCGCGGAGTATTGCCTCTTCGATCAGACTCCCACGTTTCTCGTCGATCAGCTTCCGGTTGTCATCGACGGCAAGTACCGCCTGGAGCGGTTGATCGCGCACGGCGGCATGGGGTCGGTCTATCGGGCGGTCCATCAGCAGCTCGAACGCAACGTCGCGATCAAGATTCTGCGCGCCGAATTCCTCGCCGACCACGTCATCGCCGAACGGTTCAACCGCGAGGCCCGCGCCGCCGCGAAATTGAAACACCCGAACATCGTCGCCATTTATGACTTCGGCTTCATGCTGAACGGCGGCGCGTATCTGGTGATGGAGTTGATAGAGGGGCGTAGCCTGCGCGAGGAGTTGCGGACCCATTCGGCGGGGCATGGGCAGATGCGGCCTGAACGGGCGGTCGCGATCATGACTCAGGTTTGCGCCGGCATCGAAGCCGCTCACCGCCAGGGCATCATTCACCGCGACCTCAAACCGGACAACGTTATGATCGAGGCCACGGCCGAGGCGACGGAGCGGGTCCTGGTGCTCGATTTCGGCATCGCGAAGTTGAAAGACCTCGACCAGGGAGTGCAGGGCCTCACCGACGAAAACATGGTCGTCGGGACTCCGAACTACGTTTCACCGGAACAGTGCACGGGCCAGGCGGTTGACGCGCGCTCGGACATCTACAGCCTGGGCGTGATCCTCTACGAGATGCTCACGGGCCGGACCCCCTTTACGGATCAAAACACTGCCTCTCTTCTGCTGCGCCATTTGCAGGAGCCTCCGACTCCGCCTACCCGGTTCCGCGAGGGATTGGACAGGGAACTGGAACAGGTCGTCCTGCGCGCGCTGGCGAAGAATCCGAATCACCGCTTCTCGTCCGCCGCCCAATTCGCCGAACACCTCTCCGCCGCCGTGAAATCTTCACGACGCCCCGTCGAAGACGTCCAGGAAGGGTTTGATGATGAGGACGAGACCCGCTCCCGCAGACCTGCGATCGTCGCCGACGAATTGACCGGCGTTCAACCGAGTCCCGTCTTCGAGCCGGCCGGCTTGCAACTAATCCCTGTTCCCGACGCTTTTTTGTTCGACTCGTCGGATTCGATTGAAAACGCATCGATCGCGGACATGGCAGTCAGGCCGCCGACTCTCCTGATCGAGAGACAATCGAGAACGAAATTCCATGTGGCGGTGGGCGCCGCGGTGCTGGTCTTATTAGGCTCCATCGGCTATCTTTTGTTCAACGAATGGCGGGCCAAAGCCGATGATACCGCCGGGGCGACCGCATCGAAATCCGGCGGCTCCGACAACGGCCAGGGATCTGGAAGTCCAGACTCATCGGCCGCAAATTCCGTAGGCGGAGCAAACGGCGTGAAGCGACCCGATGGCGCCGAATTGAGCGGGGGAAAAACACTGCCGGCGTCTTACGTCAAGAGCGATGCGAAGGCCGACAGGCCATCCTCTGGTAGCGGGGGCGGAAGCGCTGGCGAAAGCGCGGAGCGCGAAGTGAGATCGGTCTATGACCAATGGGTGAGGTCGTCTGTCGGCCGCAATTGGGAAAAGCATATGAGTTTCTACGCCGACCGCGCCGACTATTTTCGTGACGGAAAATTGACGCGCGCGCAGATCAAGGCGCGCAAGCGCCAGGTCTTCGGCGCTCTCGATTATTATTCATTGAAATTCACGCAGTCTCCGCAGATTCGACTTAGGAAGGTGGACGGCGCGCAAGTGGCCGAAGTGAAATTCGACAGGCAATGGCTGCTCAAGCGTAATCGCAAGAAGATCGAAGGCAAGGCGCATGGCTTGATTACGCTGCGCCGTGAGGCGCGTGGCTGGCGCATCGTCAGCGAAAGACAGATCAAATAACTAAGCGCTGCGCCGCGCGCGTGAGCGGGCGGCTGGCGCAGCGACAGCAAAGACAAATCAAATAAATAGCGGGGGAAACAACCCTGCCCAGTAGCGCAGGCATCTTCGCCTGCTCATTTCCGAACCGAAAAAGCGGCGCCCGCAAAATTCGAGCGGGCGCCCGACTCTACTCGACAAATCAAATCTTGCCCGGTCCGTAGGGACAGGCTTCGAGCAAACTTATGAATACGAAACGAGGACTTTTTTTCGCATTTTTGTGCGCGGCAACGGTCGGCGTCTTTGCGCTTGCGCTGATCGTCGCGTCGTTTGCTCGACCGGGCGTTTTCCGATCGATCCTGTTCGGAAGGGGGAGTTTGGGCCGGGGGCTGGCCAGTAGCGATTTCGGCGGCTCCAACGCCGAGGTCGTCGCGAAGGCGAATCCGGGTGTGGTGACCGTGTTGGCGACGCGGGCGATTCCGGCGGGAGAGGACGCCGGCGCCGGGGAGACGGCCCAGGAAGGCCGGGTGCAGCGGGGCACGGGGGCAGGTTTCGTAGTCGATCCAGAAGGTTTGATCGTCACCAATCAGCACGTGGTCGCGAACGCCGACCGCATCCGCGTGAAACTCCACGACGGCCGGACTCAAGCCGCGACGGTGATAGGCGCCGACAACGCCACCGATCTGGCCCTCCTCCAAATCGCCGTGAACGGCCTGACGCCGCTTCAGTTGGGCGATTCCGACGCGCTCCGCGTGGGCGACTCCGTGATCGCCATCGGCAATCCGCTCGAATACGAGCGTTCGGTCACGGCGGGCATCGTCTCCGCGCTGGGCCGGAAGGTTTACGAGGCCGAGCCGTTCGAGAATTTCATTCAGACCGACGCCGCGATAAACCGCGGCAACTCCGGCGGCCCGCTCCTTAATAAGCGCGGCGAAGTGATCGGCGTCAACACGGTGATCCGCAGCGACGGCCGCGGCATCAGCTTCGCCGTGCCGAGCAACGTGGTCAAACGCGTCGTCGCGCAATTGCGCGCTCAAGGCTATGTCGCGCGCGGCTATCTCGGGCTGACCCCGGTCAGCCTGACGCCGGAGCTCCGCGAGGGACTCGGACTGGGCGATCTTCAGGGAGTCGTCGTCGCCGACGTCTCGAACGACTTTCCGGCGGAGCGGGCGGGCATTCGACCTTACGACGTGGTCACTCATTTCAACGGCCGTACGATCACTCAGGCGGACGATTTCTTCGCATGCGTCGCCAACTCGGCGCCGCAGCAGCGGGTTGAAATCACTGTCGTGCGGGGCGGACAGCCGATGAAGTTCTATCCGACGTTGGAGCTACGACCCATCGACGTTACCGCCAACTCGCCCAAAGTTCGGCCGGCTTCCGATAAAAGAGGGCAGGCGGGCGGACAGAACGCCGACCTTCTGCTCGGATTCTCCGTGCGCGAGAACACCCCCGAATCCTTGCGCGATTTGCGTATCGGTAAGATGCCCGACGGGATCGTGGGCGGCGTGATCGTTTCGGACGTCGACCCGCTAGGCCCCGCCGCCGATTCGCGCCTCTCGACCGGCTACGTCATCCTCGAAGCCAATCGCCGGCCGATTCGATGCCTCGAAGATTTTCAGAAAGCCACCTCGCATTTGCGCGAAGGCGATATTCTGGTCATCCGTTTTACCAGCCCTAACCAGCGCGCCATCCAATTCGCCGCGATCAAGGTCGGGGAGAGCTAAATAGGAACGAACCATAGTGGGACAGACTTTACAGCGGTTTTCATTTGGATTAATAGCCACAGAGCTCACAGAGGACACAGAGGACATAATGATTTCTCTGTGTTCTCTGTGAGCTCTGTGGCTAACAGTCTTCATACATTTGAAAACCGGTATGGTCTGTCCTCCCACAATTCAGGACACGGACAGACTAAAGTCTGTCCCACTGTTGGCTGCTCTGATTTTCAATGGCAAATCAGTTTGACGTGTTAATCATCGGCGCCGGGCATAACGGCCTGGTCGCCGCCGGCTATCTGGCGCGCGCGGGTTTGAAAGTCGCGGCGCTTGAGCGTCGCCCGGTTCTGGGCGGGGCATGTGTGACTGAAGAGGTCTGGCCCGGATTCAAGGTCTCGACGCTCTCGTACCTCTGCAGCCTGCTCCAGCCGCGAATTGTCCAGGAACTGGACCTGAGAGCTTTCGGCTATCACATTTACCCCAAAGACCCTTCGTTCTTTACGGCCTTTCCAGATGGCCGCCACATCTTCTTCTGGCAGGACATGGCGAAGACGGTCGCGGAGATCGCCAAATTTTCAAGGCGCGACGCCGAATACTACCCGAGATATGAAGAGGAGCTTGCCCGGCTTGCCGAATGGGTCGAATCGCTGCTGCTCGAAACGCCGCCGAACATCGTGCGGCGACGTTTGAGCGATCTGGCTTCGCTCGGCAAGTTCGGTCTCCGAGCGCTCAAACTCGGCGACGAGGGCGTTACGCGAATGGTCAAGATCATGACCCAGAGCGTGCGCGACTTCCTTGACGAGCGTTTTGAATCGGAGGAGATTAAGACGACGCTGGCGACCGACGGCGTGATCGGGACCAACGGCGGGCCTGCGACGCCGGGCACCGCCTACATCCTGTTACATCACGTGATGGGGGGGGCGGCGGGCGCGCGTGGACTGTGGGGATTCATACGCGGCGGGATGGGCGCCATCAGCGGCGCGCTGGCGAGGTCCGCCGAATCGAAGGGCGCGGTGATTCGCGCGAACGCCGAGGTCGAACGAGTCCTGATAAAAGACGGCAAAGCATATGGAGTCGCGCTCAAGAGCGGCGAGGAGATTCACGCCAAAGTCGTGGTCTCAAACGCCGACCCTAAGCGCACATTTTTGGGTCTTGTCGAGCGCTGCCATCTCGACGAAGATTTCCGCCGCTCGATAGAGAACTTTCGCGTTGAAGGCTCGTCGTTCAAGATCAATTTGGCGCTCGACGGTCTGCCCGATTTCACGGCCTATCCGAACAAGGGCGCCCGCGAGCCGGGCCTGCCGCACCGGACCACGATGCACGTCTGCCCGACTATGGATTACGTCGACCGCGCCTGGGAAGACGCCAAGCAGGGAAGGCCGTCAACCAATCCGATGCTCGAATGCACCATCCCTACGGCTTACGACGATTCGATCGCGCCGCCGGGCAAGCACATCATGTGCATATTCGCTCAATACGCGCCCTATACGCTCAAGGACGCCGCCTGGGATCAGGCGATGAAAGAGCGGTTCGCCGACCGCTGCATTGACGCCCTGGCCGAATACGCGCCGAACATCAAAAACATCACCCTGCATCGTCAGGTGATTTCGCCACTCGACATGGAGCGGGAGTATGGCTTGACTGGCGGCAACATCTTTCACGGCGAGATGGACCTCGACCAATTGTTCTTCATGCGCCCCGTGGCCGGGTGGGCGAAGTACCGAACCCCGATCCGGAACCTTTATTTATGCGGTTCGGGCACGCATCCGGGCGGAGGCGTGATGGGCGCGCCGGGATTAAACGCCGCGCGCGAGATATTACGTGATTTGAGGGGATGGGGAGTGGGGAGTGGGGAATAGGGAGTGGGGGATAAGGAAGTTACTTCCCAGACTCCCCACCCCCCACTCCCCACTCCCCACTCTCCATTCCCAAGGAGCCTTATGGACGCTTCAACAATAGGATTCGTGGTTCTCGCGATCATCGTCCTTCTGATCATCGCGCGCGTTGTTTACCGCCTCCTGCTGGGCCAGGGGATGACCGAGACGCTGATCGACAGCGACAACAAGGCCGCCGCGGTTTCGTTAGGCGGGTTCCTGCTCGGCGTGATTCAGGTGGTCATTCCGGTGTTGACGGGGCCGAGCCACTCGTTCTGGGCCGACGTCAAAGGCGTCGCGGCGTACGGCATAGGCGGCATCATCGCAATGGCCGTGGCCGGCGTGATCTTCGAGCAGTACAGTCGCTGGGTGGGCGCGCCGCTGCGCGAAGAGATCGCCGCGGGCAATCTCTCGGCGGGGATCATTGACGGCGCCATCTTCTTCGCTTCGAGCCAGATCGTGGCCGGGGCGCTGAGCGGTGACGGCGGCTCGATTGTCCCGACGATAATTTTCTGGGCCGCGGGGGTCGTCGCGCTGATCGTCTTCACGCACATTTTCCGCTCGCTCACTTCGTATAACGACGCCGAATCGGTCAAATCGAATAACGTCGCTGCGGCGCTCGGCTGCGCCGGATTGATCATCGCGATAGGGATCATGGCCGGCTACGCCGTGGCGGGCAATTTCACCGGATACGCTCAGGGCTTCCGCGATTTCGGCCTGATGATGCTCGCGACCGTCGCGCTCTACCCCGTGCGACAGATCGTCGTGCAGATGCTGTTTCTGGGCGGCGGGTTCAGCTTCCGCCAGGGGAGGCTCGATCACGAGATCGCCCAGGATCGCAACGTCGGCGCAGGTTTGCTCGAAGCGGTCGGCTATATCGCCACTGCGCTGGTCGTCACGCGCCTCTTTTGAATCAGTACCGCGAGCGGTAGAGTGGGACAGACTTTAGTCTGTCCGTGGCTTGGATCGAGGACGGACAGACTAAAGTCTGTCCCACTCTACCGCTCGCAGCACTGACTCGACGCGGCGCAAATCAGGCCTCCAATCCGAAGAGGGAATTGTCAAACACCCGCCACCAAGCCTAGCGGCTATGGTGGGGGCTTGGGAGATGTGAACAAGCCCGTTCGGCGAGCGCCTTTGTCGTAAAAAGCTCAGATAACATCGTCGAGGCTAACATACCGACTTCAAGCAAGTCGGATCGAGTCGAAAGGCTCATCGCCGGAAGTAGAGGGGATCGAATCCCCTCATACTTCCAGCGATCTCACACCTCTCCATCCGAGCTCACCAAGATGTTCGCTACGGATGGAGTATCCATTGAGGGAAGAAGATGAACAATACTAAAGCTCTTGCCACCCGTCTGGTCGTTTTGACCGCCCTGACGCTTTTCGCCGCCTGCGCGCTGGCGCAGGAAGCCGCGCCGATCACATCGAAGCTAGAGGAATATCTGAGCGCCGCGGCCAAACAGGACTTCACTGGCTCTGCGCTGGTCGCGCGCGACGGCAAGGTGATCTTCAGTAAAGGCTACGGAATGGCCAACGCCGAATGGGATGTCCCGAACACTCCGCAAACCAAATTTCGTCTAGGCTCGATCACCAAGCAGTTCACCGCGGCGTCAATCCTGTTATTGCAGGAACGCGGCAAGCTCGGCGTGCAAGACCCTGTCTGCAAATACATCGCCGAGTGCCCGAAGGCGTGGGAGCCGATCACCATTCATCACTTGCTGACGCACACCTCCGGCATCCCGAGCTACACCGACGTGAAATCGCCGGAGGATTTTCGCAAGCTCAGCCTGACCCAGGTCACCCCCGCCGGCTTCGTGGACAGTTTCAAGGGCAAGCCGCTCGAATTTCCCGTCGGCGAAAAGATGAAGTACAACAACTCCGGGTATTTCATGCTCGGCTACATCATCGAGAAAGTTTCAGGCCAAAGCTACGAGGCGTTCCTTCAGGAGAATATCTTCGCGCCGCTGAAAATGGCTAATACGGGCTACGACACTCACGACCGCATACTTAAAAACCGCGCCACGGGCTACTCGAAAAGGGAGGACAAAGTAGTCAATTCGGATTACCTGGATATGACCGTGCCTTACGCCGCCGGATCGCTCTATTCGACCGTGGAAGACCTGTTCGCATGGAACGAGGCGCTCTTCTCCGACAAACTGCTCTCGGCCAAGTCGCGCGAAGCGATGATGACCGTAGACAAGAACAATTACGCTTATGGCCTGGTGGTCACCCAGCAGCACAACCGGAAGATGGTCAGCCACGGCGGCGGCATCAACGGCTTCAACACGATCCTGGCGCGCTTTCCCGAAGATAAGGTCACCGTCGTCGTCCTGCGCAACGCCGATTACGGCTTTTCCAGTCCCAATAAGATCAGCCAGGATCTGGCCGCAATTGTATTCGGCGAGAAGTACGAAATATCGCGCGAGCGCGTGGCGATCAAAATTGATCCGAAAATTCTCGACGCTTACGTCGGCCAATATGAACTCAATCCTAACTTCATCATCACGATGACCAGGGAAGGCGACCGCTTGATGACTCAAGCGACGGGACAGCCGAAATTCGAGCTGTTTCCGGAATCGGAGACCAAATTCTTCCTCAAAGTCGTGGACGCGCAGGTCACCTTCGTCAAAGACGATAAAGGCGCGGTCACTCATCTGATCCTGCATCAGGGCGGCGATCAGAAAGCGAAGAAGATCAAATGACCGGATTAAATCGAAAACTATTTCCGTTAGCGCTGTCAGTGTTGCTGCCGTTCGCGTTTCAGCAGGCGCAGACCAAAGTTTCGCAGCCCGCTCAACAGGCGGCCAAGCCCACGGTATACGAAACGCGGGCCGATCACGATCCCGACGGCATCGGCAAGTTTTATATGGGCCGCGAGATCGCGCACGTGATGGGCTACCAGGGCGCCGAATGGCTGGAGCGCCCTGAACGCATCGAAGAAGAGCGCCCCGATCAGGTGGTCGAGCAAATGAAGCTCAAGCCGACCGACGTCATCGCCGATGTCGGAGCCGGCACGGGATATTTCTCGTTCCGCATCAGCCGCGTTGTGAAGCAGGGCAAAGTCTTCGCGGTCGACATCCAGCCCGAAATGCTCGCCGTCATCGAAAAACGCAAGGGGCAATTGAAGGTCGATAACGTCGTCGCTCTGCGCGGCTCGGAGGCGGACGCGAATCTGCCGGAGAATTCCGTCGACGTCGCCCTGCTGGTTGACGTCTATCACGAATTTTCATTCCCACGCGAGATGATGCTGAGCGTGGTCAAAGCCTTGAAACCCGGCGGGCGCGTGGTTCAGATAGAATACCGAGGCGAAGACCCCGACGTGCCGATCAAACGGGTGCACAAGATGACCGTCGCCCAGGCGCGCAAGGAGATGGCCGCTGTCGGATTGGTCTGGAAAGAGACGAAGGGGTTTTTGCCGCAGCAGCATTTCATCGTTTACGAAAAGCCCTCGCGGCAGTGAGGATGTGAGTTTGACACTCGCTTGACGCCTCGCTTAGCATCGTTTTGCAAGTGGAGATATTGTATCAATTAGGTAAGATTGATCTGCTATGTCAACCAGCGTAATGGAAGTTGTCGAATCTGCCCGCCGGTTAACGCCCGCCCAGAAACGCGAGGTATTAGCGCGGCTCTGGCCGGAGCAGGCGGCCAGAAACGGGCAAGATGTTTGGGTGAGCGTCCGTTTCAGCGACGCCTTGCGCGTCGTGGCTTACGCGCCGGAACAGGAATCGTACGTCAATGCGTTGAGCGAGCTTTTGCGGCAAGGGGCGCTCGCGCGTCTGGAGAGCGAGGCCGATGGAACTTACGAAGTATATGGCCCTGATCGAACTTACTACGTCACGATGACGCCTGCGAGAGAGTTTGCCGCGCTGCTTAGTTCATGGCCGCCTGATCAACCTCCGCGTGAAATTCCGCTGCCTGATGAACGACCATGAGCCGACTGGACCAAGCCGAAGCGCGGCGTTTGCTCAGCTATTTGCGCAATCGGATCGCGGATATTGAAACCCTCGCACATATCGAAGATGAGTTGCGTGGCGAGTATGCGGAAGAGTTTCTGCGCGAGCCTGAACTTCTTGCCTGGTTCCCGCCGCTGCAGGAGGAGATTGAAATCAATGGAATGATCTGGTTGTTGCGGGTTATTCCACACGCGCATCTGCGAATGGTTCAGCGCGGAATCAAGATGGGGACATTACTGAATCTGTTTCAGCGATTTGTCCAATTCCACACGGCCAATGGCGCCTTAATTACCACAGGCCCCTACTCGGTCTTCGAACGCGCCAAGCCTCGAGAGGCGACAGTAACGCTGCGGTTTGATGTTGATCTTGTAAACGATGAAGGAGGACAGGCGCACGTAGTCACCGTATTTATAGGCCGAGGTCATTCGGGTGTGGAACCTGAAATAGAACTGTTGTGAGTCAACGCTCGAATCTCTCTCAAATGACGACGCTTCCCGGTTATGGCGATTTTGCTCGAATGCTCTACGCCACAGGCGTTCTTTCCGACCCCTGGCTGGGCGGAAAAGAACGGTTTCGGTTGTGGCCCGCGCTACTCTCCCAATCGCAAGCCGAGCGACTGCGAACCGCCGCCGAGCGCGTCGGGCAGGTCTACCACGAACTCTCCGAAATCGTCATTCGCCGTCCTGAACTGCTCGACCAATTCTTCAACCTTACCCCCTGGCAGAAAGCGATGTGGTTCGCTTCGGAAGGCCGATGGCACGGCATCGCGCGCGTCGATCTGTTCATTTGCCCGGATGGCGCTGAGGATGGTTGCATACGCGCCTGCGAGATGAATTCCGATACCCCGTCCGGCGAAGCCGAGGCCGCGCTGCTCAATCAATTGCTCCATCATTTTCATCCGAACACGATTGATCCGAATGAAGGATTCGATGAACGGTTCTGGCAAATGCTCGCGGCTTCGCATCGGGCGCGAACTGGCCAGGATATTGAGCCGGAGAGCATCGCCATCGTTTATCCGACCGATCTCCCGGAAGATTTGAGCATGATCGCGATCTACAAACGGTGGCTCGAAGAACGCGGTTGCAAGGTCACGCTCGGCTCGCCTTTCAACCTCGGCGTCGACAATGAGGGTCGTGTGACGGTCATGGGCGAGGCCGTCGATCTGATCATCCGGCATTACAAGACAGATTGGTGGAGCGAGCGCGAGACCATCTGGACGAACCAGGCGCCGTTCGCCGACCCGGATCCGCTCGCGCGCGAATTGACTCTTTTGCTCGAAGCCGAGAACGATGGCCGAGTCACCGTCGTCAACCCATTCGGCGCGGTCGTCACGCAGAACAAGTTCGCGATGGCGTTGATGTGGGAGCGGAGCGAACTGTTTTCCGAACAAGCCCAAAGCTGGATAGCCGAATACATCCCCGAAACGCGCAGGCTGACCGCGATGCGTCACGAAGATTTGAGCCGCGATGAATGGGTGTTGAAATCTGATTACGGTTGCGAAGGCGATTCGGTCCTGTGCGGGCCGTTCGTCAAGCCGAGTGATTGGCAATTGGCGCTGGCGACGGCGATCCCTGAGCATTGGATTGCGCAGCGGTTCTTCGAAGTCGCGCCGATTGAAGATGGTCAGGGCGGGGAAGTGACGCTTCCGAATTACGGAGTCTATTTAATCGGCGGGCGCGCGGCCGGGTTCTACACGCGGCTTTCGCAAAAGGCGACTAATTACGCTTCAGTAACCGCGCCGACTTTCATCAGTCAATGAGCGTCCGAGGCTTGCGGATCGGGTCGGGGCGATTGCCCTTATTTCAAACGGATCTCAAAGATACGCGGCCACAATTTCCCGCTTACGAAAATCCGTTTGCCCTGCGCGTCGTAGGCGATGCCGTTAAGCACGGCCTCCGGGTCGGATTTCTCATCTTCCGGCAAAATGCCGGCGAGGTTGAGATAGGATTTCACCTGCCCGGATCCAGGATCGATGCGAACGATCCGATCGGTATGCCAGACGTTCGCCCAGATCTCCCCGTCAATATATTCAAGTTCGTTCAGGTCGCGTAGCGCCGTCCCATTGAACCTGACCGAAAGCTTCCTCGTAGGCTTGAAACTGTCGGGATCAATAAACGTCAGGACGTTCGTGCCGTCGCTCAGGATAAGCGACTTGCCGTCATAGGTCAGACCCCAGCCCTCGGTATCGTATTTAAACTCGCGAAGCTGCTTGAAGCTGTCCCGGTCATAGACAAAGCCGCGATGCGATTGCCAGGTCAACTGGATCAACCGGTTGTCGACCATCGCCAGACCCTCGCCGAAATATTGCGAATCGAGATTGACCTGCTGCAATACCTTTCCTGTTGGATACTCCACTCGCCGCAGCGACGATCGGCCGAACTGCCCGGTGCTCTCAAAAAAACCGTTTTGCCACACCAATCCCTGTAAAAACGCGCCCGGATCATGCGGGAACTTGTTAACCACCTCATAGCCGACCTCTAGCGCAATGACCGGCGTGTCGCTCGCGCCTGCCTGCTCGCCTCCTTCGCGCGAGCGAAACCAGAAGCCTCCGAGAACCGCCAGAATCAGCACAGCGGCGACCAGGCCTGTCGTCCGAGACTTCAATTTTCGCGGCGGCGGCGCTTTTTCGTTTGATCTCTTTTTGGATTTTCTGCTCATCGAAACAATCCCAGGCGAATCATCGTTCAAATCGGAGCCTTACTCCACCCCTCACCATCCGCGGCATTCCCAACGACTCAAGCGGCGTGCGCGCGACGGCGTATCGTTCGTCGAATAAATTTTGCACGGCGACGAAGGCTTCGACGAAACGGGCAAGCGGGCGCGCGACCGTCACGTCGAACACTGCGAAGCCGCCCAGCGGCAAACGATTCTGGTCGTCGTCGAACTGTTTGCCCGAGGCGCGGAACTGCATCGCGGCGGTAAAGTATCTCGGATTCGAGTAGACGGTTTGGAGCGTGAATTGATGGCGTGGAACTTGAGGAATCCACAGCCCTTCGAGAGTCACGTCCTGAGGCGCGCGCCGGACGGTGGCGTCGGCGAAAAGGTAGCCGGCCGAGACTCGCCAGTAATTCGTGATGTTGAAATCGGATTCGGCCTCGACGCCGCGCGAACGCGTACGGCCCAGGTTGCGGCGTTCGCGCGTGATCAAGGCCGGTGTGACCGACAGCGTGAAGTTGGAGATCGGGTTGATGATCTCTGTCCAGTAACCGGTGACCCGCGCGTTCACTCGATTGTTCGGAGTCCAAGTCATTCCAGTCTCGCCGCCCGTCAGCCGTTCGGCGACCAGATTCGCGTTGGCGTTCGTTAGCGTATCACCCACGCGGAATCCGCGGTACAGTTCGTTGAGCGTCGGCGCGCGAAAAGCCCGGTAAGCGGAGGCTCGCAGCGAAAACTGCTCAGTCGGCCTGAAGATGAGCGACAGTCGCGGGCTGAAAGCGTCTTGCGAGCGGGCGGGGAAGAATCGCGGCGTGACGGCGCCGGTCGTCAAATTGCGCGACACCGAAGCCGCCGACGAGTCGCGCCAGTTGTCGTAACGCGCATTGACGCTGAGTTGCCATCGCGGCGAGATATTGAACAGATCCTGAATGAAAAAACCCGCGCGGCGCTGGCGCCCGCCGGCGCTGGAAAGCGTCGTCGCGCGATTGTTAGCGATAGCGGTTTCGTCACTCACGCCGCGCACGCCGCGCACGTCAACTCCGGCGACCAGCAAGTGCTTTTCAAAACTCACCCGCGACCAGTTGAACGAAGCGCCCACATCGCGCGAAGGCACAAATTGCAAGCGATTCAACGCCTCCGAATTCCGATTGGCCGCCACAGTTGAAAAAGTCTGGTGATAGCGTTGCTGGTTGGCGAACAAGGCCAAATTCCAATCGCTTCCTTCGGAGGTTCTGAACCGCCCTCCGGCCGCCAGCGATTCCGAAGCTGTGTCGTTCGTTTGCGCTTTGGTCCCGTTGCGCCGGTCTTCGTCGAACAACGAGCCGCGAAGGAAAACGGCGTCGGTCGCGTTCCAGTCGTTCTCCAGACGCAAGGTGAGCGCGCGGTGTTTGGACGCGGCGAGATCGTCCGCCGTCCCCCGGATTTCGGGCGCGATCAGGAAGTATCCGTCGGTGCGGAACGCCTCGCCCGCAACGGAGGCCGAAAAACCTTTCCACTTGTCGCCGGCGAAGAACGTGGTGTCGGCCGTGTCGCGATTGCCGTACGCCGCTTCGGCGTTGATCACACCTTGTGACGGCGGGCGCGAGATGACGTTAATCACGCCGCTCAGAGCGTCGGAGCCGTAAAGGTCGGACGAGCCGCCGCGGACGAGTTCGATTCGATCAACCGCCGCACGCGGCACGCGGTCCCAATAAACCCAGCCGCCGAAGGCGTCGTTGAGCGGCAATCCGTCGCTCAACACCAGCGTGCGGCTTGCGCCGCTTGCGCCCGCGCCGCGCAGGCTGACGCCCTGCGTCGTCGGGTTAGCCACGACGCTGCTCGAACGGCGGAAGATGCTGAAGCCGGGCGCCTGACGCAGCAGATCGTCGAAGGTCTGGGCGGCGGCGTTGCTCACGTCTTTCGCGTCGAAGACCGACACGCTCGCCGGCGCCGCCGACAGTCGTAACTCGGCCCGCGCCGGAGTGACGGTGACCGTTTCCGCAACCGCCGCCGGTTCGAGCGTGACGTTGACGGTCGCTTGCGGCGAATTCAGCGAGACCCGCCGGCGGAAGACCGAGAAGCCGTCGGCCGAGACGCGCAATTCGTAATCGCCGGGCGGCAGCGCGAGTGTGAACTGCCCCGCTCCGTCGGCGCTCGTCTCGCCCTTGGTTTGATTATCGGCGACCGCGACCACGCGAGCGGCGCCGACGGCGTCGCCGCGTTTGTCCGTCACGCGGCCCGAGATTTGTGACGAGGTCTGCGCGGACGCGACGGACGCCAAAATAAGCGGGCATAAAAAGGACGCTTTGAGAATGTTCTTCGATAGTTGATTCATCATTATTTAGTCCGGCGCAGCATCGGGTAGGGGTTGATGGAGTTGCCTTTCCAGAGTTTCTTCGGGTCGGCGCCTGCTATCAAGATCGAAAAATGCAGATGGTAATTGCCGGGGCCTGCGTTGCCGGTGTTGCCGACATAAGCGATGACATCGCCCTGTCGCACGTAATCGCCCACGCGGAGGTCGTCGGAGTAGTGGTCGAGATGCGCATAATAAAAGACCAGCTTCTTATCGCCACTCAGTTGGTAAATTATCTTGCCGCCGAGTCTGTTGCGCCCGATCCTGACGATCTCGCCGTCGCTGGCCGCCAGCACCGGAGTTCCGCGCGGGACCATAATATCTATCGCGCGGTGGACCCGGCCACCGGAACGCGCCGCGAAGAACGTGTCATGCAAATCGCTCGGACGCCCGCCTTCGACCGGAATAATCAGATTGACTGGTTTGACGCTCCTGGGCGTGGGAGCGGAAGAAGATTTCGACGTCGGCGCGGAGGGAGATGTCGGCGATGGTTTTGTCGCTGACATGTGGGGAGATGTCGGCGAAGATTTCGTCGCTGACATAGTGGGAGACGTCGGTGGAGGTTTTGTCGCTGACACTGAAGAAGGGGCTAGTGAAGATTTTGGCGTTGAAGCGGGGGAAGATGTTGGCGCCGATTCTGGGTCCGGCGCGGGAGGAGATGTGGACGCCGGCGGTGGTAGAGGCGTTAAAATTGACGCGCGCGGCAACCGCACCCTCCATGCGTCGCGTACGGGCGGGGAAGATAAATCGTGATGTTCTTTGTCATCACCCTTAACCCGCCGCGGCCTCGATGCGCCGAGCGTCGGTGTGGAAGATGAATCGTGATGTTCTTTGTCATCATCCTTAACCCGATCGTTAACCCGCCGCGGTCTCGATGCGCGGGGCGCTGGCGCGGAAGATTTGGATGCGGATGTTGATGGAATCATGACGGGGAATTTTGGCGCAGGCCCGGGGGATGATGTCTGGGGAGACTTTTTCGCCGACGTGGGGGGAGACGCGGGCGACACTTCGGGGGGATTTTGCGGCGGCGCCGGGGCGAGTAAGTATATCGCTAGCCAAAGCTGTGGGAAGGCGATCATAGTTACACTCCTGGGGAAAAGTTTCAATTTTTCAACAACAGTGGTTCAAGCTCTCGCCACACGTTCTCGGTCATTACTTTCTCGCCGGCGACGTTCGGGTGAATGCCGTCAGGCTGGTTCATCTCGCGATTGCCGGCCACGCCATCCAGCAAGAAGGGAATCAGCGTGAGCTTGTATTTTTTGGCCAGGTCGCGATAAACCTGCCGGAATTCGCCGGTGTATTCCTCGCCCATGTTCGGGGGCGCTTCCATTCCCGCAAGGATCACCTCGACCCTGCGAGCCTGCGCGCGCTCGATGACATCGGCCAGATTCTTTTTCATATGGGCCACGGGCAATCCGCGCAGCCCGTCATTTCCGCCAAGCTCCAGGATCAGAAACTTCACGGAGCCTTCTTCTAGCGCCCAGTCAATGCGGCTGACTCCGCCCGCCGACGTGTCCCCCGCCACGCCGGCGTTGACCACACGATATGGGTACCCTCTTTCGTCGAGTTTGCGCTGCAAGAGCTTAGGGAAGCTCTGATCTTCGTGCAATCCGAACCCGGCAGTCAAGCTGTCACCGAAGGCGACGATAATGGGCCGCCCATCTGATTTCGCCGGAGGCTTCGCCGGAGCGAAGGACGACGTGGATGTCGCCGCGCCGGCCGACGATTGTTCCGGCGCGCCCGATTTCTGGCAGGCGACGGAAAGAGCCGCCAGCAGCAGCGCGCCTGCAAGCGACGCGAATCTATTTCTGTTTACCATCTCGATCTTCTCCTAGTCTCTCACTGCTGAGAGGTAATTAAGCTAAAAACTTTCCGGCTGCTCGCCGAAAATTTCGGTACGCAATCGAACAATGATTTAAAATAGCGGCCCACGTCGCAGGCGCCGAAAAAAATCGCGCGCCGCGGTAATTTCCGCATATTGAGGACGCGGTACGGTACAGGGAGCGGTAGCGACCTGGTCATCCCGAAAGCTGTCACTTTGGGTACCACCAGGTCGCTACCGCTCCCTGTACCGTACCGCGTCACTCGTCGTTATAAAAGGGCGGCGTCCCAAAAAACCGGCATAAAGATAACATGATTCAACTCACAAATGTCTCCAAAGTCGTCACGAGCGGTTCAGAGCGACTGACCATTCTGCACTCGCTAGATTTAGAGGTCCCGCGCGGTCAGTTCGTCTCGGTCGTCGGCCCTTCGGGCAGCGGCAAATCGACGCTGCTGGGCCTGATCGCCGGACTCGACGCGCCGACTTCGGGCAGCGTCAGTCTGGGCGGGCGCGAGATCACCCGAATGAGCGAAGACGAATTGGCCGAGCTGCGCGGCCGGCTGGTCGGCTTCATCTTTCAATCTTTCCATTTGATACCCTCGCTCACGGCCTACGAAAACATCCTCACGCCGATGGAGATCATGGGCGTCCCCAAGGCCGGCGACCGCGCGCGGACGCTGCTCGACGAAGTCGGCCTGCGTGACAGGGCGCATCATTATCCTTCACAGCTTTCGGGCGGCGAACAACAGCGCGTGGCCATCGCCCGCGCGTTCGCGAACGAGCCTGAGATCTTGCTGGCCGACGAGCCTACCGGCAATCTCGATAAGAAGAACGGCGAGCATATTTTCGACCTCCTGCTCACTCTCAACCGCGTCTACGGCACGACGTTGCTGCTGGTCACGCACGACCACCACCTGGCCGACAAGGCCGACCGCAGGATCTCCCTGAGCGGGGGCCGGATCGTGGAGGACCGCCTGATCGGCGAGCGGGAGAGCGGGCGCGGCGGAGAGTGGGAGAGCGGGCGCGGCGGAGAGTGGGAGAGCGGGCGCGGCGAAGATCTCAAATCCCCCGCTCCCTCGCTCTCTCGCTCTCCCGCCCTCCCTGGTTCCGGGAGGGAATCGCTGTGAAATTCGTGATCAATCTTGCCTGGCGGGAGATGCGGGCGTCGTGGCGGCGGCTGCTATTCTTTTTCATCTGCATCGCCATCGGGGTCGGTTCGATAGTCGCGCTGCGGTCGCTCGTGCAGAACGTCAAGGCGGCGCTCGGGCATGAAGCGCGTTCGCTGCTGACCGCCGACGTTCAGGCCTCGTCCGGTTCGCCGTGGAACGCCGAGATTCGGCTCACGCTCGAACGTTACTACAAATCGCCGCTGGTCGAGGCTCACACCGAGACGATCGAAACCGCGACAATGCTGAGCGCGGTAGAGGACAAGAACGCCCCGCCGAAGATGGTCGAACTGAAAGCCGTGCAGCCTCAATTCCCGTTTTACGGCGAAATCGTCCTGGCCGGCGGCGCGAAATATTCGCACGACCTGGTGAAAGGCCGCGGCGCGCTGGTCAAGCAGAGCCTGATGACCGCGCTCGATTTGAAGATCGGCGATCTGGTCAAGATCGGCGATCTCGATTTCACGGTTCGCGGCGTGATCGAGAGCGAGCCTGGCGCCGCAATGACCGCCCTCAGCTTCGGCCCGCGCGTGATCGTCGATTACGACGACGCGGTCGCCTCCGGGGTGAACCAGTGGGGCAGCCGCGCCCGCTACCGCGCGCTCTTCAAGGCCCGCGAGGGCGCGATGAGCGCGCTGCTCGAAGGCTTGCAGCGCGACTTGAGGAGGCAACCGCACGTCGCGGTGCGGTCGTTCCGCTATTCGCAGGACAGGATGAGCGAGTCGTTGACGCAGGTCGAAGATTATTTGAGCCTGGTCGGACTGATCATCCTGGTCCTCGGCGGCATAGGCGTCTCCAGCGTCACGCGCGTCTTCGTCCAACAGAAGATGAAGACGATCGCGATCTTGAAATGCCTGGGCGGAAAGAACGCCCGCGTGCTCGGCGCCTATCTGGCGCAAATCCTCACGCTCGGACTGCTGGGCAGCCTGATGGGGCTTCTGGTCGCGAAGGCCGTGACGGCTGTCTTGCCGAAGCTCTTCGCCGACGCCATTCCGTTCAACGTCGAGTTCGGATTGACGTGGCAGGCCGCGCTGCAGGGGCTGGGAGTGGGGACGCTGATCTCGCTGCTCTTTTCGCTCACGCCGCTGCTCGAAATCCGGCGGATCAAACCGATCCTGGTTTTGAGGGGCCTTACGACGCCCCCGCGGGCGAGGCGCGCGTTCAGGAATTTGGATTGGATGAAGCTCGCCTCCAGTCTGATCCTCGTTCTGGGACTCGGCGCGCTGGCGAGCTGGCAGGCGGGGTCGCTCGAGGTGGGCGGCATATTTTTAGGCGCGCTTGCCGCAATGACCCTCGTTTTGAATGTGATGGCGGCGGCGTTGATGAAGTTCGTGCGCGGGTTCCGCCGGCTCCCGTCATTCAGCGTGCGGCAGGGCGTCAACAGCCTCTACCGCCCCGGCAATCAGACGAGGATCATCCTGATGGCCGTCGGGCTGGGCGTCTTCTTCGTCGTCGCCGTGCGTTCGCTGCAGCTCAACCTGCGCCAGGAGTTCGCGATCGACATGAATGCGCTGCGCGCCGACATGTACCTGATCGAAATCCAGCCCGACCAGCGCGGCGGAGTCGGAGAGATCGTCGCCAAATACACCGGCTCGAAACCGCAGCTCGTCCCGACCATTTCCGCCCGCCTCTCCGGGATCAGTAACACCCAGGCCAATCTCGACAACGTCAAGCCGAATGAAAGTCGGGGGTTAATGGGGCGCGAGTACATCACGACTTACCGGAACCATATCGAGGATTCCGAGAAGGTCCTGGAGGGCGAATTCTGGGATTCGCCCCTCCCGCCTGACGCCGAGCCTGAAGTCTCGATTGAAGAATTGTTGCACAATGAGCTGGGGCTGAACGTAGGCGACACGATGACCTTCAATGTGCAGGGGCGGCAGATCACGGCGCGCGTGGCCAACGTCCGGCGCGTGGACTGGCGCAAAGCGCGCACGGGCTTCCTGGTCGTCTTCCGCCCGGGGCCGCTCGACCGCGCGCCGGCTAAATACATAGCCGCGATCAAAGGCCCCGCCGACTCCGGCGCCCGCGCGCGTTTGCAAAGAGACCTGATCGGCAAATACCCTAACGTCTCCGTGGTCGACGTGCGCGACGTCATCGAGCTTGCCCGCGGCATCGTCCAAAATATCTCGCTGGCCGTCTCGTTCGTCGGCGGATTCGTTTTCTTGAGCGGCCTGTTGATCCTGATCGGCTCGATCGCGATGACCAAATTCCATCGACTCTACGAATCGGCGATCCTCAAGACGCTCGGGGCGAAGAAGAAATTGATCGTCGCCACGCTGCTGGTCGAATACGGCGTTCTTGGGCTGCTCGCAGGCGGGCTCGGGTCGTCAGCCGCGATTGCGCTGACGTGGGCGGTCAGCAAACATGCCTTGAAAATCGATTGGCATTTCATCCCGTCGGTAAACCTGCTCGGCGTGGTCGTGACGGCGGCGCTGGTGATGGCGGTCGGCGCGCTGTCGAGCTGGGACGTGATGGTCAAAAAGCCGCTCGGCATTCTGCGGGCGGAGTAAATATTCAAGAGAGATGCGCTGAAACAATTAAAGTCGCCCCTGGGTACGCGTCGCTTCCAGCGCGCAGTCGTGGGTAAAGACGTATCGATCGGAATGATACGTCCCCGAAATAGCCTCGCTTGCGTTGAGTGATTATCGCTTGCAATCGCGCGCATCCGGCTCCAATCGCGTTGCGAGTCTGCAATGGGTCTTCCACCCACGACTGCGGGATGGAAGCGACGCGTACCCAGGGATTTTCCGGAGGATCGCTTATGAACACACGCAGACTTCTTCTGTCAGTTCCGGTTTTTCTCGCCTTGATCGCCGCCTTCGCTTCGACTAAATGGCGGGCCGCCGTCGAAGAGAAACATCTGCTCTACGTCGCCTCGCCCGGCATACGCAACTACGTCGAATACGGCGGCGTGGGCATCCTGGTTTACGACATCGCCGCCGGCCATAAATTCGTCAAACGCATCCCGACCTGGGACACGCCGGAAGGCAAGCCCGCCGAGAACGTCAAAGGCGTCGCCGCCAGCGCGAAGACCGCGAAGATTTACGTCAGCACGCCGAAGCGCGTGGCCTGCTTCGATTTGATCGCCGAGAAGAAAGTTTGGGAGAAGGAGTACGAAGGCGGTTGTGATCGGATGGCGCTGTCGCCGGACGGCAGGACAATGTACGTCCCTTCGTTTGAAGGCCCGCACTGGCTCGTGGTTGACGCGCTGAGCGGCGAAGTCATCAAGAAGCTCGAACCCAATTCCGGCGCGCACAACACGGTCTATTCGCTCGACGGCAGGTTTGCTTATCTGGCCGGGCTGAAATCTCCGCTGTTGCGCGTTGCCGACACAAGGACCCACACGATCACGAAAGAGGTCGGGCCTTTCGGCAACGTGATCCGCCCATTCACGGTCAACGGCGCGCAGACGCTCTGCTACGTCAACGTGAATGATCTGCTCGGGTTCGAGATCGGGGATTTGAAGACCGGCAAGGCGCTGAGTCGCGTCGAGGTCGCGGGCTTCCAGAAAGGCCCGACCAAACGCCACGGCTGCCCCAGCCACGGCGTCGGCCTGACTCCTGACGAAAAAGAGATATGGCTCTGCGACGCGTTCAACGAACGGGTTCACGTCTTCGACAACACTGTGACGCCGCCCAAACAGATCGCAAGCGTCAAGCTGCGAGAACAGCCCGGATGGATCACGTTCAGCCTTGACGGGAAACTCGCATATCCGTCAACCGGCGAGGTGATTGACGTGAAGACGAAAAAGATCATCACCACGTTGTCGGATGAGACAGGCCGCCAGGTTCACAGCGAGAAGTTGTTGGAGATCGTCTTTGCCAATGGGAAGCCTGTCCGCGCGGGCGATCAGTTCGGGCTTGGGAGGGCAGGCGACAAGTGACGCCTACATGGAAAAAGCCCGGCCGGGCGCCGACAGAGTGTCGCCGCCGGGGGCCGGGCGTTATTCAGTCGATCATCAATGGTCGTCGTGGCCTCGGTGACGGCCGTTATCAGTCCTGATCTGGCCGCGGATTTCGCCGCCAGGGGACGTAGCCGTATGAACGTTCGCGTAGGCAGTTCCGTTGCGCAGCGCGCGGACGAATTCGTTGAACGCGGCGGCGGCGTCGACCGTGCCGGAGGGAATCTGCTGTGCGCCCAAGGCTATGATGTCGGCGCCCGTGATTGTTCCTTCCACCGTCGCCGGCGAAGCCGGACAAGCCGGTCTGGGACCGCCGCACAGGAACACCATTACCCCGCCATTCACACTGCGCTGACCGAGGTGAATGTGAGCCTGTGACACCGCGCCACCTTCTATACCTTCGTAGCTGAGTTTGAAGGTAACCTGGTTGTCCTCAATGCGCGCTTCGAAATCTCCACTTGCTTGCGAGGAGACGACGGGAACCTCTTGTGTGCCCGTCAACCTGGCTCGCACTTTATCATCCCTATCGTGCGCTGAGACTGCGAAAGCGCCGACCGCCAGTAGCAACCCGATGACCAACGAGACATACCACAATTGCTTTTTCATGGGCCTCCTTGTGTTGTTTTCTGCATAGGTTGTTGACATGGAACGCGCCGAAGACGACAGGGAAGAAAACCGCCTCCGACGGCGCCATTAAATTTGAGCATGGGGCATTTCAGACAGTGGTAATTATCCGATAAATTCATCTTATAACTTCCGCTCGCCTGAGGGCAACTCCGGCGCCCACTCCGTTGATAATTTTCAGAACTGCAGCCGCAGCGAAAGTTGAATCAATCGCGGCCCGCCCAACGGCCCGCCAGTCGTTCCCACTGCGGTCGCCGTGGCGCAGCCGTCAGTATCAGCGTTAAGAGGGCTGTGGAAATAAAGCTCTGGCCAACACAAATCGCATGCAGGACATTTTGACGGAGCGAATGAAGCCGGGCCGCACTGGGAACGAAGTCCTCGCAGATGCGATTGCGACTATGAAAGCCGAGAAGATCAACGGCACGTTCTACACGCACC
>WNFZ01000697.1_pt1 | contig 32652 bp, 25 predicted proteins | sample 5400081 | NCBI WGS metagenome assembly WNFZ01 (sample SAMN13153365, study PRJNA577476) | soil metagenome | isolation source: 80 cm soil or saprolite under grassland replicate 1 | place: USA:California | collected 2016-06-15 | reverse complement strand
CATCTTCCTTCAAAGACCGCCAGGCTGCCGGTGCAGTCGCGGCGATGCTGGAACGAGGTGTGAAAGAAGCGGTCATCGCATCCACAGGGAACGCGGCGGTCGCCTATGCAGCGGCCTGTGCACGGGCAGGCATCAAACTCTGGGTGTTCATGACCAGCCTTGTTCCACAGGAGAAGTTGCGTGAAGCCGCGTTATTCGGTGCAGAAGTGATTCGCGTCAGCGGTAACTATGACCAAACCAAACAGATCGCGGCGCAGTTTGCACATCGACGGAACCTCTTGTTGGATCGCGGAGCGACATCCATTCCCGCGCGCGAGTCAATGAAGACCATTGCCTATGAGATCGTGGAACAACTTGATTGGGATTCGCCCGATTGGTACATCCAGGCTGTGAGTGGAGGCTTGGGACCACTGGGCGTTTATCAGGGCTTCAAAGAATTGTTGCATATGGGGTTAATCAATCACATTCCCAAGCTTGGCATCATTCAAGCCGAAGGCTGCGCGCCGATGGTGAATGCTTTCAAGGCTGGCAAAGATGTGGCAGACGCTATTATTCCGGAGACCAGCATCATCATTTTATCTACTGGTGATCCGGGTAAAGCTTATACGTATTTATGGAAATTAACTCAACAATATGGCGGCGTGATGGAATCGGTCAGCGATGCGGAAGCGTTCCAGGCGATGCGCTCGCTTGCCAAAAGTGAGGGAATGGCTGTCGAGCCGGCAACCGCCGTCGCCTTCGCGGGACTCGAGAAGTTGATCCGCAATGGCACAGTCAAATTGAATGAAAAAGTTGTCGTGAATTGCACGGGTCACACTTTCCCCGTGGAAAAACATGTGCTTGGCGATCAATTCGCTGTGGATGTTCACCTGAGCACAGATCAATCACCTGCCCCGCGGGAGGGCTTGCAAGCCGCCCTCGAAAATTTGGATGAAAAGACCAAGACGGTTTTGCTGGTCGATGACAATGCAGACGATGCCTTATTGATTCGCCGTTTGTTGGAAGGTCGCAAATCTTACCGTGTCTATCACGCCAAAGATGGCTGGGAAGGATTGGCGATGGCACGCCAGAAATTGCCGGACCTGATTGTTTCCGACCTTACCATGCCCGGTATAGATGGATTCGGTCTGGTAGAAGAACTCAAGCTTGACCCGCGCACGAAAGATATTCCCGTAGTGGTTGTCAGTGCAAAGGACATTACGCCACAGGAACGCAAGCGATTGAACGGTCATATTCAGGCTGTGTATCAAAAAGGCTCGCTGCCTACCCGCAAATTTGTTGACCAGGTGATCAACGTAATTGAAGAATCAAATGAAGCACAAGAGAAAAAAGCAACCCATGAAAGAGGCGCTGCATGAAGCCGACTATTTTGTGTATCGAAGATCAATCTGACAATATGACGCTGATTCGGCGCATCTTTCGACCAGAGAGCTATAATCTACTGGAAGCGAAGACCGGGCTTCTGGGACTATCGATCGCAGAAAGTCAGGATCTGGACGTAATCCTGTTGGATATCAACCTCCCCGATATCGATGGCTATGAAGTAGCCCGTCGCATACGATCCGGCCCAAGAAATACACTGGTCCATACACCCATTATTGCTGTGACTGCAAACGCTTTGAGAGGCGATTCTCAAAAAGCCTATGAGGCAGGCTGTGATGTATATATGCCGAAGCCGGTCAACATCATTGAACTCATGGACACCGTGGATGCATTGGTAAAAAAGAAATGTGAGGAAACACAGAATGACCTATAACGTCTTATACATCGAAGACAACCCCGATAACATGACGCTCGTCCAGCGCGCGTTGGAAGCGCGCGGCTACCATCTGTTGAAAGCCATGAAAGGGCTGGAGGGCGTCGAAACTGCAGAAAGAGAACAAGTGCATCTGATCCTGCTGGATATCAACCTGCCCGACATCGATGGTTATGAGGTGGCACGTCGTTTACGTGCAAGTCCCAAGCGCGAATTATCCAGAGTGCCGATTATCGCCGTAACAGCCAATGCTCTCAAAGGAGATGCAGAAAAAGCTTTAGAGGCTGGTTGTGATGTATATATGTCCAAGCCAATCAATATTCGAGAGTTGTGGGCACGTGTGGAAGCATTTATTCCGATTTCGTAGTGGATCTGCAACAGGATCGTACAGTCGAGAAGATTTCCAATAACCATCAGGCTTTTTGCAAAGTATCATATACTAAATCCATGGATTCCCCTTACATCACTTACCTGGAATGCTCGGGATGTGGCAAGACTTATTCCCATACAAAAGTTCACACATTTTGCTCAGCATGTCAATCGCCTTTGCTTTCGAAATATGACTTGATCAGTGCGCGCCAGGAACTCGATCGCGATCAGCTGTCTCGACGACCCAAAGGGATGTGGCGCTGGCATGAATTACTCCCTGTTTTAGATGAAGAAAATCGCATTTCACTCGGGGAAGGAGATACGCCTTTACTCTCGCTGCCGCGTCTGCAAAAAGAACTGGGGCTTACCAATCTCTTTGTGAAAGATGAAAGCAGCAATCCGACTGGATCCTTCAAAGCACGCGGATTAGCAGCAGCCATTTCGAAAGCCAAAGAGCTGGGGGTGGAAAAAGTAATTATTCCGACTGCGGGCAACGCCGGTGGTGCGATGGCAGCTTATGCAGCGCGCGCCGGGTTGAAAGCCTATATCTTTATGCCCAAAGATACTCCATACGCAAACATTGAAGAGAGTCGTATGGCGGGTGCGGAAGTTATTTTGGTAGATGGGTTGATCAGCGACGCGGCAGGCATGGCCGGTGAGAAAGCACGCGCTGAAGGCTGGTTCGATGTATCCACGTTCAAGGAACCGTATCGCGTCGAAGGCAAAAAAGTAATGGGATATGAACTGGCGGAGTCCTTCGGCTGGGAATTGCCCGATGTAGTTATCTATCCCACGGGTGGTGGGACCGGGCTGGTCGGAATGTGGAAGGCTTTTGCTGAGTTAGAGGAACTAGGCTGGCTGGAAAACACGAAGCGTCCACGTATGGTATCGGTGCAAGCCGATGGATGTGCTCCGGTCGTCCGCGCCTTTGAAAAGCATGCCTCGTTCTGTGATTTCTGGCTGAGTGCTCATACCCTCGCCTCAGGTTTGCGCGTTCCAAAGAGCTTTGCCGATCATCTTATTCTTGAGGATATTTATAATAGCAACGGTATGGCTGTCGCGGTGAGCGATGAAGCGATTCTCGCCTCACAAAAAGAACTGGCGCGATTGGAGGGCATTTTTGCCGCCCCCGAGGGCGCTGCTACACTTGCCGCTTTACGTGTGTTGATCGAGAAAAAATGGGTGAATCCCGAAGAACGCATTGTCTTGTTCAATACGGGTTCAGGGTTGAAATACATCACTCCGCATAATTGACAGACATACATAAGATAATACGAGATATATATCACAAATTTCAAGGCATGACGCTATCTAATAGTGTGATGCTTTTTATTTTCCTTAAAGCCGCTGAAAGACCAATGAAGCGCAAATTAGTAACAAACCGTTTTCCGCCTCGTTTAATCTTTAAGACTTTACTTGGTAATTCCAGGCAAGGCATATGTCCGTCCGAGTCTAAGACAAAGCACGTAGAAAGGAGCGATGTAATAATGAACCGAGATGTATTACAAGGTCAATGGTTACAACTAAAAGGTAAAGTAAAACAACAGTGGGGTAGGTTGACAGATGATGAACTGGACCAGATCAATGGTCGCTATGATGAGCTGGCGGGACTCATCCAGGAACGCTATGGTTATAGCCGTGATGAGGCGGCGAATGAACTGGATATGTTCCTGAAGAACTTGGACACTCATACCGATCGCGGTATGTAAATATTCTCCCTAGGTGAGCGAGGATTCTAGCATCCTCGCTCACCTCTTTTTTTAACATGTCTTATCGAACTACAGAGTGTTTAGCAGCGAACTTGAGGGAAATCTTACCTCTACATGCTCAAGAAATCTTTCTAAAATCATTTAATAATGCCTGGCAAGAATATCAGGGTGCTAACCGGCCCGCAGATATTTCACAGGAAGATGGGAGCTAAAGGAGTAAAACTCCGAAGGGAGCAAACGTGTCAATTTTAGATTTTGTCGTTTTACTAATCGTTGCCGCGCTGTGTGGAGCGATGGGACAAATCTTGGTAGGTTATTCGATGGGCGGGTGTATCACCTCGACACTGGTGGGTTTTGTCGGGGCTGTGATAGGTACCTGGCTGGCAGGCTCGCTGGGACTACCGCAACTCTTTTCCATCAACGTTGCTGGCAGGTCATTTCCCATCATCTGGTCTATCATTGGCTCTGGCTTGTTCGTGGTTCTTCTTGCCATCCTGACCAGAGGACGTGTGACTATATAATCGTCCAATCCTGAAAAACAGGAGGCAACCATCTAGGTTGCCTCTTTTTGCATTAAAGGAGCCTATCCGGCTGAAGTTGTGTTCCTAAAGGAACTGCCATCTGCGCTTGATCTTCTCCGTCTGCGCGACCGATAATTCCAATTTCAGACACCATTAATCCACATTGAGGATTTTTTAAGGTAAGCGTTGGTTGACTTGTGAAAAGAATAGTGAAATAATGTAAACGGTTACTGTAAACGGTTACATTAAATGACTCGTCGTTCATCCTCCGTTACAATTCGTGATGTTGCCCGAGAAGCTGGTGTTTCGGTAGCGACAGTCAGCCGTTATATCAACAAAAATGCCCCCATTTCTGCAGAAGTAGCAGAACGATTACACCAGGTGATGAGCGAGATGCGGTATGTACCTCATGCTGCCGCTCGAAACTTGGCGAGCCGAAAGACCCGTGTAATTGGCTTGCTACTCAACAATTTGCACAATGACTTTTTTGTTCCTTTGCTTAATGGTGTTGAGGCAGTCGTTCGTCAAAAAGGTTTTAACTTGATTGTAGCGACGTATCACGCAAATAGCCGGGATCATATGCAGCCACCCATTGGTCCACACAACACCGACGGGCTATTGGTTTTTTCCGATGGTTTGGTGGATGAAGATCTAGCCTCCTGGAATACCAAAGGCTTTCCCATGGTGCTGGTTCACCGCACTCCTCCCCCCCAGGTACCCATCCCAAGCGTTACGGTTGAGAATATTGAGATTACAAGAACGCTGGTGGATCACCTCATTAATGCTCATGGGAAACGATGTATCTTGTTTTTGCGGGGACCTAGCGATCAGGAAGACTCACTCAAGCGGGAAATTGGCTATAAGTCTGCTTTGCAGGCGAATGGAATACCAGTTGATGAAAATTTATTATTGAATGGCGATTTTGAACGCGACACTGCTTATAAAGTCATGAATGAATTTCTTGGCGGAGAAAAGCAGGTCGCGTTCGATGCTGTATTCACCGGAGATGATGACGCGGCAATTGGCGTCCTAAAAGCCCTCCATGAACACGCTGTGCGAGTTCCGGAAGATGTTGCCGTCATTGGGTTCGATGACCTGGGATTTGCCCCGTTCTTAAATCCTCCTCTTACTACAGTGCGAGCACCAACCGAACGGGTGGGCCAGATTGCCACCGAACGGTTGTTTGAACTCTTGGAGAATCATCCATCAGATGATGTGATTACCCTCCCTACAGAAATCATTTTCCGCCGCTCATGTGGATGTGATAGTTATTAATTTAGAACATACGAAAGGAGGTGAAAACCTTAGAAGAATTTGCACTTTGCTACCTTAATTGTCCATTCAAAATTCTAGTTTGAGGAGAAATCTCACCATGAAGAAACTCTTGTACGTTTTGTCTGTGATGCTCATCGGCACGATGATCCTCACGGCATGCGGTGGCGCTGCTCCTACAGCAACGCAAGCTCCAGCAGCGACCGAAGCCCCCGCCGCAACTCAAGCACCAGCAACCGCAGCGCCCACCGTGGCCCCCACACAAGCCCCGGCCACCCAAGCTCCAGCTGATGCCAATACCCTACCCCGCAACGAAACCCTGTATTTCAATGGTCAACAGTGGGGCGCAGTTGTTTGTTGGAATCCGTATTCCTCCAACTGCAACAACGCCATGGCAATCAACCAGCAGGATAATGCTCGCGTCACCATGTTCGAAACCCCGTACCTGTATGACATGCTCGATGGCAAGGTTTATCCTTTGCTCGCCGATGGTGACTATACCTGGAACGATGCTCACACTGAGATCACTTTCAAGATCAAAGCTGCGGCAAAGTGGAGTGATGGCACCCCGGTAACCGCTGATGATGTGGCTTATACATGGGCTACACACATTAAATACAGTGATCCTACCGGCTCATCCAATAAAGATTACATCGAGGATATCGTTGCTTCGGATCCTCAGACGGTTGTAGTCAAGGCGAAACTTGATGCAAACGGCAAAGCTGTGAATCCACTCCTTGTTCAGGCTTACCTGACCAACAACTATGTCGATCAGAAGGCTTGGACTCAGAAGTTGGAAGAGCGCACCGGCGGCGATGCTACCAAGTTCCTGGCTGACACCGCAGAAGATGCTGTTGGCTCTGGTCCCTATCACAAGTTCTTTGCCGATGATACGAAGGTAGTGCTCGTTCGCGATGACAACTACTGGGGCAAGGATGCTTCCATGTGGGGCAAACTGCCTGCGCCGAAATACTTAGCGCACACAATCTTTAAAGATAATGCTGCCGGTACAACCGCTTTGCAAGCTGGCGAGGTGGATGTATCACAACAGTTCAATTCCAACGTTCAGGATCTGTGGCTCAAGCAGAACCTGGCTGTCTCCACCTATCTGCCTGATGCTCCTTACGGCATTGGTGCAAGCCTCCCGACCGCTTTCTACAACCTGAGCTCCTATGGTTTAGACCAGATCGCAGTCCGCAAGGCAATCGCAATCGCAGTTGACTATCCCACCATCATTGCCAACGCAATGACGAACCAATCCGCTACCTTTGATCAGGTTCCGCGCTCGCTCATGAACCCGACCGCTGGTGAGCAGGCATTGTATGACCACGACGCTGTCAAGGATCTGCAGTGGGCTGGCAACGATATCGAAGGCGCCAAGAAATTGCTCGATGATGCTGGTATCAAAGACACCGATGGCGATGGTTGGCGTGAATATAAGGGCAAGAAACTCAGCTACGTAGCAACCTGCCCGAACGGCTGGTCCGACTGGCAAGCCGCAATCGAGGTTGTCGCTGCCGCTGGTAAGAAGATCGGCATCGATATCACCACCAACTATCCTGAATGGTCCGTTTATCAGACCGTCGTCACCGTCTCCGACAAGCCACTTCCCGCCGGCTATGACATCTTCATGATGTGGAGTGATGGTGCTGGCTCGACTCAGCCTTGGGGACGCATCCGCCATCTCATGAGCTCTGAATTCGTCGGTATGGCGACCAACTGGAATGGCAACTGGGGTCAATATAAGAACCCTGAAGCCGACAAGTTGATCGCGGCGATCCCGACCGAGACCGACCCGGCTAAATTGAAGGATATGTACACCCAATTGGTCAAGATCTACCTGACCGACATTCCTTCCTTCACACTCATGTACCGCCCGCAAGCGTTCCATACTGTGAACGAGAGTGTTTGGACGAACTTCCCGCACGCGGATGATGGTACAAATCCGCCCGTTCCGCCGCTCGATATGACCGACGGCTGGAGCATCGCAGGTCTCTATAACCTGACGCTCGTCAAATAATTAAGTGAAAACAGCCATGTTCCAAAACGGGGCATGGCTGTTTTTGACTAAGCAGGTGACAGTCATTTAGCATTCATCACATCAAATCTCTGAAGCCACAGACCTGCATCTGGTCTGGCGAAGTGACTGTCACCTTGTTGGTATATAATAGATTGCAATAGTTCCGCGGAGGTGCGCATTGAAAGGATACCGAAAATACTTTTTCAACAAATTGGGGTGGTTCCTGATCACCTTTGTTTGCGCGTTTCTATTGAATTTCATATTGCCACGCCTTATGCCAGGAGATCCAGTGGCAGGCATCATGTCGAAAATGGCTCAAGGCATGACCAATACGAGTGGTGTCCAAAAAATGTATGAGCAGTACACGGAATTATTTGGAACGAATAAACCCATGATTGTACAGTTCTTCATTTATATGAAGAATGTGATGCATGGCAATTTTGGTGTCTCCTTCAGCCAATATCCCCGAACAGTTTCCGACATTCTCGCATCTGCTATCTGGTGGACGATTTGTCTGCAGTTCCCGGCGATTATCGTCGGCTGGATACTTGGGAATACACTCGGTGCGTTGGCAGCTTATCTCAAGGGTGGGTTTGATAAAGTCCTCATGCCGGTCAGTATTTTTGTCAGTAATCTCCCGGCGTTTGGAATGGCAATCATTTTGCTGGTTATTTTTGGGGTCGGATTAAAATGGTTCCCTACCTCGGGGGGATATGGGTTTGACCTGATTCCCAGCTTTACCTGGGGATTTGTGTGGTCGGTGATCGTGCATTACCAACTACCATTTTGGTCAATCGTGTTGATCGCGATCGGTGGTCAGGCGATCGGCATGCGTTCCATGGCAATCTATGAACTCAATGCAGATTATGTGAAATACAGCCGCTTCATGGGTATCAAAGATCGAAAGATCGTTGGTTACGTATTTCGAAATGCTATGCTTCCACAAATTACCGGCTTGGCATTAGCAATCGGCACCATGGTCGGTGGTGCATTAGTGGCTGAGATCATCTTTAGCTATCCTGGTCTTGGCTTCACGATCTTAAGTGCTGTAACAGGACAGGATTATCCATTGATCTCAGCATCTGCCTTGCTTATCACCGTGATGGTATTGGCTGCGAATTTCCTCCTCGAAATTATATATGGCTTTATCGACCCGCGCATTAAAGCCGCGCAGTCAGATTAGATAGAGATGCCGCTATGAAACATTTATTTCGACAAGCTTTTCACTCTGGCAAATTTGTGGTTGGTTTTTCCATCTTTGCCGCAATTCTACTGATCGTGATCGTTTATCCAATGATCGTAACCGCTCCTCCGTTGGCGATCATCGCCCAGGGTACGTTCTTTCCTCCGGGAATCTATGTGAGTGTTTATGACAGCATCAACTCGCCAACAACTTATACGCTGAATCTGGATGATGCTGCTGCTAAACGAATTGCTAATAAGCTGAACGAGGAGGACCGTCTCGCTATCGAGGAATGGCTCACAGCAGATGGAATCCCAGCCGCTGAAATTGATACTACAAATACCCAGAAACTTTTGGATCAGTGGGTGAAAAACTTTGATCCCAAGAAGAGTGTTCCTGGGATGACGAATGCCAAGCGCAACTATTTTATTCGGCTCAATAATTCACTCAAAGGACTTTTGTCCACAGAGGGAGCAATAGTCGCTGCAAATAACCCGCAAACGAGCACGTTAGAACAGACCGGTAGCGTTAAACAGACTGATTATGTGAATGTTAGCCAGGTTGCAAATGTACGGTTTTTCCCGTTGGGGACCGACAACTTCGGTCGGGACGTGCTGACGGAGTTGATCGCAGCTATTCGCGTCTCGTTGCAGATTGGCTTTGTCGCCGGTATCATCGCGACCCTGATCGGTCTGACGTTAGGACTACTGGCGGGATATATCGGTGGCTGGGTGGACGATGTTATTGTGTTCATCACCAATCTCTTTACTGTCATCCCCAGCATTGTGTTATTGATTCTGATCTCGTTCAGCATCGGGCAGGATAAACGTGGCCCGGTCACAATCGCGATTGTAATTGGGTTCACTGCCTGGAACTGGACTGCTAGGGCAGTGCGGTCACAGGTAATTTCCCTGCGCAACCGCGACCATGTCAACTTATCAAAATTATCGGGACATTCGGTTGCACACATCATCGTCACCGATATCCTACCTTACATTGCTTCCTATGTCGTGATGGCACTAATTCTGCAGATTTCCTCGGCGATCCTGATAGAAGCTAGTTTATCGATCCTGGGACTGGGACCGAGAACTACGGAGGTACCAACATTAGGCTTGATGATGAACTGGGCACTGATCTACCAGGCACAGATTCTGGGAAAATGGTGGGCATATCTTCCCGTGATCATTACCATCGCTCTCATTGCATTCTCGATGAATTTAATGAATACAGGACTCGATCAGGTGTTCAATCCCGCGTTAAGAGACTAGGAGATTCCAATGGCAAATACAATGTTAGAGGTTAGAGAGTTAACAACGAAATATATCACCCGGTTTCGAGAGGATGTTTATGCCGTTGATCATGTCTCTCTGAAGGTGGAAGAAGGAAAATCGCTCGGCATCGCGGGAGAATCCGGCTGCGGAAAATCAACCCTGGCGCTGAGTCTGATGGGATATTACTTTGCCCCGCTGTATTATACGAGCGGCGATATTATCATCGAGGGCAAAAATATTTCCGGGATGGATCCAGATGAAGTTCGGAAGACCATCTTAGGGCGGGAGGTTGCGTACATTCCCCAGGCTGCGATGAACGCGCTCAATCCGACGCGCAAGATCATCAATTTTATCGAAGATGTCATTCAGGAGCATGACCTTTACGTTACGAAGAAGGATATTTACGAACGTGCTAAAACATTGTTCGAGACCCTGGGGCTTCCTGCCGATGTATTACAAAAATATCCTGTTGAACTTTCAGGTGGAATGAAACAGCGCACGGTGATTGCTGTATCAGTGCTGCTGCTGCCAAAGGTGTTGATCGCCGATGAACCTTCATCAGCGCTGGATGTCACTTCCCAGAAAATGGTGATCAAAATGCTGCGGCAATTGATGGAAGTTGGTTTCATCAGTTCCATGATCTTCATCACCCATGAGCTTCCACTGCTTTACAACGTGGTGGATGACATCATGGTAATGTATGCCGGGCAGATCGTTGAAAAAGCATCTTCAAAAGAAGCCGTGTTTGATCCGCTGCATCCATATTCCAAAGGTCTGATGGGCTCAATCATTGTGCCTGAAGAAGGTCTAAGGAATGTTAAACTAACAGCCATTCCAGGGGTGCCGCCTAACCTTAAGAAACCGCCGGCTGGCTGCCGGTTTGCCGAGCGCTGTAAACTCGCCAAGCCAGAATGCTTCGTATACAATATCCCGCTTCGGGATGCAGGCGGCGGTCGCTCTTACCGTTGCATCTTTTCTGAAAAAGAATTGAGAGAAGCTTATGCAAAGGAGGCATACCAACATGCCCGACAATAAGGAACTTTACTTAAGCACGAAAGGTCTTACCAAGGTATTTGGGCTTGGTCGCCAGAGGACCATTGCGGTCGATCATGTCGATATGGATCTTTACGAGGGAGAAGTTGTCTCCATCGTAGGCGAGTCGGGCAGCGGTAAGACCACCCTGGCGAAAATGTTTTTGGGATTGATCAACGAGACCGAGGGCGAAATCTATTTCCAGGGGATAAAGCGTGATATCAGTTCACAAAAGAAGCGGCAGGAATATTGGAAAAATATTCAGGCGATCTTTCAGGATCCATTTTCTTCCTATAACATGTTCAACAAGATTGACGCAGTACTTTTAGATTGCATTCGCATGCGCGGTGGTCGAAATTTGCCCAAAGAGAAAAAAATAGAGTTGATGACGGAGGCCTGCAGCTTCGTCAACTTGAAGTTCGAGGAGCTGACGAACAAATATCCGTTCGAGCTTTCCGGCGGACAGATGCAGCGCCTGATGATTGCCCGTATCTTCCTGCTAAAACCGAAAATCCTTCTGGCTGATGAACCCACGTCGATGATCGATGCCTGTTCCCGCGCGACCATTCTGGATGAATTAATGCAGTTGCGTAACGATATCGGGATGACGATTATTTTCATCACCCATGATATTGGCCTGGCGTACTATGTTTCTGACAAGGTGTTTATTATGGAGCATGGCAAATTCGTGGAAAGCGGCTCCGCAGACGAAGTAATCCTGCACCCGAGAGCGCCTTACACGAAGCGCCTAATCAGTGACGTTCCCAAGATCTATGAGGAATGGGACCTTACTACCGTATAGTAGAATATTTATTTGCATAAAACAGTGCGGCATCAACGATGTCGCACTGCTGATTTAAGGGCATCTTCGTTTTCTGCAATTAACTAACCTACCTTGCGATTTTTTAAGAAAAGCGTTGATTGACTTTAATGTGAAACCGTGAAATAATGTAAGCGGTTTCTGAAACCGCTTACATAAAACTATGACCAGACGTTCTGATGCCGTTACGATTTATAAAGTAGCCCAAAAAGCAGGGGTTTCGGTGGCTACTGTGAGCCGATATCTTAATCGGAGCACACCCGTTTCAGATGAGATCGCCAAAAAGCTCGACCAGATTATGACAGAGCTAAATTATGTTCCCCATGCAGCAGCTCGGCATCTCGCAAGCCGCAAAACAAGCGTTATTGGGTTGCTCCTTACAAATATTGATAATGAATTTTTTGCTCCACTGGTAAGCGGGATTGAACAGGTTGTGCGAAAGCGTGGTTATAACCTGTTGGTTGCTACCTATCATGCGGATAATCGCGGCTCTGTCCCTCCCCCTGTTGGCAGGCATAACACCGATGGATTGCTGGTATTTGCCGATACCCTCAAGGATGAGGAGTTGGTGAAACTGCACGATGGTGAGTTCCCTATTGTTCTGATCCACCGAACACCGCCGATTTCTCTCAATGTGCCAAGCGTAACCGTGGAAAACAAGTCCGCTAGTCAAAGATTGATCGAACATTTGATCCTCCAACATAACAAGAAGCGTATCCTGTTCCTGCGCGGACCTATCCATCAGGAAGATTCTTATTGGCGGGAAACAGGCTACCGTTCCGCGTTGGAAGCGCATGGAATCCCATTCGATGAACAGCTGGTTCTCGTCGGTGAATTCCAGCGGGATGTTGCCTACAAAGCCTTAAATGAATTTCTTGACCGCCGGGATCATCCCGCATTTGACGCAATATTTAGCGGTGATGACGATGCTGCCATTGGAGTGCTCAGGGCGGTACAGGAACATGGCTATCGCGTGCCAGAAGATATCGCTGTGGTCGGCTTTGACGATTTACAGATTTCGGCTTTTATGACCCCTCCTCTCACGACCGTCCGTGCGCCAACGCAAATAGTCGGGCGAATTGCGGCGGAACGACTTTTTGACTTCATGAATAAGGAAGTGGCAGAAAGCCTTGCTTTACTTCCTACCGAGATTATTATCCGACACTCTTGTGGCTGTACAACTCAGGCATAAAACGCAAAGGAGGCGCAATCACCTGAAAGATAATTTTGCCTTATTTTATAAAGATCTCGATTGAAACCATACCTATGAGGAGAAAACTCACCATGAAAAAGCAACTGTTTGTAGTAATTGCGTTGATCATTATTTCTTCGATGATCCTCGCTGCCTGTGGAACTCCTGCTGCTGCGCCGACCGCTGCACCAGCAACTCCGCAGGTGATTGAAAAGACAGTGATACAGACCCAGGTCGTTGAGGTCACGCCCACTCCAGGTCCAAACCCGGAAGCATTGATCCAAGGCGTCGAACCAAATGCTGAAATTACCTTCTGGACGTTCTGGCTCTCTCCCACATTTGACGATTACATCAAGAGCACAATTGCCCGCTTCAATGAAGCTTATCCCGGTGTCAAGGTCAATTGGGAAGATCATCAGGCAACTTTCCAGGATGATCTGCGCAATGCGTTCGCGGCTGGCAATGCACCGGACGTGATCAACCTGTCCGTTGGCGAAGGCTGGGTCAGCGATTATGCAACTCAGGGTCTGCTGCTCAACCTTGACGACAATGTTCCGCAAGAAGTAAAGGATGTTTACTTCCCCGGTCTTTGGAAAGAGCAGTTGGTCGATGGCAAGAACTATCAGTTCCCGTGGTACAACTTTGTGGCTGTTGATTTGATCAACACCCAGATCTACCAAGGCGTGCCACAGATCGATGCCGATGGAAAGATCACCGGCTATACCGGCGGCGCTGGCTTGAAGCTTGAAGATTTCCCCAAGACAACTGACGGCCTCCCGGCTTTGTGCAAGACAATCAAGGATAAGACCGGCAAGCTTTGCGATATTCGTTTGACCGTAAACGACCTCCTGGCGCAAATGACTTATGAAGGTGGCGTGAAGGTCATGAGCGATGACGGAAAGACATTCACATTCGATTCTCCCGAAGCTGTTTCCTGGCTGCAGATGTATGTGGGTATGGTGAAAGATGGCACAGTGGATAAGAGCATTGTCGTCGCCGAGCAGGATCGCGATGCGCTCAACCTCTTCACCTCTGGTCAGGCTCCGTTCTATCAGACGGGTCCAAACCTCATCCGTGTCGTGCGCGAAAATAACCCCGGACTCTATGGTTATCTCGGAGTCGTCCCCGCTCCGGTTGGAAAATCTGGCGTTGGCGGCAAAGGCGGCATGGGTATCTCTGTGAACGGGAAGACCAAATACCCGAAGGCAGCGATGGCTCTGGCACAGTTCTTTACCAATCCCAAGAGCATGACCGAGTTCTCGAAGCTGGTAGCGGTCTATCCTTCCTCCCCCGCAGCTTATGACGATCCGTTCTTCTCTGCCAAGCCTGTGGCGATCGAAGATAGCGCCAAGCCCGCAGCGAAGGATTACATCTCCAAGTTGGCTGATATCGTCCCCACGATCCCGAAAAAAGCCGATGTCAATCAGATCGTTCTGGATGCGGTTCAGCAAGCTCTGTTCAACGGTGTTGATCCGCAAACAGCTCTCACGGATGCTGTCACAAAAGCAAATGCTTTGCTCGCCCAGTAAGTAGAGTACTTAGTTAGATTCATCCAGCCCTTTCATTTAGAAAGGGCTGGATGAAACAGAAGGTCTCATGACCAAGAAATTCTCATTCACGCCCTACCTTTTTCTAACACCTGCCCTGCTGGTGATTGCGATCTTCATCCTATATCCAATTGCAGCAGTTATATATTATGGCTTCACTGATTACACCATTGTGACTCCCCCGGTGTGGGTGGGCTTGAGAAATTATCAGCAATTATTGCATGACAATGTTTTTTGGTTAGCTTTAAAGAATTCATTTATTTATCTGCTTGTCACACCGACTCTGATCTTTCTTTGCATCATACTTGCGATCATTGTCAATCGCAAATTACCGGGGATCAATGCCTTTCGCGCCTTGTACTATATTCCTGTCATTAGCGGAAGTATCGCCGTAGGCATTTCATGGCGATTAATGCTGGACACTAACGGCCTGCTGAATAGCCTTCTTGTTTCCTTGCATTTCATCAACGAGCCTGTCCAGTGGCTAGCGGAACCCAGATATTCCCTTGCAATCGCCATGTTGTTGACTATCTGGATGGGGCTTGGCTATTACATGATGATCTTTTTGGCGGGCTTGCAGAATATCTCAGAAGATCTCTATGATGCAGCCGTGATCGACGGCTGTAACGCCTGGCAAAAGCACTGGTATGTCAGCTTGCCCGGTCTGCGCCCACAGATTACCTTCGTGGCCGTTATTTCAAGTCTGGCGGCATTGGAAGTGTTTAACGAGGTTTACATTCTTTTTGGTCCTGGCGGCGGCATTCTCAACAGTTCGGTTACAGTGGTGTTCTATTTATGGAGACAGGCATTCCGATTGCACCACGCCGGGATGGCATCCGCGGTTGCCATGATCTTGCTCGTGATCACTCTGATCTTTTCCATCATAAACATGCGTTCCCTGGAACGTGGAACAGAGGAAGGCTAACGTGGAAACGAAATCAATTCCATTGAGCAGAAGCGTGGAAAGTAGTCCATTTCACGTAAGCAGAAATCTCCGAAAAACAGCGGAGAACACCCTCTGGTATGTCGTGCTCTGCCTAGTTGCGGTCCTGACAGTGTTCCCATTTGTCTGGGTGCTCTTTACCTCTTTCAAGGGACCGAATGACGCCATTTATTCCGTGCCGCCTCAACTGATCCCTCATGAGCCGACATTTGCAAATTACATAAGAGTTGCGAACCAGTTGCCGGTAGGAAAATTTTTCGTCAATAGCATCACGGTCTCCATCGTTTCTGTGATCTTGAATTTATTCTTCACCTCGCTGGCGGCGTATCCATTTGCCAAGATGAACTTCCGCGGAAGGGATGTGATTTTCTATCTGCTGCTGGCAACTTTCATCGTTCCGCCGCAGCTGACTTACATCCCCAGTTTTGTTTTGGCGGTAAATGTCTTCAAGTATTACGATACTCTCTTCGCCTTGATCTTCCCAGGTCTGGCAACCGTATTCAATATCTTTTTGTTGCGGCAGGCGTTCAAGACTGTGCCGAATGATCTCATTGACGCGGGGCGCATCGATGGCGCCAGTGAGTTTCGGATTTGGTGGAGCATCTTGCTACCCATCGTTCGTCCATCGCTTGCCACTGTTGCAATCATCACATTTGTCAATCAATGGAATGATTTCTTCTGGCCGTCGTTGATGCTCCACACGCGCGACCGCATGACACTGCAAGTAGGGTTAGCAGCCATGCAGGGTATGTTCACGTCCGATACTCGTGGCATGGCTGCCGGTGTCGTGATGACAGTTGTTCCCATTTTGATTTTGTTCGTTACTCTGCAAAGACAGTTTGTGAAAGGTTTGACAGGCGCGGTGAAGGGATAATCGCGAATATTTCGCTGTTACAATCGCCTGTAAAAAAGAGGATTTGAAATGCTAAAAGTAGCAGTGATTGGTGGCGGCTCAACCTATACGCCTGAGTTGGTAAATGGATTTCTGACGCGCACAGATCAATTTCCGCTGGATGAACTCTGGCTGATGGATATCGATGAAGAGCGACTCAAAATTGTGGGTGGGTTTGCTCAGCGCATGGTGGAAGCCAAAGGCGCGCCATTCAAAGTGATTCTCACCACGAATCAGCGCGAGGCGGTCAAGGACGCATCATACGTGACCACGCAACTGCGCGTCGGGCAGATGGAAGCTCGTCGCAGGGATGAGTATTTGGGCCTGCGCCACGGACTCATCGGTCAGGAGACGACCGGTGTAGGTGGCATGGCAAAAGCCCTTCGCACGATTCCCGTCATTCTCAAGATCGCGTCCGATATGCGCGAACTATCTGCACCGGGCGCGTTACTCGTCAACTTCACCAACCCTGCCGGGCTTGTCACGCAGGCATTGAGCAAATATGCCGCAGATGTCCCCGCGGTTGGCGTATGCAATGTTCCCATCACAACCAAGATGCACATTGTAGAAGGGCTGGAGAAGTCAACTGGCAAAAAGATCGATCCAAATAATACTGAGTTGAAGACGCTTGGATTAAATCATCTTTCCTGGCATCGCGGTTTTACTGTCGAAGGCGAAGATGTATGGCCCCAGGTCATCCAAGGGTTTATTGCAGAACTCAAACAGGAATCGGATCCTGAGTGGGAACCACGTACAATCGAAGTATTGCGCATGATGCCTAATTATTATCTGCAATATTTCTATCACACGGATAAAAAATTGAAGGCACAGGAAAAGTGGCCCCCCTCCCGCGCCGAAGAGGTCATCGAAGTGGAAAAAGACTTGCTGCGTGAATACGCCGATCCGAATCTCAAAGAACCTCCTGCCGATTTGATGAAGCGCGGCGGTGCTTATTATTCAACAGTCGCCACTCAACTCCTGAACGCTCACTATAACGATTTAGGCGAGACGCATGTTGTTAATACCAGGAACAATGGCGCTGTAAAAGAGTGGCCCGCCGAATGGGTCTTGGAAATTCCATCGACTGTGAAGAAGAGTGGAATTACCCCTATCTCAACGGAACCATTACCCCCATCCTGTTTCGGTTTGATCGCGGCGGTCAAAGCCTATGAACTACTGACGGTGGAAGCCGCCGTCTATGGCGACCGTGAGTCTGCCTATCAGGCTTTGCTCGTTCATCCGATCGGACCCAAAGCAGATAAAGTTCAGGCAGTGCTCGACGATATGCTTGAAACACACAAAGAGCATCTGCCCCAATTCTGGAAATGACCCCACAGGGGCGACCGATTGGATCGCCCCTTTTTTGACGGTTTGCTTATGAAATACTATCTTGGCGCCGACCTTGGCGCGACCAAAACACACACACTCATCGTTGACGAAACCGGACGTGCCCAAGGTTTTGGCGAAAGCGGACCCGGCAATCATGAATCGGTTGGCTACGATGGCATGTTCAATTCCATGCAACAGGGATTAAACCAGGCACTCAAATCCGCAGGGCTGTCCAAAGCTGATATCACCGGCGCCGGCTTCGGCGTAGCAGGTTACGACTGGGCATCTGAAATTGAAGCTACTGCTACGGTGATCGACAGACTTGGGCTGAACGCTCCCTATAAGTTCGTCAATGATGCAGTGCCCGGATTGGTGGCAGGTGCAGAAGAAGGCTGGGGCGTCGTCGTTGTTTCCGGCACAGGCTCCAACTGCCGTGGCTGGGATCGTGAACACAAACGCGAGGGACGCGTGACGGGTCACGGCGTGATGATGGGAGAAGGCGCGGGCGGATCCGAGCTTTTGCATCGCGGTATGCAGCTGGTCGGTTATTCCTGGAGCAGACGCGGACCCGCGACCGCCCTGGCTGATGCCTTTGTAAAACACGTCGGCGCAAAGGATTTGGAAGACCTCATGCGCGGCTACACAACCTATGAATATAAAATTGGAGCAGAAGCGGCACCAATTGTCTTCCGTGTGGCGCAAGAAGGCGATGCCATTGCTCGTGGGTTAATTCACTGGGCGGGTTGTGAACTCGGGGAAATGGCGAACGCCGTGATCCGCCAGTTGGAGTTTGAAAACCTTACATTTGACATAGTAATGACAGGAAGCATGTTCGAGGGTGGGCAGTTGCTAATTGAGCCAATGCGTGAGACAATTCATAAGTTGGCACCGAACGCTCGCCTGGTTCGGTTGCGCGTACCGCCTGTTATCGGTGCAGTCATTCTCGGCATGGAAGCCGCGCATACAAAAGTGACGCATTCCATTCGTCAAACGATGGCAGATACAGTGTCTTCCGTCAGAAATGTTTCTGTGAGGCAGCTATGACCACCATTGAGCTTTCCTTCATCCCCGACGCCGATCGAGATTATGAAGCCGTTACGCGGCTCATGGCAGATTTCAAGAAGGAAACAGGGATTGACGTTAAACTCAAACGCATGGAATGGGGGAACGCCTGGTCCCAATTAATCGGTATTGCCACGCAGGGACAGGGCGCCGATATTTCGCATGTGGGTTCGACGTGGGTCAGTAGTTTGATGACGATGAATGCTCTACGCCCTATTCCTTCACATGTGATCAATAAGATTGGCGGAGAGCAATCCTTCGTTCACTCTACATGGAGCAATGTAGTTGCAGAAGATGACCGCCAGGTGTATGGCATTCCTCTCAGCGCGTATGTATACATCGTCGCCTACCGAAAAGACCTATTACAGGAAGCAAAACTAAATCCAGTAACTGCCTTTGCTACGCCAGCCACCATGGAAGAGACGGTACGTTGTCTTGAAGCTCTGCATGCCACAGAAAATGCCTGGCTCATGCCAATTGTCCCCCATCCTTATAATGATTTCGTGCATATTGCCGTCTCCTGGATCTGGAGTTCCGGCGGGCATATTCTGGATAATCGCGGTAAACAGGTTCTTTTCAACTCGCCGGCTGCGCTTGCCGGCTTGAAAGGCTTCCTTAAGTTACTACGGCGCGTACCGAATACGGATTATCTCGGCGCAGATGAATGCATGAATGCACTCATTCAGGGAAAAGCATCCGCGGTCATTACCGATGCAAGCGCGCTCAACGCATCTATCCAGAATAAGGCTCCCAATATTGAAAATATTGGTGCGGCAAGTTTACTCAGCATTCCCTGGTCCGGCGGTGGAAGTATGGTCGTTTGGAGGCATACTTATGGTTACCCCGATCGCCTCGAAGCGACCTACAAATTGATCGAATTTATCGTTCGCAAGCCGACCATGATGGAACTCGCTAATAGTTGTTATACACTCCCTTCTCGCACAGACGCTCTGGATGAACTCTTTCCACCCGATCACATTTTGCGCCCGGTGATGCTGCAGCTTATTTCCACGGGACGCTCTTATCGCACGATCGCGCTTTGGCACCGCATTGAACATCAATTCGGCCTAGAGCTTGGAGCAGTTGCGAAGAAGTTATTGAATGATCCCAACGTGGATTTGGATTCAACCCTGGAAGAGGCAATGGACTCGCTTGCATATCGTCTCAACTTGACGCTCGGATAAAATGCGGCGCGTCTTTCCAAGCCCTTCGACGGCACTCAGGACATGCCTTGGCTTGCTCGCGCTGCTACTGACATCCTGCTCCACTGCTGCTTACTCACCCACTTCAACTCCGTTTCCGACAGCAACCCCTCCTCCCACGATGAACCCTATCCCTTCCATTTTCAATATCATTGCTTATGCAACCGGTAGCATTGTCGAATCTGCCATCCCCTATGATAAATTGACGCATATCAATTACGCCTTTCTGATTCCAAATCCAGACGGCACATTCCAATCTTTCGAAAACGGATCCAAACTGGAGCAGATCGTCTCCCATGCTCACGAAAAAAATGTGAAGGTACTAATATCCGTGGGCGGCTGGGGCTGGGATGAACAATTTGAAACGCTGGCAGCCAACCCTGAGTCCCGAACCGCCTTTGTCCAAAATTTGAAAGCTTTCGTTGATCAATACCAGCTCGACGGCGCGGATATCGATTGGGAATATCCTGATCCAGGGCAATCTTCACAGAACTTTATGGCGCTGATGCAAGAACTACGTGCCGCATTGCCGAATCAATTACTGACAATGGCTGTGATTTCGTACGGTGATGAGTTTGGATTAGGGATTCCCGATGAGTCCTTCGCTTTAGTCGATTTCGTCAACGTAATGACCTATGACGGTCCCGATCACGGCACGATGGAACAATTCCAAAAAGGGTTAGATTACTGGAGCGGACGCGGTTTGCCCAAAGAGAAAACCGTGATGGGTGTTCCCTTTTATTCACGTGTGAAAGATACGCGTGCAGAAGGTCCCAGTTTTGCCCAACTCGTGCAAGCGGATCCCGCTGCGGCGCAAGTGGATGAGTTTGTTTACGACGGCCGTATAGAAGTGTACAACGGCATTCCCACAATTCAGAGGAAAACTCGCATTGCACTGGAGAAAGCTAGTGGTATCATGTTCTGGGCGTTGGATTATGACTCCCAGGGAGGGCTATCACTCGTGAATATCATCTTTCACGTAGTTCATGAGTCATAAGACCGCCAATAGATTCTACGCAAAGGATTGTTGATTCAACATGCAGAATAATTCTCTCCCCAATATCCCATGGCAGGAACGACCCGCCGGGAATTCAGACGTCGTCTGGCGTTACGATGCAAATCCCATCATCCCCCGCAATTTAATTCCATCTTCCAATAGCATTTTCAACAGTGCCGTTGTTCCATTCAACGGCAAGTTCGCCGGTGTCTTTCGCTGCGACAATAAGAAGCGCGACATGAATATCCATCGTGGCTTTAGCGACAATGGCTTTCACTGGAGACTTGATGATTGCCCGATCGAATGGCATTATGATGATCCCGAACTCAGCCATTTTCAGTATCGCTATGACCCGCGTGTAGTCTGGATCGAAGATCGCTACTATGTGAGTTGGTGCAATGGTTATCATGGTCCTACGATTGGAATTGGCTACACCTTTGATTTTGAGAAATTTACTTTCCTCGAAAACGCTCTTTTACCGTTCAACCGCAACGGTGTGTTATTCCCTCGCAAGATCAAGGACAAGTATATTATGTTCAGCCGTCCGAGCGACAATGGACATACGCCCTTCGGTGATATCTACATCAGCCGAAGCCCGGACATGATCCATTGGGGAGAACATCGTTTCGTGATGGGGACCAAGGGCGGCTGGCAAAGTACAAAGATCGGCGCGGGACCTGTTCCGCTTGAGACAACTGAAGGCTGGTTGCTGTTCTATCACGGCGTTCTCACCTCCTGTAACGGATTTGTATACAGCTTCGGAGCTGCCCTGCTGGATCTGGATCAACCCTGGAAAGTCATTTATCGCGGGGCTCCCTATTTGTTATCTCCGCAAACTTATTATGAATGTGTCGGCGATGTGCCGAATGTGGCATTCCCGTGTGCCACTCTGTATGATGAACCAACCGGGCGCATCGCTATTTATTACGGCGGTGCCGATACAGTAACGGCATTGGCATTTGCTAAAGTTGATGAAGTCCTTGATTTTGTAAAATCCAACTCGGAGATTTAGAAGTGTTTGAACCGTTTACTTTGGGAGTGAATTATTGGCCCCGGCGCAAAGCCATGTACTGGTGGAGCAATTTTGACGCCGGTGAAGTACGGGAGGAATTTAGTGTTATTCGTGAGCTTGGATTGAATGTCGTCCGAATCTTTTTGTTGTGGGATGACTTTCAACCTGATCCCAATTCTGTTTCCAAAGAAGCGCTTGATCACCTGGTAACAGTTGCGGATATTGCCGCAGAAAACGATCTCGGGCTGGATGTCACCTTCTTCACCGGTCACATGAGCGGACCAAATTGGAGTCCGCGCTGGCTGTTGGGCGGCGACCTCCCCTTTAAGGGCGGCAACGAGTTTATTCGCGATATTATCAGTTCAGGCAAACCTGTGCCGCAGGGTTACTACAACATGTTCCATCATGAGGTAGCGCTCAAGGCAGAACGTTTGCTGTTAGAAACCGTTGTGGGAACTCTTAAAGACCATAAAGCTATCTGGATGTGGAATCTTGCCAACGAACCAGATCTGTTTGCGTGGCCACTAACATCCGATGAAGGTGCGGCTTGGGTCAAGCAAATGGTGGATCTGATTAAGAATATCGATCCAGTCCATCCCGTTACAATCGGCCTGCACAGTGATGGACTTCACCGCGATAACGGTCTACGCATCGATAAAGTTTATAAGCATACGGATTTAGCAGTCATGCATTCGTATCCGATGTATGTCCCATGGGCGCGCCATCCTTTGGATGCCGATTTTGTTCCATTCACCTGTGCGCTGACCGCTGCCCTTTCAGGAAAACCCATTTTGATGGAAGAATTCGGCGGCTGCACTGCTCAATCGGGGGAACCCTCGCACATCATGAAATGGACCGAAACCAACGGTCGTGATCGTGAACAATTCATGGCCTCTGAAGAAGATTTCGCAGAATTCATCGGGCTGACGCTGCCCAAACTCCAGGAGACAGGAGCGACCGGCGCTATGCTCTGGTGCTATGCAGATTATGTGCCGGAATTATGGGATCTACCTCCCTGCAATAACGCCCGACATGAGCGCTTCTTCGGGTTGGTCCGTCCGGATGGCTCATTGAAGCCCCACGCAAAGGTCGTGAAAGAGTTTGCAGCGACTAATCCCAAAGTAAAGCCGCTTCCTGATTTTGCGAAGTTCAATATCGATCCGGACAAGTATTATCAAGAACCGCTGCCTATCATCCTGGATTCTTTCCAACAATATTTGGAAGGGCTTGAATAAAATGAGATTGCTTCGGGTTAGGTTTCGATACGGGCAAGAAAAGCGCTTGCCCTACTCAACCACCAGCCCTCGCAACGACATTGGAGAACTTATGAAACAACTTATTGTCAACGCTGATGACTACGGACGTTCACCTGAAATTTCACGCGGCATTCGTGAAGCACATTTGCACGGTATCGTGACCTCTACAACGTGCATGATGAACATCCCTACGACAGCGGAAGATGTTGCCGTTGCAATCCGCGAAACTCCCACTCTCGGCATGGGCGTTCATCTTGTGTTGACCATGGGCCAGCCCATTCTGCCGCGCGAGAAAGTCCCTACACTCGTAGATGAACAGGGGAATCATCTTAAGTATGATCCATTTATTGAGAACATTCCCAAACTCAACATGGAGGAAGTGAAAGCCGAATGGCGGACACAGATCGAGGCATTCATCAAAGTAGCAGGAAAAAAGCCAACACATCTCGACTCGCATCATCATTCATCCTTCTTCTCCCCTGCTTTGTTTCGAGCCATGTTGGAAATAGCCGCAGAATACGGGTGCCCGATCCGTTATCCATTAGTGCCAACCGACGTAGACTCGCGGGAATTCAGTGAAACAATAAAATCCGCCTCGGATCTTTTGAACGAATTCAACGCACGCCGACCAGATGTTTTCTTTGTCAATTTTTACGATGAGAACGCGACGAAAGAACAGTTGCTAAACGTCCTGAACACTGTCGGTGAAGGAACGAGCGAGATTATGTGTCACCCTGGCCATGTGGATGATGCATTTGCAAGAGAATCAGTCTACAATTTCCAACGTGAACGGGAATTGCAGATTCTCACAGATCCATCGATTAAAGATGCTATCGAAGTGCGAGGAATTAAGTTGATTACGTTTGCAGAATTAAGGTAACCGGTAGACAAGGAAACACGTATACACGTCCAACTTGTTTACGTATCTACCTGTCTACTTGTATCCCTGTATACCATCTCTCTTATGGAGCCTTTCATGTCTCGTATTGACGACCTTCTCTCACAAATGACGATTGAAGAAAAAATTTCCATGCTGGCGGGTGCCGATGTTTGGCATAGCGTTGCCGTGAAGCGATTGGGGATTCCACAATTCAAAACAACAGATGGACCTAATGGGGCGCGCGGTGCCTGGGGAAGCATGTCCTCTCCATCGGTCGCAACGCCGGTTGGAATCGCTCTCGGTGCCACTTGGAATCCTGACCTGGTTGAAAAAGTGGGCAATGTTTTAGCTGACGAACTCGAAGCTAAAGGCGCGCACATCCTGCTCGCGCCCACTGTCAACATTCATCGCACACCCATCGCGGGGCGCAACTTTGAATGCTATTCCGAAGATCCGTTCCTGAGTGGCATGCTGGCATCCGCCTACATCAAAGGGATTCAAGATAAAGGCAGAGGCGCGTGTATCAAACACTTTGTCGCCAATGACCAGGAATATGAACGCTTCTCGATCAGTTCCGAAGTCGATGAACGCGCACTGCGGGAAATCTATCTCGAGCCGTTCCGCATTGCGATTCGTAATTCCAATCCGTGGGCGGTGATGTCATCTTATAACCGCCTCAACGGGACATACGCCTGCGAGAACGATCATACCCTCATCGACATTCTCAAAGGCGAATGGGGCTATGAGGGAATTGTCATGTCCGACTGGTTCGGTACGTACGACAAGAATGTTCCCAATGGTGGACTTGATTTAGAGATGCCAGGTACCGCACGGTGGATGTCGGAAGAGCATGTCAAACGCGCGCTGGATGATGGTCCGTTGACTGAAGAGATGCTTAATAACAAGGTCCGGCGTTTGCTCGGTGTGCTGGAAAAAGCGGGTCTCTTTAATAGACCCGAACTCCCGAAAGAACGAGGGGAAGATAAGCCGCAGCATCGCAAGATCATTCGCGAGGCGGCGCGGGAGGCGATCGTCCTCTTGAAGAACGATGGAACGCTTCCACTTAAGAAGTGGAAATCGATCGCGGTGATTGGTCCGTATGCCGATGCAGCCCAAATCCTGGGCGGTGGAAGTTCATCAGTAACACCCCACTATGTGGTGACACCGTTTCAGGGAATCAAGAATCGCGCTGGTAAGCTCAAAGTGGAGACTACGCCCGGTTGCCACATTTACAAAACACTGCCCGCTCCTGCACCGGAAACATTATCCACTGCGGACGGACGCCTTGGTCTGGATATCAAGATTTTCAATGGCACACAATTCTCCGGCGACCCTGTTTACTCGGAAGTGAGCTCACGCGTCCAGCATGGATGGTTTGACCGTTCCGTTCCCAATGCAGACCAGGAATGCTTCTCCATGATCATGGAAGGTTTCTTCACGCCGAAGGAATCTGGTGTTCACACTCTCGCGTTGTCTGGCGTTGGCTGGAGCAAGCTTTATCTCGATAACAAAGTCCTGATCGATCATTCGTATGATTCGGATATGGGGCAACAACTCACGAAAGAGGTCAAACTCAAAGGCGGAAAATCTTATCCTATCAAAGTGGAGTTTTACTGGAAAGGTGACCCACGCTGGCGCTCTGTGGGTCTCGGGCATCAATCTCCGCAACCCAAGGACGCAATTTCTGAAGCAGTGAAGCTTGCGAAGAAATCTGACGTGGTCGTGTTGGTTGCGAGCCTGAATGGCGAATGGGAAACCGAAGGCGCCGACCGCGTCGATATGAAATTACCCGGTGCGCAAAATGAATTGATCGAGCGCGTTGTGAAAGCCAACAAGCATACGATCGTCGTATTGAACGTTGGCTCCGCGGTCGAAATGCCCTGGATCGATAAAGTTCCTGCAGTGTTGCAACTTTGGTACGACAGTCAGGAACAGGGCAATGCCCTGGCTGACATTTTGTTCGGTGACGAGAATCCATCCGGCAAGCTGCCCACCACCTTCCCTGTTCGATTGGAAGATAATCCTGCTTATATCAACTATCCTGGTGAGAATGGCAGGGTCCGCTATGGCGAAGGAATCTTCGTCGGCTACCGCTATTATGATAAGAAGAAAGTCGATCCGCTCTTCCCGTTCGGTTATGGACTTTCATACACAACATTCAAATACAGCAATTTGAAGTTAAGTGCGAAATCCATCACGCCCAACCAAACACTCAAAGTGAAAGTGGATATCACCAATACTGGCAAAGTTGCTGGCAAGGAAATTGTGCAGTTCTATGTGCGCGACGTGAAGTCCACATTTGCACGTCCGGAAAAGGAACTCAAAGCGTTCGAGAAGATTGAGCTTAAGCCAATGCAAATAAAGACCGTTACGTTCACTCTCGACCGTGAAACCTTCTGGTATTTCGACACAGCCAGGAATGCATGGAGCATAGAACCAGGCGAGTTTGAAATTTTAGTGGGCGCGTCCAGCCGCGATATTCGTTTGAGCGGATTTATCACACTCATGCCGGAGCCGCGCGCCTCACGCTTCCACATGGGTCTCACGGTCAAGACGCTTCTGGGCAACCCCGATAGTCGCGCGGTTGTTTCAAAATATGTGGGTGGTTTCCTGCTCATGGAAGATATGAGCATGGCAGCAGACATGACTCTCGAGCAGGTCGCGTCCAATCATCCGAATTTTGTTTCTCAGGAAACCCTCGCCCAGATCGAAAAAGATTTGGCGAAAATCAAATAGCATGTTGAGACACGCCGCGGCGTGCCCCAACGGATTGGATGCATCATGAAATTTGGACATTTCGACGACGCCCAACGCGAGTATGTAATCACCCAACCCGATACTCCCCTGCCCTGGATCAACTACCTCGGTTGTGAAGAATACTTCGGTCTGATCTCCAACACAGCCGGCGGATATTCTTTTTATAAAGATGCGCGTTTGCGCCGTCTCACGCGTTATCGCTACAATAACTCTCCGCTCGATATGGGAGGACGATATCTGTACATACGCGATAACAACACCGGTAAATATTGGTCGCCTTCATGGATGCCGACCCGTGTCAAACTTGACGAGTACGAATGCCGCCATGGACAGGGTTACACCATTATCACTTCCAAGTTGAATGGGATTAAATCTTCGACCAGATATTTTGTCCCGCTTGGGGAATCGCTCGAAATCTGGCAGGTGACTCTGACCAATGAGAACGGTTCGGACGCGGATGTGAGCCTGTTCTCCGCCATCGAGTTTTGTCTCTGGGACGCGAACGACGACTCGACCAACTTCCAACGCAATTACTCCATCGGGCAAGTGGAGGTAGATTTGGAGTCCATCGGCTTGCCGATGAAGCAGGAGCAAGCTCCTGCACTCCATAAAGGGAGTGTCATCTATCACAAAACAGAATATCGCGAGCGCCGCGATCATTTCGCTTACTTTGCCTGCTCTGAAAAATTGGCAGGTTTCGATACACAGCGCGAATCGTTCCTGGGTGCATATCGCGGCTGGGATGAACCCGCAGTTGTCGAAAATGGCGAATCATGTAACTCCGTCGCGTACGGATGGCAGCCAATCGGTTCTCAGCATGTCAAGCTTCAATTGAAACCCGGTGAACAGAAACAGATTATTTTTATTCTTGGTTATCAAGAGAATCCCAAAGATGATAAGTTTGATCCCCCCGGTTCACAGATCATCAACAAGAAATCTGCAAAGAAGGCGATTGAGAAATATCTTCAAGCATCCAATGTCGATAAAGCATTTGATGAATTACGCAATTACTGGACCATGCTGCTCGGCAAACTACAAGTAACCACACCTGACGAACACACCAACCGCATGGTCAATATCTGGAACGCGTATCAATGTATGGTCACGTTCAACATGAGCCGTTCGGCTTCCTACTTTGAAAGTGGCATCGGACGCGGTATGGGATTCCGAGATTCAAATCAGGATTTGTTGGGTTTCGTTCACATGATTCCCGAACGCGCCCGCGAGCGAATCTTGGATATGTCTGCTACACAACTGAAAAACGGCGGTGCATTCCATCAATACCAACCGCTGACCAAACGCGGCAATAATGACGTGGGCTCTGGTTTCAATGATGATCCGCTTTGGCTCGTGCTCGGTGTTTCTGCATACCTCAAGGAAACCGGCGATTGGTCAATCCTCGATGAACTTGTGCAATATGAAAACGAGGCGGGAACAGAGAGCCCGCTTTACGAACATCTACAGCGCTCTATGCAATACACGCTCGACAGACTGGGACCCAACAATCTTCCCCTCATCGGTCGTGCGGACTGGAATGATTGTCTCAACCTGAACTGCTTCTCTGATACTCCCGGTCAATCATTCCAGACAACAACGAACAAAGATGGCAATGTCGCAGAGAGTGTACTCATTGCAGGGCTATTCGTGTTGGCATGCAGTGAGATGAAGGGACTGGCAGACCGTTACGTCGAACGTCACACATTGAACGTCACGCAATTGACGTTTGACGTTCAACCTTCAACGTTTTATGCTACTGCTGCTACTGAAATGGAAAAAACGGTCTGGGCTGCTGGCTGGGATGGTGATTGGTTCCGCCGCGCCTATGATGATTTCGGTCATGTGCTTGGTTCAAAAGAAAATACGGAAGGACAGATCTTCATCGAACCACAGGGTATCTGTGTGATGGCAGGTCTTGGCGTGGAAAATGGCAATGCGGTCAAAGCATTGGATTCGGTCGGTGAACATCTTGCCACGCCACATGGGATCGTTTTACAGCAACCCGCGTTCAGTCAATACTATTTACATCTCGGCGAAATCTCTTCTTATCCTCCGGGGTATAAGGAAAACGCGGGGATCTTCTGCCACACCAACCCATGGATCATGATCGCCGAATCTATTGTCGGGCGCGGGGATAACGCGTTCGATTATTACAAGCGCATCAACCCGTCGGCGCGCGAAGAGATCAGTGAACTTCATAAATGCGAGCCCTACGTCTATGCTCAAATGATCGCGGGCAAAGACGCCGCGACTCATGGTGAAGCTAAGAATTCCTGGCTCTCTGGAACTGCGGCCTGGAACTATGTCGCCATCACCCAAGCCATCCTTGGCATTCAACCAACATTAGACGGATTACAGATCCAACCCGTATTTCCCTGCGACTGGAAAGGTTTTACCGCCACGCGACAATTCCGCGGTGCAACATATGAAATCAGGGTAGAGAGACAGGGAAAAGGCAATGATGTTTCATTAGAAGTCGATGGAAACCCAATGACCGGAAGCATCATCCCATTAGCGACCAAAGGATCGACTGTACGCGTAAAAGCCATCGTTATGTGAGAACACAATGAACTACGGCTACTTCGACGATAACAACCGAGAGTACGTAATTACCAATCCGCGCACGCCAACAAAGTGGATTAATTACATTGGCACACTGCAATTTGGCGGTTTTGTAGACCACACTGGCGGCGCGCTCATCTGTAAACAGGACCCCACTTTCAACCGCGTCACGAAGTATATCCAGCAGATGCCGTCGTCCGATTTCAAAGGGGAGACCCTCTACCTTAGACTCCCTTCTCCTAGAGGGAGAAGGGCTGGGAATGAGGGAGATTATCTGGTCTTCTCCCCATTCTTTGTCCCTACACTGGATGCCTATGATAAATACGAGTGCCATGTGGGGCTTGGATACACTCGCATTGTCAGCGAAATATATGGCCTCCTCACAGAGGTGACGATCTTCGTCCCAACTGGCGCAGAAGTGGAAGTTCGTGACATCAAGATTACAAACGTTAACGATCAGCCGATCAAAGTAGACGCAATTCCTGTTTTGGAATACACCCACCCGGATGCGCTCAAGCAGTTCACCAATGCCGATTGGATTCCGCAAACGATGCAATCCAAAGCTGTGAAAGATGGCGAATGCACGGTCTTGACTCAGTATCCATTCATGTTCCGCGACATCAAGGTCAATTACTTTACATCGAACCTTCCAGCGTCATCATTCGAAACCGACCGAAAGAAATTCCTCGGCGAGAACGAATATGGTACCTGGACAAATCCTGTCAGCCTGCAGAATGATGAGCTTTCAAACACAGAAGCTTCGCGCGGAGATAACATCGCCGCCCTCTTGTTTCATCTTGGAACGTTGCAACCCAGGGAAACAAAGCGTCTGATTACTCAGCTCGGTCAGGTGCATACACTTGTCGATGCAAAGCAGAGTATCGAAACGTGGCGCGATCCTAAGTCCGTTGATGATGCGCTCGATGCGATGAAAAAATATTGGGATGATTATCTCAGTGTCCTGCAAGTCGAAACACCCGATCTGGCGTTCAACAGCACGGTCAACATTCACAACCCGCATCAGTGTCACACTACGCGACAATGGTCGCGCTACCTTTCTTACTATCAATTAGGGCTTGGGGCGCGCGGTATTGGGATTCGCGACTCGTCGCAGGATATTCTCGGCGTGATCGCGAATGATCCGCAGGGATCAAAGGATTTTCTAAAACAGTTACTCTCCTTCCAAAGGCAAAACGGATCCGCACTACATGCGTTCAATCCGCTCACGCTCGAGGGCAGTGTTGGCGACTCACTCGAACGCGAAGATCGTCCGCATTACTACAGTGATGACCATCTCTGGAGCGTGTTGTGTGTGACAGCCTACATCAAGGAAACGGGCGATGTTGCATTTCTGGACGAGAAGGTGCATTTTTATGAGAAAGATTCGGTAGAAGGCGTATCTGTGCTGGACCATGTTAAGCAGGCGTTGACCTTCACCCGCAACGATACCGGTAAGCATGGTCTCCCCCTTCTCGGCTTCGCGGATTGGAATGATACGATCAATCTGGCAAAAGGTGCCGAGTCACTTTTTACATCACATCTATATGGGCGCGCATTGAATGAGTTCATTGGCTTGCTTGACTATCTCGGTAAGAATGATGAAGCCGATAAATGGCGCAAAGCTCATGCCGAAATGAAGTGCCGCGTAGAAGAGCACGCCTGGGATGGTGAATGGTATTTCATGTACTTTGACCACGATGGCACACCGATCGGCTCACACAAAAACCAGTACGGAAAGATCCACCTCAACGGACAGACTTGGTCTGTGCTTTCCGGCTTTGCATCTCCAGAGCGCGCTCGTCAGGCAATGGATTCTGTTTACAAGCATCTCAACACAAAGCATGGTATTAAACTATCCACGCCCGGTTTCAATGGTTATGATCCAAACTATGGCGGCGTGACCACGTATCCGCCAGGAGCGAAGGAGAACGGCGGCATCTTCCTGCATCCGAATCCATGGGCGATGATCGCGGAAACCATGCTCGGCAATGGCGACCGCGCCTATGAGTATTATTCGCAGATCAACCCGGCGGGCAAGAATGACAGCCTCGACCTGTATGAGATCGAGCCGTATGTGTATGCACAAAACATCCTTGCTGATGAGCATCCACAATTTGGGCTGGGACGCAACTCCTGGCTCTCCGGCACTGCTTCATGGTGTTATCAAGCTGCTACACAATGGATTCTGGGTATCCGCGCAGAATATGAAGGACTGCGCATTGATCCGTGCATCCCGTCGAAATGGGACGGCTTCAAAGCGATGCGCTTCTATCGGGGCGTGAAGTACAACATCACTGTGAATAACCCGAAACACGTCTGCAAAGGCGTGGAAAAAGTCTTGGTCAACGGCGTGCAGGCTGAGGGGAGTCTGATCCGAGCGAACGAAGGCTTGAATGAAGTAAACGTTGAAGTTACGTTCGGATAATCATGCAACCCTTCCCGCTTCCTTTTGCTTCCATCGAAAATAATTTCCTGCGCATCCACTATCTCACAAGCGATGGTCCGCGCATTATTGGGCTCTATTCCAAACAGGCTGAACTGGAGTTGCTTGCGCCCTCTTTCGACATGCACTGGCCCACTCCGCATGGTGAATACTATTTGTACGGCGGTCATCGCCTATGGAAGGCGCCCGAAGATTCTTTTTACAACTGCCCCGAAGATAATGTAACTGTGATGGAAGAGAATGATCGAGTTACATTACGAAACCACGTGGATGACTCGGGATTGCAAAAAGAGATCTCTTTTTCCTTGGATGAAAATCATGTCCTGCTGACACATCAGCTCATCTGGCACGGACCGGAACCCATCGAGCTCGCGCCGTGGACGATCACGCAGCTTGTATTGGGCGGAGTAGCAATCCTGCCGCAATCGAGTGTACGCGAAGGGTCGATGCCGACTCGCAGCCTTGCGTTATTTCCCTACGCATCAGTGACCGATTCGCGGCTGGAGCTGTATGACGATATGATACTGGTACACGGTTGTGCAGATCAAAAATTCTTTAAAGTTGGCAGCTACAATTCCGTTGGATGGGCAGCGTACGTGCTTGAGAAAGCATTATTCATCAAGCGCTT
>WNFZ01002323.1_pt1 | contig 32689 bp, 28 predicted proteins | sample 5400081 | NCBI WGS metagenome assembly WNFZ01 (sample SAMN13153365, study PRJNA577476) | soil metagenome | isolation source: 80 cm soil or saprolite under grassland replicate 1 | place: USA:California | collected 2016-06-15 | reverse complement strand
TAGACCACAAGACCGGGAAGGTTGCGAAGACTGAAGCGATTACAGGCGGCAAGGATCTCACGGCCGCCAAGGCGCAAAGCGAGGCCATGGCTAAGACAAAATTATCTCTTCGTGGAGCGACGGAAAAAGCTGTTAAGGAGAACAAGGGATTCCGCGCCGTTAGCGCCATGCCTTCCTTAAAGGATGGACATCCGGTGGCGGAAATTACTCTCGTTAAAGGTGAAGAGTTCAAGACGGCCGCAGAGAAATTGGATTAGGGCGAGGCTCCTATGAGAATCACTCCCGCTGTAGTGGTCGAACTGACTCTTGGTATGCTGGGATTGCTCGGATTCCTTGCCTTGGATAGAGGAGGCCAGTCAATGGCAAACGCCGCAGAACCCAAGTTCCCTGAAGTTAGCAAGGTCGAACGATTTGACTTCGAGCAAAAGGGTATCGAGGGATGGAAAACCGTGGAGGGCAAGTGGACGGCAGAGGAGATGCCCGGGGTGCCCAGCGGTAAGAAAGTGTTGGTCCAGCGCGCCGTGGAGAATCAGTTCAATGTGATCGTGGCGCCTGGAGGTCCATATAGAGACGTTGACGTCTCCGTTCGGTTCAAGCCGATCTCGGGGCGGGAAGATGCATCAGGTGGCATCGTCTTTCGCTTCTCTGAGGGACGATACTATGTTGTCAGGGCCAACGCCCTTGAGAATAATTTCAGGCTTTATTACTACGACAACGGGCGACGCCAACTAGCCACGGCGACAGTCCAACCGCCTGCACTTGGCCAGTGGCACACGTTACGCGTGGTCGCTGTCGCTGATAACATCCAGGCCTATCTTGACGGCAAGCTTCTGCTTAATCATCGTGACTCTCGCTTCCAGTCGGGCCAGGTAGGTCTATGGACAAAATCCGATAGCGTTACCGCGTTTGATGATGTGGTGGTGAAGTCCAACCCGCAGCAAAAATGATGAAAGGAGTTTTCCATGAAGACCATTTCCAAGAACATTGCTCATATAGGGTTCATAGGAGTCATAGCATCAGTATTTGTAGCCTTGCTTGTGAACGTTTCGTCTAGTCCGGCAGCAGAAGCAAAACTTGACACCGCCAAAATCGAGCAGCTCACCGGTGTCAAAGGAGAGCTCAACGAAAAAGAACGCGTGTTTACAGTCAGAGTTCCGCGCACTGACCTTCAGGTTACTACAGCGGGAGTGAAGATGAACCCGGCTATGGGCTTGACCTCATATGCAGCCTTTATGAAAGCCGGTGCCAAGACGATGGTCATGGGTGACACTACGCTGCTCGAAGATCAAGTCAATCCTGTTATGAGCGTCGCGTTGGACAACGGCCTGGAAGTTACGGCTCTGCACAATCATTTTTTCTGGGACTCACCCAAGGTGATGTTCATGCACATCGGCGGCATGGCCGATGAGGAGAAGCTCGCTTCTGGGGTTGGAAAAGTATTCGCGAAGATCAAGGAGACTAGCGGCGGCAAAGGCGAAATACCCAAAGCCGATCTGGATCCCGCCAAAACCTCGCTGGATCCCAAAAATATCGAAGGCATCATGGGTATGAAGGGTCAGATGGCGAATGGTGTTTACAAAATCACCATCGGCCGTACGACGAAGATGGGTGGGCATGAGGTTGGAAACACGATGGGCATCAACACATGGGCGGCATTTGTGGGAAGCGATCAAACCGCGGTCGTCGATGGGGATTTTGTGATGTTAGAGAAGGAGCTTCAATCTGTGCTTAAAGCATTGCGTGCCGCCGGTATCAATGTGGTGGCTATTCACAACCACATAGAGACGGAATCCCCGCGCATTGTGTTCTTACACTACTGGGGCGTTGGCTCAACGACAGATCTCGCAAAGGGATTGAAGGCCGCACTGGATACACAAAAGAAATGAGCGTGGAAAATCCGAAGGGTCGGCGAGGCAGACAAAAATGAAAAGGCGCTGCAATATTTTTCTGATTGGACTTGCGGCGCTGGCAATTGAAGCTGAAGCCCAGAACGCGACGCCATTACGTTTGGTGCAAACGATCCCATTGGCAAATGTGGAGGGACGCATTGATCACATGGCCGTGGATCTTAAAGGCGAACGGCTATTCGTTGCCGCGCTTGGAAATAACTCGGTAGAGGTTTTGGACCTTCGTGCAGGCAAGCGTATCCACAGCATCACCGGATTGCATGAGCCGCAGGGCGTTGGTTTCGTTCCTGAGTTTAACAAGATCTTTATCGCGAACGCGAAGAGTGGCGCCTGCGAAGTCTTTGACGGCTCGTCGTTTAAGCCCATCAAGAGCATCAAATTTTCCGATGACGCCGACAACATTCGATACGATGCTGCCGCTCGGCGTATCTACCTCGGCATTATCGATGCAGCGACTGGTGATCAGCTCGGCGAGATCAAACTCGAGGGCCACCCTGAATCTTTCCAGCTAGAGAAATCTGGGCCACGGATCTTTGTGAACATTCCTACGTCACAAAAGATAATCGTTGTGGACCGCGAAAAACGCGCCGTTACTACGGCATGGCCGACCTCCGGCGCAACGGCCAATTTTCCGATGGCACTCGATGAAACTCATCATCGGCTGTTTGTCGGCTTTCGAAATCCCGCGAAACTCGCCGTCTTCGACACCGAATCCGGTAAAATGGTGGCCGACCTGGAAAGCCCCGGGGACGCCGACGACATTTTTTACGACGGTACGAGGCAGCGAATTTACATTTCCGGAGGAGAGGGCTTCATCGGCATTGTTCAACAGCAGGATGCCGATCGCTACAAAACATTAACAAAAATTCCCACTGCCTCGGGCGCCCGCACGTCGTTCTTCGTACCTGAATTAGGTCGTTTTTATCTCGCGGTTCCTCAGCGGGGTACCCAAAAAGCAGAGGTGCGAGTGTACGAGGCGCAGCGATGAGGACGCCACCTGTCTCACTCACATTCAGAACCTTCTCAATAGTTTCGCTACTGCTTTTTTCCCCGCCTGTCGCCTGGGGTTATAGGCCCTTCGTGTCGACCGATGCCGCCGTGGCTGACCTTAAAGAGATGGAGATCGAGCTAGGTTACTTCAATTGGGAACGAGAAAAGGGAAGAAACACCTTCATTGTTCCAAAGGTCGTGCTCAATTATGGTCTGATCCAAAATCTCGAGCTCGTGGGGGAATTTGGTGTTGCAGAACCGTCACACGGTTCGGTTCGGCTCACAGATCCTGGTTTATCGCTGAAGGCAGTTCTTAAGGAGGGAGTGCTCCAAGAAAAAAGCGGAGTCAGCTTTGCCGTCGAGGCCGGGCCGCTCTTACCCTCAACGAACAGAGAAGAAAACAGATTTGGCTTCGAAGCGAGCGGGATACTGAGTGGAAAGTTAGACCCGTTGACTTATCATGTGAACTTCGGCGGAGGTGTAGATAGGGCGAAGACTAATCCTTTTCTGGTCTGGGGAGTGATCGCCGAGCTGCCCATCACCCCAAAACTGAGGTTGGTTGGAGAAATCAACGGAGAGAGCGTTAGAGGAAACCCTCCCGATAATTCTGCTCTCGTTGGCTTTATCTGGAAGTCGCCGCTATCCAACCTCTCCATCGACGCGGGAATTCGGAGGGGTATTAGCGCTGCGGCACCCGATTGGATGTTTACAACGGGTTTGACTTTCAGCTTCTCTCTGGCAACTATCCCACACAACTAACTGACACACACCACGGCATTTCATTTGACTGCTGGACAAGGCACAATCGCGGTGAGTAAAATAAAATTGTCCCACTTAGGCAGAATGGTCGGGAGGCAATTTAAATCTCATGCTTAAAGTCATACCCGTAGAAGAAGCGGTCGGATTACCGCTTGCTCATGACATAACCGAAATTGTGCCCGGCAAGCACAAAGGGCCGGCGTTTCGCCGGGGTCATATCGTGCGCCAGGAAGATATCTCGAAGCTCTTGGATGTCGGCAAGCGCAATCTCTACGTGATGGAATTGGAAAACGACGAACTGCACGAAGAAGACGCGGCGCGACGACTTGCCAAGGCTGCTGCCGGAGCGAATTTAAAATTAACCGATCCAAGCGAGGGGCGGATCAATTTGGTCGCTGAAATCTCCGGCCTGCTCAAGATCGACTCCGATCTACTGTATCGCTTCAACTCATTGGGCGAGTTGATGTTGGCGACGCTGTCGGGAGATCGTTACGTCAAAGAAGGGACCGTCGTCGCAGGAACAAGAACCATTCCGGTTGTGGTCAAAGAAGAACTCATCCAGAAAGCTGAGGCGCTCTGCAAAGACAAGCCAATCGTAACGCTCCTGCCTATGCCGCCGAAACGAATCCATTTGGTTGTGACCGGCAGTGAAGTATTTACCGGACGGATCAAAGACGGTTTTGGCCCGGTGGTGACACGAAAGGTTGGCGAGCTTGGATCAACAGTAGAGTCGGTCAAGTTGGCGCCCGATGATCCGGACGTGATCGCCGGCGACATTACAGAGGCGAAGCAGGCAGGCGCCGACATCATTCTCGTCAGCGGTGGCATGTCGGTTGATCCCGACGACAAGACGCCGGAAGGCATTCGCCGAAGCGGCGCCACTGTGGAAACTCACGGTTTCCCGGTGTTGCCCGGTTCTATGTTTGTTATGGCCTATCTAGATGAAACTCCGGTCATGGGGCTTTCGGGCTGTGTCCTTCATGATCCGATTACAGCGTTTGATGCACTTCTGCCGCGATTACTTGCGGGAGAAAAGATCAAGCGCGCCGATATCATGGCGATGGGACATGGTGGGTTGCAGCGAAAGCACGACCATTGACGGAAAGAGAGGATGGAAGATAGAGTATCGAGGATCGTCATCCTCGATCTTCAATCCTCAATCCTCGGTTTTGGAAGGGGAAGAGCTATGGACGTCTTGCGAACTCTCAAGGAGCGGTGTGATCCCAAGTATGCGGCGCTAGTCGTCGTTGATGTTCAAAATGACTTTGTCAGCCCGGAAGGGAGCGCCGGCAAACGCGGCGAGGACGTTGGAGCCGCGATGGCGATGGTGCCTAATCTGCTTCGACTCATCGACCAAGCGCGGCGCATTGGTCTCACCATCGTCTACATTCGGACCACGCATAGCGAATGGACGGACACGCCTTCGTGGATTTATCGCACGTCCCACAAAGGTGGGCTGAGTACCTGTCGCGAGGACACCTGGGGCGCGGAATTCTACGAGGGAATTTCGCCCCGGCCGACGGAACGGGTGGTCATCAAGCATCGCTACAGCGCGTTCATCAACACCGATCTTAACACCGTCCTGAAAGCGCGCAATATTCAGAGCGTGCTTGTATGCGGCGTGGCGACCAACGTGTGTGTCGAAACCACGGCGCGCGACGGCTACATGTTCGATTACTACGTCACTATGATCGACGACTGCTCGGCAGCCTACGAAGCCAAATTGCATTTGGGGACATTGGAGAATATTCGGCGTCATTTTGGCCTGGTGGCATCATCGAAAGAGATCATCGACACCTGGCAAGAGCTGCCGACTAAACAAGCAGCGGGCCTGTAAGCTCCGGTCAAAGAATTTTAACGGTTCAAATGCAAAGGCCTGGCAGGAGATTCCTGCCAGGCCTTTTTTCATTCTAACGAAATACTTGTCAGTGAAATTTACTTCATCAAATCCGCATTGATTCTTTCCAGCGCTTCGAGCGGCGGCTGCAGATCGGCTTGGCCGAGTTCGGAAAGCGGGATGTCGCATAGGTTCAGCTCTTCGGCGAACTCTTTGCGGTTGGGATTGTAGTAAATCAAGCCGGTTAAGAACTTGCCTTCGGCGATGGCGCCGTGGATCGTCTGGATCGCTTGGAGTTTGTTGGTCGGATCGTAATCCGTGCCGAGCTTGTGCAAAATGATGCGCGAGCCGTCGTGCATCTCGACTTCGTGGTCAGTGCCTTCGTCGTAATCCGCTTCGATGTTCTCATAGGGCGGGATAAAGTCGAGGTCGTGGATCGGATCAAGGTGACCTTTGACGTATTTCAAGCTCTTGGTCGACCCTTCGTGGTTATTAAACGTCACGCAGGGACTGATGACGTCCAGAATAGCGCTGCCCTTATGAGCAAGCGCACCCTGCACGAGGGGAGTAAGCTGTTTACGGTCGCCGGAGAAACTCCGCGCCACATAGGTAGCGCCGAGGGTGATTGCCAACTCGGCTAGATCGATCGCCGGGATATCATTGACCTTGCCGCCCTTCATGACCGAGCCGACGTCGGCCGTCGCGGAAAACTGACCTTTGGTCAGGCCGTAAACACCGTTGTTTTCGATGATGTAGGTGATGTTCACGTTGCGCCGCATCATGTGGCAAAAGTTGCCGAGGCCGATTGCGGAGGTGTCGCCGTCGCCGGAGACGCCGATCGGGAGCAACGTATGGTTCGCTAAATTGGCGCCGGTGGCTACGGCTGACATCCTGCCGTGCACGGCATTGAAGCCGAAGGATTGGCTGAGAAAATACGCCGGGGTCTTTGACGAGCAGCCGATGCCGCTCAGTTTAACCACCTTGCGCGGATCGATGCTGCTCTCGAAATAGGCCCGCTGGACCGAGGCCGATATCGCGTCGTGGCCGCAACCGCGGCACATGGTCGACGGCGCGCCGTCATAGTCTTTTTCTGATAAATTGATTCGATTGAGTTTTGCTTCTGCCATGTTTCATTCCGTCCTTATGCGGTTTTCGCTGACTGGGCTGCGGCGAAAATTTGATTGACGACTTCAAGTGGCGTCGCCGGTAACCCGTTGTAGATCAACACGCTGACGATCTTGGCGCCGAGTTCGGGCCAATCATCCTTGATGATGGCCGCCATCTGACCGTCGCGGTTTTGTTCCACGAAGTAAATCGTGTCGTGCTCGGCGAGAAAATCCCGGACTTCGCTCGTCAGCGGTAATGCGCGAATCAGCATGTGGTTGGTTCTAAGTCCCCGAGCTTTTAATCTGTCGCGCGCTTCACGGACCGGCTCGAAACTCGAGCCGTAACACATGATACCGGTCTTTACCCCTCTTTCTTTTTCAATGATCGGTTTGGGAACGAACTTGCGCGCGGTTTCAAATTTCTTGCGCAGGCGATCTAAAATGTACTTGTAGTCGTGTTCGTCTTCTGAATACCTCGCATCGGCGTCGTGGCCCGACCCGCGGGTGAAGTACGACGCCATTCGGTGTTCATTGCCTGGTACGGTGCGGTAGGGAATGCCGTCGCCGTCTTGATCGAAGTAGCGGCGAAATTTTTTCCCGGCTTTGGTCCATTCTTCGAGATTTTGCGCGCTCAGCCGTTTGCCGTAGTCGTAGACATCCTGATTCAACTTGAGCGGTTCCGAGGACCACATGTTCATGCCGAGGTCGAGGTCCATGGCCACGAACACCGGAGTTTGGAACCGGTCGGCATAGTCGAAGCTCTGGCGCGCCAGATCAAAACAGGAATTCATGTCATGGGGAATTAAAATGATATGTCGGGTATCACCGTGCGAGGCGCCGTACATGAGCGAGATATCGGCCTGCTGGGTTCGAGTCGGCAGACCAGTCGATGGACCGCCACGTTGAATAATGAAGAAGACAGAAGGGATTTCAGCGTAATAGGCGAGGCCAATCGACTCGTTCATGAGCGAGACTCCGGGCCCCGAAGTAGAAGTCATGGCCCGCGCGCCCGCCCAGCCGGCGCCAACGACCATTCCCACGGAGGCGATCTCATCTTCGGCCTGGACAATGGCGTAGGGCTTCTTGCCGTCTTTGGGCTTGCGCAGTCTGGGTAGGTAGTACTCCATGGCTTCCGCCAGTGAACTCGACGGCGTTATGGGATACCAGCAAATCACTGAAGCGCCGCCGTAGATCGCACCAAGTGCCGCAGCGGTATTGCCTTCGGTAATGATTTTGCCTTTATTGCCGTCGGGAATCGGCTCGAGTCTGGCGATATTTTGTTTGTAATTTTGGTCCTTGCAGTACTGATAGCCGGCATCGATACAGATCAGATTGGACTCGATGACGGCCGGCTTCTTGCCAAAAGTGTCTTCCAGGACCGCCTTGATAACCGCCATATCGATACCAAAAAGATAAGCTAAGGCGCCGACGTAAACCATATTCCGTTGTTTGGCCCGGAGCGGTGAAGCCGGTACCAGCTTAGACACTAGCTTGTTGGCTGGAAAACCAATGTATTGAACACCATCGCGCTTGGAACTGGCGCCTAGGGGCGTGGAATCATCGTATAAAATCACGCCGCCGTCGCGCACGCGATAGATATCCTTCGCCGCCGTCGCCTCATTGAACATCACCATTACATCGATGACATCTTTGCGGCTCAGGTAGCCGTCGGCGCAGGCGCGAATTTGATACCAGGTCGGCAACCCCTGAATGTTTGACGGGAACATGTTCTTCGACGAACAGGGAATGCCCATCTTAAAGATCGCCTTGAAGAGAATATTGTTCGATGAAGCGCTGCCCGAACCATTTTCGGTGGCAACGCAGATATTGAGATCATTGATTAACGGTGTGTCCAAAACACAAACCTCCTTGGAGCTTTTTGGCAACTCTCCAATTTTAACATACAAGCTCTGAAAGACAACGGTTTTGCTTCCTTAACCGGGCGTATACTGATCTTCGGTGTCAAGGTATTCGGCCACCTCTTTCCAAGTACGACGAACCTGTTCGTCGACGTTAAACGCCTGAGCATATTGAAGTATTTCCGGCATGGACACGATTCCGGTGAGTTCGCCGCCGTCCCCGCTGACCGGCATGTTTCGGATATCGCGGCGCGACATTTCAACCAACACGTCGCCGACTAAAGCCGATTGCGGCATAGTAATTACCGGTGCCGTCATGACTTGTTCAATCGGTGTTTGCTTAACGTTGATTTCCTTGGTGGCTACCCGTTTGAGCACGTCGCGCTCGGTGAAAATACCGCTCGGTTTGCCGGCACCAGTAACGACGACGGCGCTCACGCTCTTCGTGTTCATGAGCTCAATGGTTTCATGGATCATGGCCGACTGATCGATTGATACAATGGCCGGCGCCGCTATATCGCCTAGGGTTTTTGTTTCATTCAGCCCTTGGCCAAGTTCCACCGCAAGATTGAGAATGCGCCGCATGGAGACGATGCCAACGATTTTCCCGCGCCGACCGCGCACCAATAGATGGCGGTATTTGCCTCGATACATTTTGCCGAAAGCGTCGACAATATGGGTTTCCTCGCGGACCGCCCGAGCGGGCGCCGTCATGACGTTTTTTATAGCGGTCTTTCTGGGCTCGATCTCAGCGTTGACAACTCGTTTCAAGACATCTTTCTCGGTGAAGATCCCGACTGGAATATCGTCATCCGTAATGATGACTCGCCCGACGTCCTCTGCGACCATCATTTCCATCACCTCGAAAATCGTCGAAGAGACAGGCGCTTTCGTAAGATTGGTCGTCATGATCTCGCTGACTTTATTGGAAAGCATAAGGTACCTCCTGAGGGTCCGTCGACGTTCCGAAGGAGCTTTGCAGTTCAGGGCCGACAACTCTATTATACCACCAACTCGGCTACCCGCTACAACAATAAGCCGCAATCGGAGGGCAGGGCCAAACGATTGCGACCCGGTGCGCCGGCATGTTAGATTTAATTTTGTCTCAGCGAGAGAAGGTCGGTCATGAGCCGCAGGGAAACTGAATTTGATCACGGGCTGGTCACCGAAACCAAGAAAAAGTTAAAACGCCCGCCCCTATATAAAGTTCTATTGCACAATGACGATTACACTACTAAAGAGTTTGTGGTACAAGTCCTGCAGTACGTCTTTAAAAAAGAGCAAACTGAAGCCGTTCAAATCATGCTTCATGTACACAAGAAAGGCATCGGCGTAGCCGGCGTGTATACTTATGAAGTCGCCGAAACCAAGGTGGCTTTGGTGGAAAACCTAGCGCGCCAGCACGAATATCCCCTTAAGTGCACGATGGAAGAGGCTTAATTTGAGATGATCAGCAAGGAACTCGAAGCAACCCTTAATTTTGCCCTCAAAGAAGCCAAGACTCGACGCCACGAATACGTCAGTCTTGAGCATCTTCTCTACGCCTTGCTGCGGGACAAGGACGGCAAAGCCGCGATTGTTGCTTGCGGCGGCGACATCGATCGATTGAACAAATCGCTGGAAGAGTTTTTCAACGGCCAAATGGAAACTCTGCCCCAAGGGTGGGACCAAGAGCCTCAACAGACTTTAAGTTTTCATCGCGTGCTTCAACGAGCGGTGATCCATGCGCAGTCGGCGGAGCGTAAAGAAATCAACGGCGGCAATCTGCTGATCGCGATGTACCGCGAGCCCGATTCTTACGCGGTCTATTTATTGGAAGAGCAGGGAATCACTCGATTCGATGTGGTGAATTACGTTTCCCATGGCGTATCGAAGATCGCCACGGAAGAAGAACCAGATGTACAAGAAGAGCACGAGCAAGGCGACGACGAGCGACCGGCGAAACGGGTGAAGCCGTTAGAGGCTTTCGCTGTCAACCTGGTCGATAAAGCCGCGCAAGGCAACATCGATCCTTTGATCGGCCGCGACGATGAGATCGAGCGGACGATTCATGTGCTGTGCCGCCGACGCAAGAACAATCCCATTTATGTCGGTGATCCGGGAGTTGGCAAGACAGCCATCGCCGAAGGGCTAGCGATGAAGATTCATCGCGGCGAAGTGCCCGACGCCCTTAAAAGCGCGGTTATTTACGCGCTCGATATGGGCGCGTTGCTTGCCGGGACGAAGTTCCGCGGTGATTTCGAAGCACGCCTCAAGGGAGTGCTGAGCGGCCTCAAGAAGCAGCCCAACTCGATCCTCTTTATTGACGAGATTCACACCATTGTCGGCGCCGGCGCCACCAGCGGCGGGTCCATGGACGCGTCGAATATTCTGAAGCCCGCCTTGGCGTCCGGTGAGCTTAAGTGCATCGGCTCGACGACCTATCACGATTACAAGAGTTACTTTGAGCGGGACCGCGCGCTGGCGCGCCGGTTTCAGAGAATCGAAATTCCTGAGCCGAGCCAGGACGACGCGGTCAAGATTCTTGAAGGATTGAAGCCGCATTATGAAAAGCATCACGGCGTGCATTACAGCGCGGGTGCGATCCGAGCGGCGGTAAAACTCTCCGCCAAGCATATCAACGACCGCCGTTTGCCTGACAAGGCGATCGACGTCATCGATGAAATAGGCGCGGCGGTGAAGCTTCAGGCGGCGGACAAACGGCGCAAGATCATCGGCCCCAAGGATATTGAAAAGATCGTCGCCAAAATCGCCAAAATTCCCCCGCGCAGCGTATCGAGCTCCGACAAAGAACAGCTGCAAAATCTGGATCGCGATCTCAAGCTCGTGGTCTTCGGCCAAGATTCGGCGATCGATACATTAGCTAGTACAATTAAACTTTCCCGGTCAGGCTTGGGCCATCCGGAAAAGCCGATCGGTTGTTTTCTCTTCGCCGGCCCGACCGGTGTCGGCAAGACCGAGCTGGCCAAGCAGTTAGCCAAGACCATGGGTATCGAGTTCCTGCGCTTCGACATGAGCGAGTACATGGAAAAGCACACCGTGTCGCGTCTGATCGGCGCGCCGCCGGGGTACGTCGGTTTCGATCAGGGGGGTTTGCTGACGGACGCGATCAACCGAAATCCGTATGCGGTTTTGCTGCTCGACGAAATTGAAAAGGCCCATCCGGATCTCTTCAACATATTACTTCAGGTGATGGATCATGCGACTTTGACGGATAATAACGGCAAGAAGGCCGACTTCCGCAACATCGTCTTGATTATGACGACCAACGCGGGAGCGCGCGAGATGAGCGGCGCGCCGCTCGGTTTCGGGGAGCGATCTAACGTCGGTAAAGGCAAGGAAGCGGTCGAAAAAATGTTCAGCCCGGAATTTCGCAACCGGCTCGACGCGATGATTACCTTTAACTCTCTGAGCCAAGAAAATATCGAGCGAGTGGTCGACAAGTTTATCATCGAACTCGATCAACAGCTCAATGAGCGAAAAGTTTTCTTGCAGTTGACTGACCGCGCGCGCCGTTGGTTTGCTGAGCGCGGCTACGATCCGACTTTCGGCGCGCGTCCAATGGCGCGGCTAATTCAAAATGAGATCAAAAGAGTTCTCGCCGACGAAATCTTGTTCGGCAAACTCCAAAACGGCGGTAAAGTCGAAGTCGACGAAAGCGAAGGCAAGATCATTTTTTCGTATAGCACGCCGACTGTGCCCGCCGTCTGATCCCAACCCGTTCATCGCCCACAGCGTCTGCTCGAATCAAGTGGACTTCTGGCGCAGATGGAACAGCTGATCGTCGCGCTCTTCCTCGTCTTCTTCGCGCTCGAATTCACCATCGAATTCGTCTTGAACGAACTCAACCTGCAGCACGTGCGCGCCCGCTGGGCAGAAAAACAAATTCCTGATTTTTTTCGAGGCAAGATCGGTTCAGACGAGTACGAGAAATCAGTTCAGTATACCCTCGCCAAAGGGCGGTTCGAACGCTGGGCGGAAATCTATGGGCGGTGCCTAGTGCTGGCCGTTTTGTTCAGCGGCCTTTTGAATTGGCTTGATCGATTCTCTGGAGAACTCGCCCAGCGATTTTCATTAGGCGTGTACGGTCACGGGATTCTTTTTTGCTTAGCTGTCGGTTTGGTGTTTTCCACCGCTCAGTTACCGATCAATCTCTATTCTACCTTCGGTCTTGAAACCAAGTTCGGCTTCAATAAGACAACTATCGGGCTTTACATCACTGACAAGATCAAAGGGCTTATCCTCGGTCTCGTCATCGGCGTTCCCTTCCTTTTCGTGATTCTTTGGCTGATGGACGTGATGGGGCGATTTTGGTGGATTTGGGCGTTTGTTTTTATCAGCGGCTTTCAGCTCTTGATGATTGTAATTTTCCCGACGTTTATCGCGCCGTGGTTCAATAAATACGAGCCCCTCAAAGAGGGCGAGTTCCGCGAACGCATCTTAGCGCTCGCCGAGCGAATCGGATTCAAGACCAGCGGCATCTATTCGATGGACGGATCGAAACGCTCCGCCCACTCAAATGCTTATTTCACCGGAATCGGCAAGGCTAAACGGATTGTCCTATTCGATACGTTGATCGAGCAGATGACCATCGATCAAGGGCTAGCGGTGCTCGCCCATGAGATGGGCCATTACAAAATGAAGCATATTCGGCGCATGCTCGTGGTCCAGACGGTTTTCCTTTTTACCGGCCTTTACACTCTCAGCCTGCTGGTGGATTACCCGCCCTTGTTCGGCGCCTTTGGCTTAACTCCGTCGAATCACGCCGCGCTTGTCCTGTTCAGTCTACTTTCCGGTCCGGCGACCTTTTACCTTCGGCCCTTAATCAATCTCCTATCGCGTAAACACGAATACGAGGCCGACCGTTTCGCCGCGCTCACGTTGCGCCACGGCAAACCGATGGAAGAAGCGTTGGTCAATTTGACGATTAAAAATCTTTCCAATCTCACACCGCATCCCTGGTATTCGGCATACCACTACTCGCACCCCAGTCCGACGGAACGGATTGAGGCGATTCGACAGTGCGCAGCGTAGTGATCTCGGTTTTTTTGATTGTGGTTGGTGAGAAAAATGGTTGGAGCGAGTGGATTGAGCTCCACCCGTAAGAAAACCGGTGGTGGATGAAAACCAGTGGAAGTCGCTGGCATAATGAGAGAATCTACGCGCTCATCCTGGGTAACGATCTCCCAAAGGGGCCTATCTTAACCCAACAAATCCTGCAAAAACCGAGACCGTTTCTGTCCTTGATCTATGGCGAGAAGGGCTTGGCGACATCGTGGAATACGGTGATCGTCGGCGCTGACTCTGCTACTTATCCTTCATCAGAGCGCATCGGCCTAATCACCAAGCAAGGCGAGGATGAACATCTCTCGCCAAGAAGTAAAAATCCCCGTCGTCATTGCCGGCCTTGCCGAAAAAAACGTCAAGTGATTTAGTTATCGTGAGTTTGGAGGGGTATCTCGCCTCGGAGTTGGCGGATTTTCTCGGCTGCTATCCGTCGAATATGGCTGCAGAGGGGTTAGTCAGTTAATAGAGCCTAACACCGGTGCGCTATGGTGCTGGTGTCTAATGCTAGTGCGCTCTGGCATGGAATTGATATTGAGGGACAGGGGGCGGTTGTGAATCTCACGCAGTTGATGGCCTTCCAAGCGGTAGCGAATAGCGGAAGCATCACCAAGGCGCAGCCGAGCTTACAGATGCGGGATCCTCTCTGTTGCGGCACGTCAACGCCATTCTGGTTCATCTTGATGAGGCAACAAAGGAACTCAAGTCTCCTAAAAATTGGACAAAATCAGACCCGCTCAAGGTTGCCGGGAGCTATGCCGCATCCGCGCTCCTTCTTCCGTCGTTGCTCGTCAATTTCAAAAGCAAGCACCGCGACACTTCCATCATACTGCGAAGCGGCACGACAAGAGAACTGAAGACGATGCTGCTAAACTCAACTGTCGAGCTCGCGCTGCTTAACGAACTTCCTGCTAATCCTAATTTTGCGAGCGAACCGTTTCGCAAAGAAAAGCTTGTTGTGTTTGCGGCACCTAGTGATCCGCTCGCGAGGAAGAAAAGGCTAACCTTATCAGACCTTCGTCAAGCCGCGCTCGTGACTACAGGGATGGCAAGCGCAGTAGACAAGATGGTGTTTGAAGATATGCTGATCCAGGAAATTAGAAACAAACTTTTCAAAGTCTTGGAAATTCCGGGGCTGGCATTAACCGTCCAGAGCTACATCGTCTACTATAAAGACCGACCCCTCTCGCCTCCTGCAAAGGACTTCCTGGCCTTGCTCCGTAAGCGAGTGCACCGAAGTCTATAAATTGTTGCTCTACCGAGGGATTCGCATAACCAAACGTAAATGGTTGCGATATTCCAAAAAGATATTTGACACTAGGTGACATTTGACATATCCGAACAACGTACCGAGGGGAGGCGCGAGCGTACGCTCGAGTGACGGCAACACATCTCGGTTCGAGAGCCAAAAATGTGGAAACGGACAGTGAGACTAGCGAAAAGGGCGAAATGCCGAGAGAGTAAACTCCGGGCTTGAATAATGCGGTGGCGATGGAATTGACCAATGAAGATTGAGGGCCGTTTCATATTTCCGGCCTCTTCACAGGAAGTCTGGGACTTGTTAACTGATCCGCAGTCATTGCAACATTGCACACCGGGCTGCAAGCAATTGACCGAAATCGCCGCCGATGAATTCGAGGCGACGATGGAAGTCGGTATCGGGCCGATCAAGGGCACCTTTCACGGCAAAATCTCGATGAAAGAAAAAACCCCGCCGCGCAGTTATCGGCTGATCATCGAGGGCTCCGGAGCGGCGGGCTTTGTCCGCGGTGAGGGCGCTCTAACTTTGCAGGACGAAGCCGGCGACCAGACCGCGGTGCATGTTTCCGGCGATGGCCAGGTGGGCGGTGTGATGGCCGGCGTCGGCCAGCGTCTTTTCGAAGGCGTGGCCAAACAATTGATGGGGCAGTTTTTTCAATGCATGCAGAGTCGGCTTGCGGCGCGCAGAGAAAATTCGTCGGTTTGATGAGTAGATACAACGTGACACGTTAAGAAGGTTTCATGGCGATCGAAAATGTTCGAATTCCGAGTGGAGCGAGCACGATCGGCGGTCTCTTGGCCTTGCCGCCAGGGCAAGGGCCGTTTCCCGGCGTCATCATGATTCCGACGATCAGAGCCCTGGATGAATTTGCCAGGGACGTCGTCGAAAGACTTGCAACGGAGAATTTTGTCGCGCTCGCAGTGAACTTCTTCGATCATCCGGGAGTCCCGGAAGATATCTTCAAACGGCCGGGCGCTCAGCCCGACGACCAGGTGCTTGGCGATCTCAATGCGGCGCTCACCATGCTGCGGCAACATCCGCTGGTGGGCGACCAAGCGGTATTTGCATGGGGCTATTGTCTGGGCGGCCGTTTCGCGATGCTATGGCCGACATTTCAAAATGAGCTGGCCGGAGCGGCCTCGTTCCACGGCTTTCCGACCAACGATACCAAAAATCCCAACACGCCGACCCAGCCGCTGGATCGAGTTCAGTTTTTACGCACACCCGTGATCGCCTTCTTCGGCGAAGCCGATCGCCTCGTGCCGTTGAAAGACGTCGACGCTTATCGCAGCGCGTTAACCACGCACAAGAAAGATTTCGAGGTGCACACTTACCCAGGAGCGGATCATGGCTGGACGAACGCGAAAGGCCCGGCCTATCGCCAAGAAGCGGCCGAGGATTGCTGGCGCCGCAGCCTCGAATTTTTGCGCCGCCGCGCCACCGAGCGGGCAGATCGCGCGGCGGCCCGCAGTTAGAACCAAGAGCAAGTATTCCAGATTTCAAGATGAAGCCGGCAAAATTTGACTATTACGATCCGAGGAGTCTCGAAGAGGCGTTGACGCTTCTCGAAACCCATCAAGGAGACGGCAAGGTTCTCGCCGGCGGTCAAAGCCTGATGCCGCTTTTGAACATGCGCTTGGCGCGACCCAAGATCGTCGTCGACATCAACCAGATCAAAGAGCTCAACTACCTTCGGGCGAGCGATGGCGGTATCGCCATCGGCGCGATTGCACGCCAGCGTGCTTTGCAAACAGAGAAGCTGATCGCCGAGCGGGTGCCGATTCTCCAGGAAGCCGCGTATTTCATCGCCCATCCGCAGATTCGTAGCCGCGGCACCATCTGCGGCAGCATCGCCCACGCCGACCCGGCGGCGGAGCTACCGGCGCTGGCGCTGGCGCTCGACGCGGAAATGACACTAACCAGCGCGAAGGCAGCGCGAACCGTCGGCGCCGAGACTTTTTTTCAGAGTTTTTTTACCACCGCTCTCGAGGCCGGCGAGATACTTACCGAGGTGCGCTTCCCGGCGCCGCCCAAAGATGGCGCATGGTCCGTGCTCGAGATCAGCCGGCGTCACGGTGATTTCGCGATCGCCGGCATCGTCGCGGGATTGGCCCTGGAGCCAAACCGCCAAGTGATCGCGCGCGCCCGGTTGGTTTACTTCGGTGTGGGCGCGACGCCCATAAGAGTCAAAGCGGCGGAAGAGGCGCTAATCGGCCAGGCCGCTTTAGAGCCGGCCTTCGAAGCGGCAGCGCAAAGCGCCAGGCAGGGCATCGATCCCAGCAATGATATTCATGCCAGTGAAGAATACCGCCGTGCCGTCGCGGCGACTTTGACCAAGCGCGCGCTGCGCGCCGCCCTGCAGAAACTAGGGAAAAACTGATGGCAACCACTCGAACGGTCAAAGTGCGCGTGAACGGCGTGGCGTACGAACAGACAGTGGAAGCGCGCAAAACCTTGGTGGACTTTTTGCGCGAGGATGTCGGTCTCACGGGAACCAATGTGGGCTGCGAGCACGGCGTATGCGGTGCCTGCACGATTCTGATGAACGGCGAAGCCGTGCGCTCCTGCATCATGCTCGCGGCGCAGGCCGACGGCGCCGAGCTGATGACGGTGGAAGGTCTGGCAAAGCCCGGCGGGGAGCTCCATCCGATCCAAGAAGCCTTTCGCGAAAAGCACGGCCTGCAGTGCGGCTTTTGCACGCCCGGGTTTCTGATGACGACCTACGAGCTGCTGAATAAACACCCCGACGCAGACGAAGAAGAAATCAAGGAGTGGCTTTCGGGGAACCTCTGCCGGTGCACCGGCTACCAGGATATTTTGGAGTCGGTTAAATTAGCGGCATCGCGGCTGCGCAATCGCTAGCGAGGCCTTCCCCATGGTGACCGCCGAGCCCAAGCTTCCCAGTGAACTGCCGATCAGCCAACCGCGTCACGTCGGCAAAGACAGCCCGCGGATGGAGGACCCGCTTCTGCTCACGGGAAAGGTGGAGTACGGCAACGACATTCGTACTCCGGGCATGTTGCACGCCGCTATTCTACGTAGCCCGCACGCCCATGCTCGGATTAAGTCCATCGATACTTCGCGCGCCGAAAAGCTCGCCGGCGTGGCGGCCGTACTGACCGGCAAAGAAGTCAAAGATTGGTCGCGGCCCGTGTTCGGCGTCCCCGAAGGCTGGACCGGTTACGCGCTGGCGGTGGAAAAGACCCATTGGGTCGGCGAGCCGGTGGCCGTCATTGCGGCCAGCGACCGCTACATCGCCGAAGATGCGCTGGAGTTGATCGAAGTCGAATACGAACCGTTGGAGCCGGTGGTCGATGCGCTCAAAGCCGGATCGGCATCGGCACCGAACGTCCTCGAAGGCAAAGACAGCAACATCGCCTATGATCGGCGCTTCGTCTTCGGCGATGTCGACGGCGCCTTTGCGAGCGCGGATCTGATTGTGCGCGAACAATTCCGCTGGCACCGCAGCAGCGGCAATCCTATCGAAACTTGCGTCTGCATCGCCGACTGGAACCCGTTTAACGGCATGCTGACCTTGCGCGGCGGTCACCGCTCGCCACACCTGATTTTACCGGCGCTCGTGATCTCTTTGGGGATTTCCTCGCAGCAGGTGCGCATCATCCAGTCGCCGTTGGGCGGCAGCTTTGGCGTCAAGACTTTTGCCCGCTATGTGGTGCTGATCGCACTCATGGCCAAGAAGCTCGGCGGCCGCCAGGTCAAATGGACCGAAGACCGCATCGAGCATTTAATAGGCAACAGCAGCCACGCCTGGGACCGCCACTACGACTGCGAGCTGGCGCTCAAGAGTGACGGCACGATCGCAGGCATGAAAATGCAACTTGTCGATGATCTCGGCGCCTTTGCCGAGTGGCTCGCAATCGGCATGCTGCTAAAGCCGCTGCTCTGTCTCGGCAGTTGCTATCACATCGCCAACGTCGATTATTCCTGCAAGGGCGTCATCACCAACAAGACACCGCAAGGGCCGCTGCGGGCCTTCGGTTTGCCGCCGCACTTCTGGGTCATCGAGCAGCTTATCGAGATCGCAGCCAAGAAGCTGGGGCTGGAGTCCAACGAAGTTCGGCGGCGCAATTTCATCAAGAAAGATCAATTTCCCTATGTCTCGCCGTCCGGCAACGTTTATGACAGCGGCGACTACGAAGCGAGTTTGAGCTTGCTGCTATCGAAGGCGGGTTACGATGAACTGCGGCGCGAACAGGAAGCGGCGCGCGCCCAAGGACGGTTGGTCGGCATCGGCGTCGTCAGCAGCATCGAGCCCGGTCTCACCGGGCCGCCGATGCTGGCGCTGGCTTCGCCGCGCATTTTCAGCCGGACATCGTCGCCGGAAGGAATTCTGCTGCGCATCGATGCCTTCGGAAAAATCATCGCCGAGCTGGGCTTTCCGCCGGGCGGGCAGAGCCAACACAGTTTCGTGCGGCAGATTCTCGCCGACTATCTCGGTGTCGCGTTGGAAGATGTTCAAGTGATCACCGTCGACAGTTTGAGCATGCAGCCGAGCACCGGCCCGATCTCCAGCTCCATGGCGATTGCGCTGAGCGGCGCCGTGCTTGGGGCGGCGGCGCGCCTGACGGATAAATTGAAGCGCGCCGCGGCCGTGATGCTGGAAGCCAGCGCGGATGACGTCGAGCTGTTCGACGGGCAGTTTCACGTGCGGGGCGTGCCGGGAAAATCCCTCGCCGTGGCGCAGGTGGCGCAGTTCATGATGGCGCGTCCTGACTTGCTGCCGGAGGGCGTCGACGGCAACCCGCAGGCGACCTACGTGTGGAACCCACCGGATCGGACGATTCCTGACGAAAAAGGTTTTGGCCGCTATAGCGTCACCGCGGCCGGAGCGCAGCATCTTTGCATGGTTGAAGTGGACCGCGAGACCGGGCAGGTGAAAATTCTCAAATACGTCATGGTCGACGACTGCGGCGTGCGGCTCAATCCGAGCGTCGTGCGCGGCATGCTGATGGGTGGAATGGCGCATGGCGTGGGCACCGCCTTGCTCGAAGAATATGTGTATGACGACAAGGGGCAGATGCTCACGTCGTCCTATATGGACTATTTGATGCCAACTATTATGGAAGTGCCGGCGGCGGAAGAGCATGAGATGTGCACGCCGTCGCCGATCGCACCCCTTGGGGTTAAGGGAGTCGGCGAAGGCGCGCTGCACACCACTCCGGCGGCGGTGCTGTGCGCGCTGAACGATGCGCTGGAGCCTCTCGGCGTACGCATTACCGAAGCGCCCATGACTCCGCTTCGGATATGGCAGGCATTGCAGACAAGGGCGAGCCATCAAACGACAGAATGAATAAAGGTTGATCGACTTGAGTAAGAAAGTGCCACGAGATCTGAGTGAGCTGCCTCTGTCCCAACCGCGCTACCTGGGCAAGGACACGGCGCGCATTGAAGATGCGACATTGCTTACGGGCAGAGCGGAGTTCGGCGACAATATTGCCTTTCCAGGGATGCTATTCGCGGCGATCTTGCGCAGTCCTCATGCCCACGCGCGCATCAAGCGCATCGACACATCCAAGGCCGAGAAACTTGCGGGCGTGGTCGCGGTGGTTACCGGTGAAGACGCCAAGGCTTGGTCTGAGCCCGTGCACGGCTTTCCGATCGGTTGGGCGGGCCATTGCCTCGCGCATGATAAAGTCAGGTTCGTCGGCGATCCCGTCGCTGCCGTCGCGGCGACGAGCCGTTACATCGCCGAGGACGCTCTCGAGTTGATCGAGGTCGACTATGAAATTCTTGCGCCGGTTATAGATGCGCAGAAAGCGCTCGATCCGGACAGCCCGATCATTTGGCAACACCAGGGTACCAACCTGATTTACCATCGGCTCTTTACCTTTGGCGCGATCGATGAGGCTTTTGCCAAAGCGGATGTCGTCGTCAAAGACGATTTTCGTTGGCTCAGGGCCAGCGGCAATCCGATCGAGACCTGCAACTGCATCGTGCAGTGGCGCCCCGATCATTCCCTCAATGCCTGGGGCGGTTTCCAAGGCACCGGTTTTTACGTTGCGTCGGTGGCGCGCGGCCTGCGGGTGCCGGCGCACAAAATTCGCATTACGCCGCTGCCCCACGGCGGCTCCTTCGGCACAAAGATTTTTCCCCACGCGATCCTCCGCATGGCGTTGCTGTCGCGCAAGGCCGGCGGGCGGCATGTCAAATGGATCGAAGACCGGATCGAGCACTTGCTGAGCAGCTACACGCACGGGCCGGACCGCATCTACTCGGCGGAAATGGCGCTGACGCGCGACGGCGAGATTACCGGCTTTCGCGTCAAAGTACTCGACGACCTCGGCGCCCATGCGGTCTCGGTGGCGATCGGCAAAGCGCTAAAACCTTTGTCGGCATTCACCGGGCCTTACCGCATGCGCAACGCGCAGTATGATCTCACGGTAGTGGCGACCAACAAGTGTCCGCAGGGCTCCTACCGCGGCTGGGGTGTGCCAGCTCATAATCTGGCGATGGAACACTGCGTCGATCTGGCGGCGCGCAAACTGGGACTCGATCCGGTCGAGATTCGCCGGCGTAATTTGCTTCGTCCCGAACAATTTCCCTACGAGGCGCCCAATGGCGCGCGCTACGACAGCGGCGACTACGAGCGCACTCTGGACATGGCGCTGGAGAAGGCCGGCTATCGGGCGCTGCGCGAAGAACAAATCCGCGCGCGCGCCGCGGGCCGTCTGGTGGGTATCGGCGTATACACCGGTGTCGAGCTCAGCGCCGTGGCGATGAGTATGTTTACCTTGCTCGGTCCCGACTCGCCGTTCGGCACCTCGATGCCGGAAAGCGCGCGGGTGCGCATCGACGCCACCGGGAAAATCATCGGCGAAGTGACTTTTCCCTGGGAAGGGCAGGGACAGCACACGTTTGCCACCAATTTTTTGGCCGATTACTTCGGCGTCAAACGGGAAGACGTGGAAGTGATCGCGGTGGACAGTCTCTCCGCGGGTCCGGGCACGGGGCCCATCGGCAGCCGCCAAGCCGTCATGCTGTCGGGCGCGCTTTTGGGCGCCGCCGAGCGGATCGCCGAGAAACTCCGCAAGATGGCCGGGGTAATTCTGGAAGCCAACGTTGACGACATCGAACTTTTCAACGGCCAACTAAGAGTGAAAGGCTCGCCGGAAAAAACTCTACCGCTGCAGCGGGTCGTCACGGTCATGCTGACGCGCTCGGATCTCTTGCCCGCGGGCGTCGACGGTAATCCTGAAGCGAGCTACACCTACAATCCGCCGGAGCGCAAATTGCCGGATGCCGAGGGGCGCGGCAGCTTCGATCTCACGGCCGCCAACAACGCCCATATCGTCATGGTGGAAGTGGACCGCGACACCGGCCAGGTGCAAGTGCTGAAATACGTCATCGCCGATGACTGCGGCGTCAGACTGAATCCAGCGGTGGTGGAAGGCATGATCCAGGGCGCGGTGGCGCAAGGTGTAGGACAGACCGTTCTCGAAGAGCATGTTTACGACGAAAACGGCCAGTACCTCACGTCGACGTTTATGGATTACTTGCTGCCGACAATCTGGGAAGTGCCGATGACCGAGAGGACGTATACCGAGACGCCGTCGCCGCTCTCGCCGATGGGCGTCAAAGGCGCGGGAGAGAGCGCGGTCCTGGCAACCCCGGCGGTGCTGCTGAGCGCCATCAATGACGCATTGTTGCCGCTCGACGTTCAGTGCACGACGATTCCGGCAAGCCCCCTGCGCCTGTGGCAATTGATTCAGAGCGCGGCACGATGACCGCAACATGAACCATTGGACAATCATCTCGAGGAGGTAGCAGCATGCAGGTTTTCACTTTCGATTTTGTGCCCTACGGCAAGGATTTGACGGGGCGCCTCAAGTATCCGGTCGGCAGAGAAAACTATGAGTCCGAAGTTGCCGCGAAAACTTATGAAAACCATGTCGAACAGTTCCAGCTGATGGAAGAGGCGGGATTCGACGGTGTCTGTTTAAACGAACATCACGGCAGCCCTTATAGTCTCGACAACTCGCCCAATGTTTTTTTGGCTTACGTCGCGGCCAAAACGAAACGACTGAAGCTTGCCATGGCGGGCAATCTGTTGCCGCTGCACGGCCATCCGCTACGCGTCGCCGAGGAGCTCGCAATGCTGGATAACCTGACCCGTGGCCGCATCATCGCCGGCTTCGTGCGCGGCATCCCGCGGGAATATCTCGCGCTCAACATTCCCTTACGGGAAGGCCGGCCGCGGTTCGAGGAAGCCCTCGATGTTATTCTCAAGGCCTGGACTAGTGAATTGCTTAACCATGACGGCCAGTTTTATCATTATAAAGACGTGGACATGTGGCCGCGGCCATACCAAAGTCCTCATCCACCGGTTTGGGTCGGCGCCATCGGTCCCGAGCCGACGCGCAACGTCGCCAAGCGGCCGGGAGTGACCCTGTGCTCGACTTTCCAGCCCACTGCGGCCATCAAGAAACAGCTCCAGTTGTTCCGCGATGCTTGCGCCGAGTTCGGCCGGCCGTGCAGCGCCAACGATATTTTGATCGCGCGCCATGTGTTTGTTGCGGAAAGCCAGAAAGAGGCGGAGAAGCTTTGCAAGACCCATTTTGAATATTACTTCCAACATCTCCTCGGGAAAGTTAACAACGCCGCGATTCAAAGAATCCTCGACATGAATCCTGAGCTGACCTTCGATTCGGTCAAGACGCCGTATCCTTACGATGTCACGCCGATGGAAAAAATGCGCGACGACGGTTTTGTGTTAGTTGGAACGCCCGACCGGGTGTATCAGGATCTCATGGCGCAGTACCAAGAGTACGGCGGCTTTGGCACGTTCATGGCGATCGTGCGCATGGGCGCGATGCCCCAGGAGCTGGTGCTGAACAATGTCCGTCTGTTCGGCAAAGAAGTGATTCCGCGGCTGCATGCGCTGGAGGCGAAGGCGGCGTAGGCGAGTACGCGTTCCTTGCACTCGGATAATTGGTTATGCATGCCGAAGGGCAAATAATCGAGGAGGGATGAAACATGACTATTCAAGAGAAATTCGTTCAAGCGGGCGAATATCGCACTCACTATTGGGAAGGTGGCGAAGGCGAGAACGTTCTCATGCTGCATTCCGCCGATCCAGGCGCCGGGGGATGGCTGGAATTTCGCGAGAATATGGAAGCGCTGGGCCGGCAGTTTAGAGTGCTCGCGCCGGATATCATTGGCTTCGGCAAGACCGATTCGCCGACGCGCGATCTGAGACATCCCGCCTATGTCGAACATATGGTGCAATTTCTCGACGCGCTGGGAGTGAAAAAGACCCACTTGGTCGGCAACTGCCGAGGCGGATTGATCAGCATTTCAATCGCGGCTGAGCACCCGGACAGAGTCGGGCGAGTGATTCTGATCGGCAACGCGGGTGGCGGGATACCTCCCGAGCTGGAGCAGAAAGCGCTGGCACCCTACGCGAATTACACGGCGACGCGGGAAAATCTCAAGGCCCACCTCGAGAGGGCGTACTTCAACGCGGATCGCTGGGCGCCGCCGCAAATCTTCGATCAATACCTCGAAGCGAGCGCGCGTCAATACGGCGCCTATGCCAAGTTGGGCTGCTACCCGATGGACGTGCCAAACCTGAGACCGCTCTTGGCCAAGATGACGGTGCCGGTGCTGTTTGTCACGGGTAAAGAGAATAAAGTTTTGCCGATCGAGCAGGCGCTGATTGCCTTTAACATGACGCCGGGCGCCAAACTTTATGCGATGTCCAGTTGCGGACTTCACGCCCAGACCGAACATCCTGAAGAGTTTAACCGGATCGCCGTCGAGTTCCTGAAGGGAGAGTTGAATTAGAAGGGCAATAGGCAATGGGCCGATGTGTTGAGCAAGAGTTCAATTCGTTCAAACAGTTCAAATCGTTCAAGTCCCCTCCTTCATCCTCCCCCGCGACGCGGGGGAGGAAAGAGGTGGGGGCGCATGTCTCACCATGAAACCGGCGCCATTCAATTTACTCCGGCCTAAAAGCGTCGACGAAGCATTGGCTCTTCTTCAATCTCATGGCGATGAGGCCAAGGTTCTCGCCGGCGGCCAGAGTCTCGTACCGCTGATGAATTTCCGTCTGGCGCAGCCGCATAACCTGATCGATCTCAACGGAGTCAAAGGCCTGGACCAAATCAAGTTCGACGATCAAACGCTATCGCTAGGCGCCATGGTACGGCAGCGGGATGTCGAGCGCTCGCAAGCGATCGCCGAGCATTTACCGATTCTCCGCGAAGCGATCGAGCAAGTCGCCCACCCGGCAATCCGCAACCGCGGCACCGTCGGCGGCAGTCTGGTTCATGCCGATCCTTCGGCGGAGCTGCCGCTGCTCGCCGTCGCCCTGGACGCAACTTTCCATCTGCGCAGCGCGCGGGCGAGCCGTTCCGTTGCGGCGAAGGATTTCTATCAGGGCTATCTGTTGACTGACATCGCGCTCGACGAATTATTGGTTGCGATCGATTTTCACCTGCCGCCTGCGGATTCCGGTTGGTGCTGCACCGAGATCGCGCGCCGGCATGGCGATTTTGCCATCGTTGCCGTGGCAGTGCTGCTCGACTGCGGGCGCGATCGAAGCATCGACTTTGCCCGCGTCGCGCTTGGCGGAGTCGGTCCGGCGCCGCTGCGCATGATCGCGGCGGAACAGGCGCTCCTGGGTGAGCGACCTGGCGCAGAACTTTTTCGCGGGGCGGGCGATGTTGCGGCGCAAGCGGTGGATCCGCCGGCCGACATCCACGCGTCTTCGCGTTACCGGCGCCATCTCACCGGTGTGTTGGTGCGCCGCGCCTTGACAACTGCGGCAAGTCGCGTCAAAGGGCGCGCGTCGTGACCGAAATGATCTCGATCACTCTCAAAGTAAACGGATCAGAACAGGCGGCGGTGGTTGAGCCGCGCCGCTCGCTGGTTGATTTTCTGCGCCACGATCTCGGTTTGGTCGGAACCCACGTCGGCTGCGAGCATGGCGTGTGCGGCGCTTGCACGGTCATGCTCGACGGCCGGACGGTGCGCTCTTGTTTGCTCTTTGCCGCCCAAGCCGACGGCTGCGAAGTCACCACCATCGAAGGCGTCGGCACGGACGAAGCGCTCCATCCTTTGCAGCTGGCATTTCAGCAACACCATGCGCTGCAATGCGGCTTTTGCACGCCGGGGATGATTTTGGCGGCCCTCGAACTGCTGCGCGATAACGCCGATCCGAGTGACGAAGAAATACGCGTCGGCCTCAGCGGCAATCTCTGCATGTGCACGGGCTACGTCAATATCGTGCGCGCGGTGCGCGCGGCTGCGAGCACCGGGACGGCGAAATGAGCGCGCAACAGAAATGGGTCGGGCAAGCGCTCGAGCGCACGGAGGACCGCAGGCTGATCACCCGAGGCGGTCATTTCATCGACGACCTGACATTGCCCGGCGTCGCCCACGCGGCTTACGTGCGCAGCCCGCATGCGCGCGCCAAGATTCGCGGCATCGATGTGCGCCGCGCCCTCGAGCATCCCGGCGTCTACGCGCTGATCACCGGTGACGAGGTCGCGCAACTCACCCGCCCGCAGCGCGGCCGGGTACCGCTCGCCAACTCGCCGAAAGTTTACGCCTTGGCCTATCAACAAGTGCGTTACGTCGGTGAGCCGGTGGTCGGCATTGCAGCCGTGGACCGGGCGACCGCAGAAGACGCGGCCGATCTCATCGAGGTCGAATACGATCCATTGCCGCCCGTAATAGACCCGGAAGAAGCGCTCAAGCCCGATGCGCCGCTGGTCTTCGAAGAGGTCGGCTCGAATATTCTCTGGCACGATACGTTTCCCTACGGCGACGTGGAAGGCGCTTTTAAAGAAGCCGATACGGTCGTCAACGAGCGCGTGACGATCCACCGCTATTGCTCAACGCCGCTCGAAACTTTTGGCGTGATGGCGCAGTACGAAGCGGCGACGCAGTCCTACACGATCTGGGGACACACACAGCAGCCGGCTCAGGATCTGCACGTGCTTGCCGCGGCTCTTGGTATCTCCCCGGGCAAAATCCGTATGATCGTGCCGCCGATGGGCGGCTCCTTCGGCAATAAGGTGCGGCCGCTTTTTATCATCGCCGCAGCGCTACTGGCGCGAAAAGCGGGCCGGCCGGTGAAATGGATCGAGGACCGGCGCGAGAACTTGCTGGCGCTGGGCCATGCGGCGGACGGCATCATGGACATGAGCGCCGCGGTAAAAGCCGACGGAACGGTGTTGGCGATCAAATTTCGCAACATTGAAAACGAAGGCGCCGGCATCGACTTCGCCGCGCGCCACAATTTGCTCATGTTGAGCAACATCGCCAACTGCTACCGCTTTCGTGCGATTTCCTACGAAGGCTATTCGGTCGTGACCAACCGCTGCCCCGTGGTCGCCAACCGCGGCATTGGCAAACCGTTCATGTGCTTGGCCGTGGAAAGGATGATCGACACAATAGCCCGGGCGCTTGAGATCGATCGCGCGGAAATCCGCTTTCGCAACTTCATCCAACCTGATCAGTTTCCGTACGACACACCCTCGGGCCAGACTTATGACAGCGGCGATTATCCGGAGATGCTGCGCAGGGCGCTCGGCGCCATCGACTACGAAAAGCTCAGGAGCGAGCAGGCCGAGGGCAGGGAGCGCGGCCGCCTGCTCGGCATCGGCATCGCCACAGCGGTCGAGCCCGGCGGTTCCAACCTGAGTTACGGCATGCTCGTCAGCGGTCCGTCACAGCTGCTTAGTGGACAGGGCGAGGCGGCGCGGGTCCGATTGGAAGCCGACGGCAGCGCCACGGTTTTTACCGGCGGCCTCGACTCGGGCCAAGGCCACGCCACCGCGCTGGCGCAGATCGTCGCCGACGAGCTCGCCCTCGACGTGAAGCAAATCAGAGTGGCCACGACCTTTGACTCGACGAGCCATCCTTACGTCATGACCTCGGGCGTTTACTCCAACAAGTTTCACGGTCATGACACGGTGGCGGCGATCGGCGCCGCCCGCAAAGTTCGGGACAAACTTTTGAAGCGCGCCGCGGCGCAACTCGAAGCCGATGTCGACGACCTTGAGCTGCGCGACGGGCATATCGCCGTGCGCGGCGCGCCGGATAAAGGCGTGAGCGTCGCCCAGGTTGCCAGCCGGGCTTACTGGAGCCTTGCCGATGAGCAGCCCGACGGCGAGCCGGGCCTCGAGGCGCTTTACTATTACAGCAATCCGCTGGCGAAGCATCCGGATGAGAAAAAGCGCGTGCGCGTCCAACTAGGCTTCGCCAGCGCGGCGCACGTGGCGGTGGTGGACATCGACCCGGAAACTTTCGAAATAAAAGTTTTGCGCTACGTGGTCATTCACGACTGCGGCCGGCAGATCAATCCCGCTATCGTCGAAGGACAAGTCCATGGCGCTGCCGCCCACGGCATCGCCGCGGCGCTTCTGGAGGAGTTTATCTACGATGAAAACGGCCAGCTCCTCACCACCAGTTTCATGGATTACTTAAAGCCCACAGCCGCCGACTTACCGAATATCGAAGGAGATCGGCTGGAAACTCCTTCGCCGCTGACGTTGCTCGGGACCAAGGGGGTCGGCGAAGGCGGCGCCGTGGTGGCGCCGGCGGCGATCGCCAGCGCGGTCGAAGATGCGCTGGCGCCGTTGGGAATTCACATCGCGGCGCTGCCGATCGTGCCGAGCCGGTTGTGGGAGGTTGCCGCCGCCGGGTTAAAGCGCTACGAGAACGCTCGGAAATGAAAAATCTAGCCAAAAGTATTTGAGATTTTGGGATGAAGAAGGAATCGGAAAACTGTATCTCGCGCAAAGCCGCAAAGGCGCCAAGGTTCGGAGAAACAAGTATGGGTCTTTCTTTGCGTGCTTGGCGTCTTGGCGCGAAAACATTTTTTGTCAATTCAGTTGGGAGCATAAAATGTTAGAGGAAAAGTCTCAGACTTCGGAGTGTGAGAATCTAATATCATGAAAATTAGCGGCTGGGATTTATCGAGCATTTACTTCCGCATTATGAATGTTGCATCGATCTAAGGAGGCAAGTCCATGGCTTTACCTGAAAGCGCGATTGCGTCGAGTGCCGGCGCTCCTTTCGGCTCGGACCTTCATGGCTTCATCGAGCAATACGAGCGCGCGTATCCGGATGAAGTGCTGCACATCGACGAGCCGCTCAACGCCGAGTGGGAAATTTCTGCGCTGGCGATGAAGCTGGAAAAGGCGCACCGTTTTCCGCTGCTGGTTTTTCACAATGTCATCGTCGATGGCAAACGCGCGACGATGCCGCTGACCACTTTTCTGATGGCCAGCCGTCTACGCCTGGCGCGGGCCATGGGCACGGAGGTGCAGAAAGCCGGGTTCGCCTGCTATGAACGGGTCCAAACACGGCAACGACCGATCGTCGTCTCGCGTGATCAGGCGCCGGTGAAACAGGTCGTGGAAAAGGGATCCGACATCGACGTGCGCCGTTTTCCGGCGCTGCGCCATCACCGCATGGATCCCGGACGCTACATCACCGAAGGCCACTTTCTAACCTTCAACCGCAATACCGGGGTGGACAATTCCGCCATGCATCGCGGTTGGTTGGCCGACCGCGACGAGGTCCGTGTCTGGCTCGCGCCCAATTCGCATAACGCGCACAACCTGCGCTACTGCGAGGAGGCCGGAGAGGACACGCCGGCGGCGTACTGGATCGGTCATCATCCGCTGGCGCTGTTGGGCGCGGCCAACCATGTGGGACCGGAAGAGAGCCACTACGAGACCGCCGGGGGCACCTTGGGCGCGCCGCTGCGTTTGGTTCCTTCGGAAACTCTCGGGGATAAATTTTTGGTGCCGGCGAATGCGGAAGTCGTGATCGAAGGATATATGCCCAAAGGCCAACGCAAGCCCGAGGGGCCGTTCGGTGAATACACGCGCCACGTCGGGCCGCAGCGCTGGTGTCCGCTGCTCAAGGTGACCGCGGTGACTTACCGCAAGGATGCCTATTGGGACGACGTGATGGTCGGCCACACCCATTGGATCATCAGTCTGACAAAAGAGGGCGAAGTTTTTCGCGCGGTGCAACGATCCGTGCCCGGGGTCAAAGCCGTGCATATGCCGATGTCGGGCTGCGGCGTGGTGCACGTCTATATTCAAATACGCAAAACCGTCGAGGGACAGGGCAAGACTGCGGCGGTGTCGGCGTTAACTTCTTACATCGGGCTCAAGCATGCCTTCGTGTTCGATGAAGACGTCGACATATTCGATGAACGGGAAGTGCTCTTGGCGCTGGCGACTCGTTTCCAGGCGGACCGCGGCTTAGTGCCGCTCCCGGGCATGACCGGCTCGCCGCTCGATCCCAGCTCTCCCGACGGCAGGCTGGTGTGCAAAGCCGGCTTCGACTGCACCAAGCCGATAGGCAAGCCCTTCGCCGAGCGGCTGTCCATTTCAAATCAAGTGCTGGAGCGCATCGATCCTTTGAAAATCATCGGCGAGAAGCGCTGGAGCGAGATTCCCGTGGAACCGTGGGGGTAAGGGAGAATGGAGTAATGGTCAAAACAAGTTTAACCCAACACTCCACTACTCCAATACTCCAAAAAGAATTACGGAGGTGAATTATGCAGGGCACGATGAAAGCGGCGCGGATTTACGGGTTTGAGAAAACCAGCAAATCTACCGATCTGCTGCGAGTCGACGAGGTGCCGATTCCCGATATCGAATCAGGCGAGGTGCTGATTCGGGTGTTGCGCGCCGGGCTCAATCACGGCGATCTGCACATGCGCGAGGATGCGGTGCAGTACACTTCCGAAGTGCCGACCATACCGTATTTGCCGATGGTCATCGGCCACGACGGCTTGGGCGAGGTCGTCGAAGTCGGTCCCGATGTGAGTAACGTGCGGGTCGGCGACCGCGTCGTCGTCATGTGTTCGATCACCTGCGGCTATTGCAAGTTTTGCCGCTCCGACCGCCAGCATCTTTGTCTGGCGCATCGAGTGATGGGATTTATCGCCAAGTGGGGCGAGGCGGGATCGAAGCGCATCCTGCGCTACAAGGAAGGGCTATGGGCCGAATATTGCCGCGTGCCGGCGACCAACGTCGTTAGGCTCCGTCCCGACGATGATATCAATGAAATGTGCAAAGTCTCGCAGATGACCGTCGGCTATCGCGCGCTCAAGCGCGCGCGCTTGCATAGCGGTGAAACCGTCATCGTCAACGGCGCCACCGGCATCACCGGCATCGGCACGGTGCTCTCCGCCTTGGCGATGGGCGCGGCGCGCGTCATCGCCATCGCCCGCAACCCGGCCCGGCTCGAAAAGCTTCACGCCATCGATCCCAAGCGCGTCGCGACGGTCGCTCTCGGCAAAGGTGAATCGATCACCCAAAAAGTAAAGGCGCTAACCGACGGGCAAGGTGCCAGCGTGGTCGCTGATCTATCGCCCGGCGGCGTACAGACCCTGGTTGAATGCATTCGCAATCTGGAAGGCGGCGGCCGCGTGGCGCTGATCGGCGCCAACCCCGAGCCGCTCAATCTTCCGGTGCGCTATCTGATGATTCGCTCCATCGAAATTTGTAGCATCACCGGGCGCCACTACATCGACTTTCCCGAGCTGCTCGAGCTGGCCCGCCGCGGCGTCATTGATACGCGTCACGTCACGACGCGCTTTTTTCCATTGGAATCGGTGAACGACGCCATCGATTATATCGCCAAGCGTGGCGACGATGAGCCGTTGTGGCCGATGTATGCGCCTGATGCGTAAAGTGCAGGCAGTAACGCAAGTATTTTGTTCAACGAATGTAGGGGCGGGTTTCAACCCCGCCCCTACCGTGGTGATTATCCTTGCCTGGATGTTGTTGCTCGCGCTTGCCGGACTGGCCAATGCCGCAGCCGCATGGCAGGAAGAATGGGAGCGAGTGCTTCAAGCCGCGAAGAAAGAAGGCAAGGTCGCGATTATTGGTCCAATCGGAGCGGATCGCCGCGATGCGCTAACGATCGCCTTTGAGAAAAAATACGGTATCGGCGTCGAGTATCACGCCGATTCCGGCGCCGGAATTTTACCGCGGCTCAGCGCCGAGCGTAAGGCGGATCGCTACCTGTGGGACGTCGTTGTCACTGGGACCACGACGGGACTCGAGAACCTGATTCCGGCTCGGGTTCTAGATCCACTGGAGGCGAATCTTATTCTGCCGGAGGTAAAAGATCTCAAGTTGTGGCGCAACGGCGCTTTGGAATTCCTCGATCCGGGACGGCAATTGTTGGTCATGACGCCTTTTCAACGCGGCACGCTGTTTGTCAATCCGACTCTGGCTAACCCGAAAGAATTCAAATCTTATAAAGATTTATTGGATCCCAAGTGGAAGGGAAAAATCATCGCGGACGACCCGCGCAAGTCCGGGCCGGGCCAGGCGATTTCACTTTCTTTTTTCTCCACCCGGAGCTCGGAGTGAAATTTATTCGGGCGCTTGCCGGTCAAGGACTTACCTTGCTCAGGGATTATGCTCAGGAGGTCAACATGCTCGGCCAGGGGCGCTATTCGGTCGGACTGGGGTTCTCCGATAGCCTGGCTGAGCAGCGCGCAAAACAGGGAGTGCCGGTCGAGATCGTCGATATTCGGCAGCTAAAGGAAGGCTCGGACATCAGTCCCGCGTCCGACGGTCTATCGATCTTCAATCGCGCGCCGCACCCGAATGCCGCGAAGATTTATGTTAACTGGCTGCTCTCCAAAGAAGGGCAAACAATTAATGCGCGCGCCACGGGCTATATCAGTAATCGTCTCGATGTGCCCACGGATCATGCCGCGCCCTGGCGCGTGCCGCAACCGGGATCGATCAAGACCTATACGCAGGAAGCGATCGACAAGAAGGACGATCTATTTCCGATATTGACCGAGGTTTTCGGCCGCTGATAGCCGCAGAGATTAATTTGCGACGAAGTCCTTGGAGCACGACAGGTAAGGAGTGGTGAAACAATGAAAATCG
>WNFZ01001467.1_pt1 | contig 32690 bp, 34 predicted proteins | sample 5400081 | NCBI WGS metagenome assembly WNFZ01 (sample SAMN13153365, study PRJNA577476) | soil metagenome | isolation source: 80 cm soil or saprolite under grassland replicate 1 | place: USA:California | collected 2016-06-15 | reverse complement strand
TCATGGGGAGGTATTGCGATGGGATGGCAAGTTCGAAACCCAAGATTCGGGGTCGGCGAATACGGAGATGAGGGTTGGGCTTGGGTTCTGTTCAATGACGGTGCGGCGGTTGCCGAATCGTACGTCGAACACCGCTCGAAAGAAGACGTCTTGGATTTCATTCGCTGGCTGAAATACTTCGCACAAGACGTCCCCATCACAGGCCCAGGGATCGTCGAACTCTAGTGGCGCAACCGAGACAGGACCGCTCAGGCTTCCCGCTTACGCCGACATAGACGTCTCCAGCACTAAGCGGTTGCTCACACTGAAAGCAGACAAGCGGCTCATGGTCCGAGAGTATACGTGTGTCAAGTTTATAGTTCCCACGCATGTTCGATACGACGCAACGGGTGACGGCCGCGCTGGAGGCCTATCCGGATGATCCCTCCGGGCCGACCGAGGACCAGGCTGCATCTGGGTTCGCCCAGCTGCAAAGGATCTCGGAGATGGTTGAGGCCAAGCGCCTGCGGTGGCTGGCAGATCAGGATCGCCGAGCCTCCTTTCGCAAGGATGGGTATATCTCGTCCGCTGTCTGGCTAGCGCACAGGTTTCACGTAGCCGCTGGTTCAGCAAAGAAGCAGGTGCAGGTAGCCCAGGCACTCGAGCAGATGCCCCACGTCAGAGACTCCCTTTTCACAGGAGGTGTCAGTTCGAGTGCGGTCCAGATCCTGGCTGACGCGCGCCGAGTGCATCCCGCCGAGTTCGCCGCTGGGGAGAAGGCCCAGGTGGACGCGGCCATCTCCAAGCCGGTGGAGGAGCTTCGCCGGGTAGTGAGCGAGTGGGCGCAGACAATCGACGAACAACTAGCCGATCGGGCGGAGATCCTCCGAGATCGACGCAGGCTCAACGTCTGTCCCACCCCGACCCGGATGGTCCGGGTGGAGGGAGAGCTCGACCCGGAAGGAGGAGAGGCCGTCCTGACCGCGCTCCAGGCCATGGTGGATGCCGAGCTCCGGGCGGGGGGTGGCAACGACCTGCGCACCCCGGTCCAGCGACGGGCCGACGCCCTGTGCAAGCTGGCCCACCGGTACCTGCAGTGTTCGGAGCGTCCCACGGTGGGAGGGGAGCGTCCCCACGTCACGGTGACCGTGGACATGCAGACCCTGCGCAACGGCCACAACGGCGGCAGGAACCCTGCTGGGTCAGGCGGGTGCGAGCTGGACCATGTCGGGGCGGTCTCCCCGGCCACGGCCCGCCGCCTGGCCTGCGACGCCTCGGTGCTGCCGGTGGTGCTGGGCGGTCCCTCCGAGCCCCTGGACGTGGGACGACGAACCCCGGTGGTCTCGACGACCCTACGCCGGGCGGTCGTGCTCAGGGACCAGCGGTGCCGGTTCCCTACCTGCACCTGGCCTCATTCCTGGTGCGACGCCCACCACGCGACCCACTGGGCCGACGGTGGGGAGACGGCTCTTGCCAACCTGGTGCTGCTGTGCCGGCCCCACCACCGCTTGGTGCACGAGGGCGGGTTCGCCCTGAGGTTGGAAGAAGGCAGACCCGTTTTCCGACGACCCGAGGGCTCGGTGATCGAGGACGGGCGGGCACCGCCTTAACGCGCGGAGACCCGCGGGCCTCCCAAAGACAAGGGCTTAAGGCACCGCCGCCAGAAGACGCTGGGCCGCCGCCACGGCGTCCTCCATCGCAGCCTGCTCCCGTTGCCCCGTGGCGCGACCCTTGAGATCGAGTTTGCCCGATTCGATGCCACGCTTCCCCACGACTACCTGGACCGGGTAGCCGATCAGATCCGCGTCGGCGAACTTTACCCCCGCGGAGACCTCGCGGTCGTCGAGGACCACGTCGATCTCACGCTCGTGGAGGTCCGCGTAGAGACGCTCACCAGCTTCCACGACTGCCGCTTGGTCCATGTTGGTCGGAATGACGACCAGGTCATACGGAGCGAGCGCCTTGGGCCACTTCAGTCCTGCTTCGTCGTTGAACTGCTCGGCCGCGGCGGCAACGATGCGATCGACCCCCATCCCGTAGCACCCCATCTGGAACGGCTGCTCAGTTCCGTCCTCGTCCACGAACGTGGCCTTGAGCGGCTTGGAGTACCGCGTGCCGAGCTGGTAGACGTGCCCGGCCACCATCCCCCGGGCCAGGACCAGCCGCCCGCCGCAGACCGGGCACGGATCGCCCTCCCGGACCTGGCAGACGTCCTCCCACCGGTCAACTCGGAAGTCACGGTCGACGTTGGCCCCAGTCACATGAAAGTCGGGCCGGTTTGCCCCGGTCACCCAGTTCTTGCCGGCCCGGACCGAATGGTCTGCGATGATCGTGATGTCGTCGGGCAGGCCCTGGGGTCCCACGTATCCCTTGACCAGGCCCCGCCGGGCGAAGTCCTCGTCACTGAACGGCCTCACCGGCGCCGGCCACATCACCCTTCCGACCTTCTCCTCGTTCACCTCCCGGTCCCCGGGGATGAGCACCGCCACGGTCTCGCCGCCCGCGTCGTAGATCATGCACTTGAGCATCTCCGAGGGCTTGCAGCCGAGGAGCGCCGAGACGGCCTCGATGCTGGAGCGGCCTGGGGTCGGGATCTGTACGAGCGGTTCGAGGTCCGAAGCCGGCACCGGCTCAGGAGCCCTTGCCGACGCGGCCTCGATGTCGGCCGCGTAGTCGCAGTTCTCGCAGTAGACGAACTCGTCCTCGCCGACGTCGGCGATGGCGATGAACTCATGATTGACGTCGCCGCCGATCTGCCCGGGGTCCGCCTCCACGGCCCGGTACCGCAACCCGCAGCGGTCGAGGATCCGCCGGTACGCGTCGTACATGACCTGGTATGAGGCCCGCATGCTCTCTTCGTCCCGATCGAACGAGTAGGCATCCTTCATCAGGAACTCCCGGCCCCGGAGCAGCCCGAATCGAGGCCGGAACTCATCGCGGTACTTCCATTCGATCTGGTACAGGTTGACCGGTAGGTCCCGGTACGAGGTGAACTCCCCCGCCACCAGCGGCGTGACGACCTCCTCGTGGGTGGGTCCGAGGCCTAGCTCCCGATCGTGACGATCCTTGAGCTTGAACATCAGGTCGCCGTAGGTCTGCCAGCGTCCGGTGATCTTCCACGGCTCCGCCGGGAGGAGGATCGGCATCCGGATCTCCTGGGCTCCCGACGCGTCCATCTCCTCACGCACGATCTGCTCCACCTTGCGAAGGGTCCGCCACCCGAGGGGGAGCCACGTGTACGCGCCTGCCATCACCTTCCGGATGAACGCGGCCCGAAGCAACAACTGGTGCGAGGCGATCTCGGCCTCAGCCGGGGCCTCGCGGAGGGTGCGCGCGAAAAGCTTGGCCATGCGCATGGCTACCGAGGATACGGGATGAACTGGGCCGACCCGGGAGGTGCGGCTACTCGGCCGAAGCCGCTTCGAGCTCCTTCTCCTGGGCCATCTTCTTGGCCTCGTCGAGCAGGACCTCGACGATCTTGTCTTCGGGGATGCGATGCTCGCGCACCTCACCTCGCACGATGAGCTGGCCGTACCCCTTGCCCGCGGCGATCCCGAGATCGGCCTCCCGGGCCTCTCCGGGGCCGTTCACCACGCATCCCATCACTGCCACCCGGATGGGGGCCTTCAGACCCTCGCGTTCCAGGGCTTCGTTCACCTGCTTGGTCAACCCGAGCACGTCGACCTCGGCCCGGCCGCAGGAGGGGCAGGCGACCAGGTCCAGCCCGCGCCTCTTCAGGCCGAGCGACTGCAGGATCCAGTTGCCGACCTTGACCTCCTCCACGGGATCGTCGGTCAACGAGACCCGGATGGTGTCCCCGATCCCTTCCGCGAGAAGGGTTCCGATGCCGACCGCCGACTTCACGCCACCGGAGGGCATGGGGCCGGCTTCTGTGACCCCGAGGTGCAGCGGATAGTCGCATTTCCCCGCGAGCATCCGGTACGCCTCGATCATCACTCGTGGGTTGGAGTGCTTCACCGAGATCTTGATGTCGAAGAATTCCTCGTCCTCGAGGATCCGAGCCTCGCCGAGCGCGCTCTCCATCAAGGCCTCGGCCGTCGGGGTGCCGTGCTTGGCCAGCAGGCCCTTCTCCAGCGAACCCGCGTTGACCCCGATCCGAATGGGGACGCCCCGGGCCTTGGCCTCGCGAGCGACCAGGCGCACTTTGTCCTGGTACTTGATGTTGCCTGGGTTTATCCGCAGGCCGTGGATCCCGCCCTCGAGCGCGGCCATCGCGTATTTCCACTGGAAGTGGATGTCGGCTATGACCGGGATCGTGGCGTGCTGCGCGATCGTCTTGAGGGCCTCGGCATCTTCCCAGTGGGGAACGGCTACTCGTACGAGCTCGCAACCCGCGGCGACCAGAGAGGCCATCTGCTGAAGCGTCGCGTTGACGTCGGCCGTCTTGGTCGTGGTCATGGACTGAACCCGCACGGGAGCGTCGCCCCCGACCTCGACCCAGCCCACTTTGATCTTTCTGGATTTCCTGCGCTCGCTCAGCATCGGTATCTCAAGTATGGCAAGTCTGAGATGGGATCCCTTCGGCTAGTCGCCGAACACATGAAACACGATCAAACGATCCTTCGGCTCGTCGAGCTCGAGAAGGAGCAGCCGTTGCCACTGGCCGAACATCGGCTCGCCCGCGGCCACGGGGATCGCATGGGAGGTCGCCCCGAGGATCATCTGGGATACGTGGGCCTGGCCGTTGGCCCGCTCGTGCCCTTCCTGGAGGTTCTGGGTCCGCCGTTCCAGGTCGTCGTGGGCGTAATAGACGTCGCTCGGAACCAGCGCCTGTATCCTCCTGCGGAGATCGTCCAGCGCTCCGTCCTCCCATTCGTTGATGAGCAGGGCGCACGTGGTGTGGGCGCAGAAAGCCACAGCGCATCCATCGGTGACGCCCGAGTCCTTGATCGCCCGGCGGAGGTCATCGGTCACATCGACGAAGTGATGCCGTCGCTCCGGGCGCACCTGGATGGTCAACGTGGTCGATTTCACGCCTTCTCCTCCCTTACGGTGTCTTCCCGGGGCCAGGGCGCTGACGTCTCTTCTCCGTGGAGCGGTTTCTCCTGGGCTCCCGAGGCCGGAAGGACGAAGGTGAAACGGGCTCCTTGCTGTTCGCTCTCGGCCCAGATCCTTCCGCCGTGGGCCTCCACCACCGAGCGAGCAATGGCGAGGCCGAGCCCGGTCCCTCCATCATCGCGGGACCTCGAGGGGTCCACCCGGTAGAACCGCTCGAACACCAGCGGGATGTGTTCCCTGGGTATCCCCGGCCCCGTGTCCTCCACAGAGATCGCACAACCGCCGTTCTCTCGGATCGCTCGAACCGTGATCACGCCTCCCGAGGGCGTGAACCGAACGGCGTTCTCCAGGAGGTTGAACAACACCTGGTGGATCCGTTCGCGATCGGCTTCCACGGGGGGGAGATCCGCGGGAACCTCGTTTCGCACGGCCAGCTCCCGGGCCCGGTCCGGCCGGGCCACCTCGACCTCCTTGACCACCCGCTCCACCAGCAGGCCGAGGGAGACGGGCTCGATCTCCAGCGGAACGTCCCCGGCCTCCAGGCGCGACAGGTCCAGGAGCTGATCCACCAGCCTGGACAGGCGCTCGGATCTCCAGATGTGCCCGGAGGGCCGAGATGGGTGTCTTCAGCTCGTGCGACACGTTCGCCACGAGGTCCCGTCGGAGGCGCTCGAGGCTCCCCATCTCCCCGGCCATCCGGTTGAATGCCTGGGCCAGCTGGCCGACCTCGTCACGAGTGCGGACGGCCACGCTGGCTCTGTAGTCACCCCGTGACATCTGTCGGGCAGCCTGCGCCATGTCGCGCAGCGGCTGCGTCATTCCCCTCGCCAGAATGCGCGCCAGGAACAGAGCGATGAACGCGGCGATCGCTCCGGCCAGGAGGAATTGCCACCAGACGCTTCGGACGAAGCGAGCCGTCCCCGCGATGGCACCCGCAGGTCCGCTTCCCTCCAGCCGATGAGAGAGATACACCGCGCCGACCACCCTTCCACCGCGCAGGACCGGCACGCCGAGATACTCGACCCGCCCCTTCGTCCCGGTGTCGACCGCACCCGCCAGTGCTCGATGGGTAGTGGGGGGAACGTCCAGATCACCGGCGAGGGGTTCGCCGGAGCGGTCCACGACCACGACGGGATTGGGCACCTGCCCGATCACCCGATTGAGCGACCTGGACGGGGTACCGGCCGGGGTGAACGAAAGGGCCGCTACACCCTGAGCCTCACCCAGGAGTTGGCGCAGCTCGCGATCTCGCTCCGACTGACGGAGGGCGAAGCCGACGGCGATGTACATGATCAGGATGGTCACCGCGACGGCGAACACGATCACCGAGCCGAGCTTGGCCCTGATCGTGGGGAGGCGGTCCAGCGGCCGCATGGCCATCAGGCCTACCCGGCCCCCTCGGCCATGTCCCGCCCCTCTTCTTGAAAGGCGTACCCCACGCCGTGCACGGTGCGGATGTACTTCGGCTCGGCCGCTTCTTCCCCGAGCTTGCGGCGGACCCGCGCAACGTGGGAATCGACCACCCTCCCGCCGGCGTAGTCGCGGTAGCCCCAGACCCTGTCCATGAGCTGATCCCGACTGAACACCACGCCGGGACTTCTGGCCAGGGTGAGCAGGATCTCGAACTCGAGCGGGGTGAGCATGAGCTCGTGGTCACCCCGGGTGATCCGCCGTCGCGCGGGGTCGATGCTGAGGTCGAAGCGAGTCACCGGCTCGGTCGGATCCGTCTGGTGGATGCGGTCCATCCGGCGCAAGATCGCTCGTACCCTAGCCGCCAGCTCGCGCAGGCTGAACGGCTTCGTCAGGTAGTCGTCGGCGCCAATGGCGAAGCCGGCCACCTTGTCGGCCTCGTCCGTCCGGGCGGTGAGCATGAGCACAGGCACCCAGTCGTTCTTCTGGATCTCCCGGCACACCTCCAGGCCGTCCATGCCGGGCAGCATGAGGTCCAGGACGACCAGATCGGGAGGCTCCGACGAGGCCGCGCGAAGAGCGTCGGGTCCGTCATGGACCACTCGCACCTGGTAGCCCTCGCTGGCCAGGCGGGCCCGGACGGCCTCCGCGATGGCCTCCTCGTCTTCCACCACGAGGATGTTCCTGCCGGTCATGGCCAGACCGTCATCGGCGCGCAGTCCACCGCGGCGCGAGCCCAACGGATCCGTTCACGGACCAATCCTAGCCTTTGCTTCTTGCGGTCCCTTCGGGCAGGTGTGGAGAAGCTGTCGCAAGCCGAACCCGCAGGACAAGGCGCCGGGTGCGCGGCCGAGCAGCCCCGCTCAGCGGAACGGCGTAGGAATGGGGTTGACGATATCGAGATAGGTAATGGCAAGGGCGAACAGGATGATGAAGCTGGTGACGAGCGCGGTGAGCGGAACCAGCTTGCGGATGTCGGGCTTTCGCCGACGGAGCTTCTCGTAAGCGAGGATCGCCAGATGGCCCCCGTCGAGAGGCGGCAGAGGAGCCAGGTTCAGGATGGCCACGAAGATGTTGAACCCGACAAGCAACCCGATGAAGAAGTCCCACGCCCCGGCCTTGACGGCTGCGCCGGCCACGCGGCTGGCCCCGACCACCCCGATCGCGTCGTTCGGGGTGCGCTCGCCGGAGCCCGCCAGGAGCCGCCCGACGCGCCGGAGGGCCGAAGGGCCGAACACGTCCCCCAGCCTCAGGACGACGTCCTTCGTGCTCTGACCGGTGATGATGACGGACCGGCCGATAGCGGTGAACGGATCGGTCCGCTCCCGAACCGCGCCGAGCGACACTCCCAGGCGCCCCACCGGTTGCCGAACTCCCGGGACCGTGGACAGGACCGGTGTCGCGGTCACAGTGATCGTCCGGCCACCCCGTCGAACGGTCAGCTTGATCCGTTGTCCGACGTGCTTGCGGGTGAACTGGATGACCGCGTCGGTGGAGTGGATCGGGATCCCGTCCACGGCCACGATCTCGTCCCCGGGGCGCAACCCCGCCATCACCGCGGGTGAGACCTGATGGTTCAGGGTGGGCTCGATCGTCTCGACCATCGGCCGGTGCTCGTTCGGCGTACCGATGGCCATGAAGAAGAAGATGAGGATCAGGAGGGCGATTACGAAGTGGGTCACCGGGCCGGCCAGGATGACGATGGCGCGTTGCCAAACCGGCTTGGCTCCGAACGTCCGGGGATACTCTTCGGGCGTGGGTTCCTGGAAAGGGTTCATCCCAGCGATGCGGACGTACCCGCCGGCGGGGATGGCCTTCACGCCATACTCCGTCTCCCCTCGCCGGAACGACCACAGGCGCGGCCCGAAGCCGATGAAGAACTCCTCGATCTTGATGCCGAACAGCTTGGCGGAGAAGAAGTGGCCGGCCTCGTGGACCATCACCACGACGATGAGGGCCACGATGAAAAGAGTCACGCCGAGGGTTGTGGACACTGGGGATGGCCCTTTCTCGCCAGGCCCTACAGAGACTCGATGATCTCGGCGGCTCGGCCCCGGGCCCACCGGTCCGCGCGGTCCAGCGCGACCTCGGAGACGACAGGGGCCGCGTCGTGCTCGTCGAGGACGGCGGCCACCACCTCCGGGATCTGAACCAGCCGGATCTTTCCTTCCAGGAAGGCCATGACGGCAACCTCGTTCGCCGCATTGAGCGCGGCCGGGTAGGTCAGGCCCAACCGTCCGGCCCTGTAGGCCAGATCCACTGCTGGGTACGCCTCCCTGTCCAGATGCTCGAAGCTCATCCGGCCCAGCGCGGCCAGATCGAGACCCCGGATCCCCGTACCCAGGCGGTCGGGGAAGGCCAGGGCGAGCTGGATGGGAAGGCGCATGTCGGCCGCGGCCATCTCGGCGATCATGCTGCCATCCGTGAACTCGGCGATGCCGTGAATGATCGACTCGGGGTGCACGACCACGTCGATGTGGTTGTACTCGAGGCGGAACAGGTAGTGCGCCTCGATCACCTCCAAGCCTTTGTTCATGAGGGTGGCAGAGTCGATGGTGATCTTCGGGCCCATCTGCCACGTGGGATGGGCGAGCGCCTCCTTCACCGACGCCCTGGCCAACTCGTCGCGTGACCAGCCTCTGAAGGGTCCGCCCGAGGCCGTGATGATGACCCGCCTGAGGTCCTCCCGACGTTCTCCTCGAAGGCATTGGGCCAGGGCCGAATGTTCGGAGTCCACCGGGACCAGCCGGTCGGGCTCGCCCTTCACCAGGTCCATGATCAGCTCGCCCCCGACCACCAGAGACTCCTTGTTGGCCAGGGCAAGCATCTTTCCTGACTGGAGAGCCGCCAGCGACGGCGGCAGTCCCACGGCCCCGACCATGGCGTTCAGGACCATGTCGGCATCCGATTCCCTGGCCAGGGTCTCCATGGCTGCGGGACCCGAGATGATGTCGATGGACCGGATCGGCCCGAGGTTCTTCTTGAGCTCGTCCGCGGCCTGGGCGTCGGCGATGGCCACGAGGGGCGGCATGAATTCGCGGATCTGCCCGATGAGCAGCTGATGGCTGGTCCCCTTGGCGCCCAGCCCAACCACGCGGAACTGATCCGGATTCCGCCGGACCACGTCCAGTGCCTGAGTACCGATCGAGCCGGTCGACCCGAGGATGGCCAGGGAGCGCACGACTTAGAGGTTACCCCCCGATACCGACTTTGTCGGGGAACGGGTCCGAATATGGGTCTGGGCCCGGAGGAGCGCCTGACCCGAGCTAAAAGATCAGCCTGAGGAAGTAGAAGGCGGCTGGGGCCACGAACAGGACGGAGTCGATTCGGTCGAGCACACCTCCGTGTCCGGGCAGCATCGAGCCCATGTCCTTTACCCCGAGATCCCGCTTGATGGCCGACTCGGCCAGGTCCCCCAGTGGCGCGAAAATGATGACGACGAGGCCTAGACCGACGGCCTTGACCGGATTCAGGGGATCGATCGTGGGGAGTATGGCCAGGGACAGCAGGAAGGTGACCATGCTCGCTCCGAGCAGCCCCTCCCATGACTTCTTGGGGCTGATCGTCGGGGCAAGTGGCCGGCCAGGATGACCAGGATGAATCCCGCCAGGAAGGGCACGTACAGGACGCCCAGCAGGGTCGAGCCGATGTGCGCCAGGGCCCCTTCCCTGGCCTTCGGCACCGCCGCCATGTACCACAGGAACGAGAGCATCAGCCCCAGAACGACGAAGAAGGTCATGGCCTGCTCGCCCTTCATATAGGCCCCGGCCAGCGTGAAGCCCCCGATGACCAGGCCGAGAGCCGTCGCCGGCTGATGGCCCTTGCGCTGCATCGTTGCGTACAGCTCGGCCTGCCCCAGCAGGACGACCCCCCCGGCGACGACGGCGAACGCTGCCTTGGCGACCGCCAGGGAGATCAAAGCCACTGCCGCCAGGACGGCCGCGGTGAGGACGGCCGCCGGGAGGTTCCTGGCTGGCTCCGGAGGCGCTGCCTGGTCCGCCATGAGCGGATGGGACGTGGGCTCTTCCCACGTGGGGCCGGTCATGGGCTCCGCTCCGCCGACCCGGACGGTTCGGGGGCCCTCGGGCTCCTCCATGTCGGCGAGGAGCTCTTCCTCGACCCGACCCGGCCCGGGCGACCTGCCGAAAGAGGCGGCCAGGTTGTCGGCCGCAGCCTCTACATCGGCCATGTCGGGCTCATCCCAGTAGGGCTCCTCCGACGAGGGGGGCTCGGAGGCCGGGCCCTCATCTGCTTCCGCCCTGGTGGCCTCGCCTTCCTCGCCGAAAGGCTCGGCTGGCTCTACGTCCCCTTCCTCCTTGTCGGACCGAGGGAGGTCCCGATACTCGGGAGGAGCCTTCTTGAGATCCTCCAGGCTGAGCTCCTGTCTCTCCTTTCTGTCGGCGTCGGCATCGAACGTAACCGCTTCGCCAAGCTCCTCGTCCGTCTCGTAGCCGAAAGGCTCCTCTTCGGGCTCGTCGACGGACCGCTCGACCGGGTACCCGGGCCCGGCGGCCTGCTCCTCCTCGACCTGCTTCCCCTCGTCGCGCAGAGCGTCTCGCAGCCTGGCCCAGTCCTGCCCTCCCATCTCGCCGGGGGGCTCGACCTTCCGCCGGCCGGTGGGTGGCTCGGCCTCATCGTCGCCAACTCCCGCCGGAGCCCCTTCTTCCGGGGGCGGGCGGGCGTCGGCACCCTGGTCCGACTCGAGGTCGATCCCCTCGATGTCGGGCTCCCAGCCGGGAGGGAGCAGGTCCTCTGCGGGCTCTTCTTCGTTGGCTCCACTGCCTCCGGATCCGCGTCGGCCGGGCCCGGGATCGCCCTGGGCAAAGAACTTGTCAAGGTCCTCGAAGAGGTCCTCGAACTTTCCGCTCCGCTCCTCGCCTTCCGGAACCATCTAGACCTCCCCCAGCTCCTTTTCCTTCTGCTCGAGGATATGGTCGATCTCGTTCACGTAGTGATCGGTGAGGCGCTGCAACTCCTTCTCCGCCCTCCGCAGGTCGTCCTCCGAAATCGTGTGGTCGCGCTCGTCCCGCTCCAGATGCTCCTTCGCGTGGCGGCGGACGTTTCGCACGGACACCCGCCCTTCCTCAGCTCGGTCGCGGGCCAGCTTGATCAGGTCCTTCCGGCGTTCCTCGGTCAACGGCGGGAAGGCCAGCCTGATGACGTTGCCGTCGTTCGACGGCGTGAGACCGAGGTCGGAGGACATGATGGCCTTCTCCATCGACGACATCACGTTCCGGTCGAAGGGCTGGATGACCAGCAGACGCGGCTCGGGCACGGAGAACGACGCGAGCTGATTGAGCGGCACCTGCGTACCGTAGTAGTCGACCGTCACACGGTCCAGCAACTTCGGATTGGCCCGGCCGGTGCGCAGCGAGGAGAGCTCCTCCTGGGTGAAGGACGCCGCACCGCGCATCTTCTGCTCGGCGTCGTGAAGCGTTTCCTCAGTGGTCATGTCCCCGATGTCCCCCAGCAACGCGCCAACTGCCAGCTCCCCGCGAAGCCTACTCACTCTCCCGGCTTCTGTCCCGAGTGGCGCTAGCCTGCCGCGTGGACGAGAGTGCCGATGGGCTCTCCGAGGAGAGCCCTCTTCACGTTGCCTTCCTTGCGGAAGTCGAACACGAGGATCGGGAGGCCGTTTTCCATGCACAGGGAGATGGCCGTGGCGTCCATGACCGTCAGACCGAGCTTGAGCACGTCGATGTACTCGAGGCTCTCGAACTTCGTGGCCTCGGGATTCAGGTTGGGGTCGGAGTCGTACACGCCGTCCACCTTGGTGCCCTTGAGGATAGCCTCGGCCTTGATCTCCAGAGCCCGCTGGGCCGCGGTCGTGTCGGTGGAGAAGAAAGGAACGCCCATTCCGGCGGCGAAGATCACCACCCGCCCCTTCTCGAGGTGGCGGATGGCCCGGAGAGGGATGTACGGCTCGCCGATCTGGGCCATCTGGATGGCCGTCTGCACCCGCGTGTGAACTCCGACCTGTTCCAGACCGTCCTGGAGAGCGAGCGCGTTCATCACGGTTGCGAGCATCCCGATGTAGTCGGCCCGGGCCCGGTCCATGCGGGGGGCCTGCCGACCACGCCAGATGTTCCCACCGCCTACCACCACTGCCACCTGTACGCCGAGGGAGACGATCTCTCGTAACTGTGTCGCCATCAAGGCGATGGACTCGGCCGAGATGCCGAGCTCGCCCCCTGGCGGGGCGAAGGCGTCCCCGGAGAGCTTGAGGAGAACCCGCCGGTACATCGGTGCGGGTTGATCCACCCGGTGGTTAGGCCTCCTCTCCTACCCTGAATCGGGCGAACCTGCGGACCAGGACGTTTTCCTGGACCTTCGCTGCAACCTCTGCGACCAAGTCCCCGACCTTCTTGGAGTCGTCCCGGATGTATTCCTGGTCGAGCAGGACTGTCTCCTTGTAGAAGGCCTCCAGCTTCCCATCGACGATCTTCGAGATGACGTGGTCGGGCTTGCCCGAAGCCCGGGCCTGCTCCTCGTAGATCTTCCGCTCCCCGTCGATGACCTCGGTCGGGACCTCGTCCCTGGACACCCACCTGGGGTCGCGGGCGGCCACCTGCATCGCCACTTCCCTGGCCAGCTCACGGAACTCTGGCGTCCGAGCGACGAAGTCGGTCTCGCAGTTGATCTCGATCAAAGCGCCAACTGTCCCTTCGCCGTGGATGTAGGCATGAACGAGTCCTTCCCGGGCCTGCCGACCCAACCTTTTCGGTATCCCTGCCTTGCCGCGCTCGCGGAGGATCTGCCTGGCCCGGTCGAGATCGCCCCCGGACTCCACCAGAGCCTTCTTGCAATCCATCATCCCCGCCCCCGTCTCGTCGCGGAGTCGCTTGACCACATCGGCAGGGATCCGGTCGGGCTCGGTCATCGTTGTCCTCCCACGTTCCTTGCTTCGTTTGGCCGGCCGGGCTCAAATATCGCCGCTGGCTCGGTCGGGCTCCGTGGACCCCTCGCTCTCGTCCTCTTGCTGAGGCTCGATCACGGAATCCATCTCAGCCTCGAGCACTTCGCTCTCGGCTGCCTCGGCCCCCGTGGCATCGGGGTGGGTCTCGGCTTCCGTCTCGGCCGGCGCCGCTGGGGCCGCCCACGTCGCCGATGTATCCACTGCCGAGGGTTCCTCTTCTGTGGCCTCGGCAGATTCTGTGGCCTCGGCAGATTCTGTGGCCTCGGCAGATTCTGTGGCCTCGGCAGATTCTGTGGCCTCGGCAGATTCTGTGGCCTCGGCGGACTCTGTGGCCTCGGCGGACTCTGTGGCCTCGGCGGACTCCTCGGTCGGTTCGGAGTCCACGGCCCCCAGGTAGGCCTGCTCCTCCTTCGACAGTTGTACGGCCCGACGCTCCTCGACGGGCGCTGTGGAGGCCACGGCGGGCTCCTTCTCGAACTCCGGCTCGAAAGTCTTTCCGGCCATCCCCTGATACGCGAGGTACTGACCTTCCTGGATGGCGTCGGCCGCCACCTTGGTGATCAGGGCGCATGCCCGGATGGCGTCGTCGTTGCCGGGGATCACGTAGTCGACCTCGTCGGGGTCGCAATTCGTGTCGACGATGGCGATCACGGGGATCCCGAGCTTCCGGGCCTCCTTCACCGCGATGTGCTCACGCTTGGTGTCGATGACGAAGATCGTGTCGGGCAGCCGCTCCATGTCCTGGAGGCCGGACAGGTTCCGGTCCAGCTTCTCCTTCTCATGGCGGAGCCTGAGGACCTCCTTCTTGGGGAGGAACTCGAAGGCCCCGGAGCGTTCCATCTCGCGAAGCTCCTTGAGCCGCTTCAGCCGTGTGTGCATCGTCTGGAAGTTCGTGAGCATGCCGCCGAGCCACCGAGTGGTCACGTGGGGCATGTTCACCCGGCCAGCCTGTTCGAGGATGGTCTCCTGAGCCTGCTTCTTCGTCCCCACGAAGAGGACGACGCCGTTCCGCCGGCCGACGTCCATCAGGAACTCGTAGGAGCGTTGGAGTCCGGTCAGGGTCTTCTCCAGGTCGATGATGTAGATGCCGGAGCGTTCCCCGAAGATGTACCGGCGCATCTTCGGGTTCCATCGCCTGGTTTGATGGCCGAAGTGCACGCCGGCCTCGAGGAGCTCCCGCCGGGTTGCGACGGGCATCGTGAATTCCCTCCTTCCGGTTATGACCTCCGTCCAGCTCTTCCTCGCCCCGACCCGCGCGCGGGACCCGGGACGAGTCCCTGAACGTGTGGATTTGCGGAGCAAGACTCCGCAATGGCCAGTGTAACAGTTGCCGGATCAGCGACAGTTCGAGGTCACGCCTCGGCCCGTGTCCTCTGCTTCCCGCCGGCTTCGCCGGCGGCAGCGAGCGCGTGCTCGCGAATGAGCAACCACCGGTACATGAATGCGCCCAGCACGGCGACGTGGAGGAACCCCACGAACAGCGCGAACGCCCACACCGCAACTGAGGGGGTCGCCGCGGCGACACGGCTCCCAGGCGTAACGATCGCAATGAACAACGTCAGCGCGAGATAGGTCGTGATGAGCAGCATGTGCTGCGGGCCCGGCACCCGAGCGCCCTTGATCGACAGCTGAGCCGCTCGGACCGTCCCCACCCCTTCGGCCACGACGATCACCGGGGCAAAGGAGAAGAAGTACAGGCCCGCCACCAGCGCGGCGATGACCCCGAGGGTTCCCAGAAAGCCCGTGACGAGGAAGATGGCGACGGTGGCAAGGGTCAGGAACCCCAGCTCTATGCCCGTCATCGGGACGAGGCTACGGACGGCCCTGCGAAGGGATGAGCGAGTATCCGGCGGGGGCCCCGTTCTGAACGAGTCCAGGATCAGGCTGGCCCACAGGGACATGAGGACGGCTCTGAGGAGCACCAATCCAACAGAGAAGGCCACCACTTCGCCGGCGGCGACCGTCCGCCCTCTGGCCAGAAACTCGATGTCGAGGAGCGTGTGGATGGGGGGAAGCGAGATCAGGAGGACCATGGCCTGTGGGGCGGCCGACGTCACCACGCCGTAGCCCGAGAAGACCAGCCACAGCCCGAGGACGGCGAGAAAGGTGATGACAAGCAGCAGAGGGGAACGCCCGACGGCGGACGCACCCCGAGCCAGTGAGACGGCGACCGGCGGCTGGAGGGAAAGCGGTCGTGTGCCTCTTGGACCCCGCCTGCGGAAAAGCGAACCCCACGGTGAGGGCTGTGACGGCTGGGATGAAGCTTTCTGCCGCGGCTGTGTAGGCGCCGGGACCGGCGACCGACGGGCCGTGGGAGGACGGGCCGCCCCGGCGCGTACGGATCTCGACCCAGATGAGACGTCGCCGCCATCCGTCCGATAGCCCGTGGGTCGCCTGCGCTTCCTCTTCTTCGCCATCTGGGTCTGCCTTCAGTCGTCCGTCTGCGGGGTCGTCCCCTCATCATTCTCTGGCTGGGGAGTGTCGAGGGTGCCGACGTCGGAGTCGCCGCCGGCGCCGGCGTCGGACAGTTCACCCTCTCGTCTGCTCGATCCTGGCACGTCGGTGACCTCTGTCACGGGGCGGGGGTGGATCACCACCCGGAACACGAGGACCAGCAATCCCAGGACCAGCACGAAGCTTCCGGCGAAGTTGAGGAGGGCCACGGGCAGGTCGAGCTCCGTCGGCGACGGGTCATCGGTGAGGGTGCCCGAGGGATCGTGCCGAAATGCCACAAGCGCTCCACGGGAGGAGTTGCTAGTGGCGAGGAGGAGGCTCTGCGCGGGGACCAATGCACCGATGGGGCCGGTCACCAGGCGGGTCTTCCAGACGAGGTGACCGGACGAGACATCGATGGCGGCTACTGTTCCGTCGTCCATCCCGACGTAGACGGTCGAGCCCATGAGGAGCGGGGACGACCAGGACACGGAGGAGGGGAACTGGAAGTCCCACCGCAACTCGCCGGTCTTTCCTTCGAGGCGATACACCCCGCCGTTCTCGTCCACCGCGTAGACATCTCCGCTCGCGTAGGCAAGCGCGGAGTGGAGGCTGAAGAAACTGCGGACCGGCGCAGACCACAGCAGCTTCCCAGTCCTCATTTCGAACGCTCTCACCTGGGCGTCGCCAAAACCGACGAAGACCATCCCCGCGGCCACGGTCGGCGAGGACACGCCGAGGGCCACGCCCTTCGGCGAATAGCTCCAGGCCGTCTTCCCCGTCGCCGTGTCGAGCGCGTACAGCCGGGTTTCCCCATTCGCTCCGTTCTCGCTCACCGCGTAGACCCGTCCACCGGATACCGCCGGCGCCATTTCGACACCGGACTCCAGCCGCCTCTTCCAGCGGAGAGTCCCCTGCTTGGCATCGATCGCGTAGACGAACCGACCACGCGAGCCCACGAAGACGGTTCCGCTGGCGATCGTCGGCCCACCGCGGGAGATGTCTTCGATCGCAAACCGCCATCGCTCCTTGCGCGAGGTGAGGTCGACGCCCACCACGGCGCTCTTCCCCGGGCCGCTCCCTTCCGTGAACACCACCACGTTCGAGACCGGATCGATTGCCGGTGGCGCCAGCGGGCCTTCCAGGCGCTGGATGTCGCTCCACAAGACCCTTCCGGTCCGGGGATCGAATCCGAACACTCTCGTGCCACCTGTGGCCACCGCTAGCCCCGGCACAAGGACGGCGCTCGACATCCTCGCGTCACCATCGGGACGGCCCCGCCAGGCGAGCTCGAGTGGGGGCTCCACACCATCGCCGGGAGCCGCTCCTTCGTGGGCCGGTCCACCCTGCAGGGCCGACCATGAAACATCCGTCTGCGATGGCTGTGCCAGGACGGGCGTCGCCGGCCAGCACGAGCTCACTGCGACCCAGGCGACGGTGATTCTCTTTGTCCACTTCAGCGGCGTGGATGAGCACCGATGGGCACGGCGTGGGGTCGAATCTCTACGATTCAAGACCGCTCATTCTAGGTTGCGCTGCAGGCCGGAGGACCGCGTATCGCTACGAGCACAAACCGAGGACCGGCGCCGATCAATGCTGGGAGATGGCCCGAATTGGCGGCCAGGAGGGGGCGGCAGGCTCCATGCCGTCTTGTTCGAACATCGAGTCCTGGGCCAGAGGCGCCAGATGGATCAGATCCGACACGTCGGCTCCTTCGAGGAGCAGCATGGGGTCGATGTAGTCCGAGCCCACCCTGGCCCCGAAGTGAAGGTGCGGCTCGGGAACCTCGGGGTGTCCGTGATCGCTTCGTCCGATCAGCTCTTCGCGCGCCACCGACTGGCCCTTGCGCACCAGCACTTCCGAGAGCCAGGAATAGGTGGTGCGCACGCCATCGGCATGGTCGATCGAGATGAACAAGGCACCCGCCACCCATCCCGCGAACGCGACGGTGCCCTCGCGGGAGGCCACGACATTGCTTCCGAACGGCGCGGCGATGTCGATGCCCCGATGCCCGGCCTCGTACTGGCTGGGAGGAGGCTCGAATCCCCGGATGACCCGTCCCCGGAGAGGCCAGGAGTACGAACCGTAGTCCGGCACCTGCGCTTGTACCGGCGCAACGCGACCCGGGACGGCCGACACACGACCGGGAGAACCCATGAGCGCTCCCGAGAGCGCCACCAGGACGGCGATACATACGCGGACGGGCGTCACCCTCTATCTCTCCCGACGCCCGGAGGTCAGCCGTTCGAAGTTAAGCCAAAGGGGCCTTGGCCGCCATGAAGTAGCTCACAGATACGGGATTTTCTTCGCCAAACTCCAGGGAGATGAGGGGGACGCCAGTGTCCGCCTCCGGAGTCGCCCGCGGGGTCAGATGCCTTCCTGCTCCTTGAGGTTGTTCCGAAGCACGCCCACGGCCTTCGTGTGGATCTGGCACACGCGAGACTCCGTGACACCCAGGACCTCGCCGATCTCGGCGAGGGTGAGCCCCTCGAAGTAGTAAAGCGTGATGACGATCTTCTCCCGCTCGGACAGCGAGTTGATGGCCGCCGACAGCATCGCTCGGGTCTCGTTTCCCTCGATACCCGAGGAGGGGTCGATCGCGGCCATGTCGGCCAACGTGTCCAGCAGCGAGAGCGACTCACCTCGATCGGCCCCGGTCGAGACCATCTCTTCGAGTGCCGACACGGTGACGAACGAGATCTGGGTCACGATCTCGTGAAGCTCGGGCAGGCTCACTCCGAGATGCTCCGCGACCTCGGCGTCGGAAGGAGCGTGCTTCAGCTTGGCCTCCAGCTCCGTATAGGCCTTGTCCACTTCCCGGGCCTTGAACCGTACGGAGCGCGGGACCCAGTCGAGCGAGCGGAGCTCGTCGATGATGGCCCCCCGGATCCTCGGGATTGCGTAGGTCTCGAACTTGATCTCGCGTGAGCGGTCGAATTTCTCCAGGGCATCGATGAGCCCGAAGATTCCATAGGAAACCAGGTCGGCCTGCTCCACGTTCGCAGGCAGTCCTGTCGCCACCCGACTGGCCACGTACTTCACCAGCGGCGCGTAATGGACGATGAGCTGTTCTCGGGCGGGCAGCGACCCCGTTTCCTTGAACCGCTCCCACAGTTCTTCGAGGGAGGTGCCCTGCTTGAGCTGTCCCCCGCCGGTGGCCCGGCTGGAGGGCGAAGCGCGAGAGGAGGAGCGGCTCGGCATCAAGCTCTGGGATGACTTTGTCGGTATGCCTCGAAAAGCCTACCCCTTGAGACGTGGGTGTACCTCTGTGTGGTGGCCAGACTCGAGTGCCCGAGTAGGTCCTGCACGGTCCGGATGTCGGCTCCGCCCTCGAGGAGATGCGTGGCGAAGGAATGCCGGAGCGTGTGCGGACTCACCTTTCGACCCCCCAGGACGACCTGCACGTACCGGTCCACCAGTGCCCGGGCATCGCGAGGGCCCATGCGCTTTCGACGACGATTGAAGAAGACCGCGGACTGGTCCGCTATCCCCCGACTGGCAGAGGCTCGCCTCCCCCCATCAGGCGAGGGCAGGAACGACGCTCTCCCCGCTCGGAGATAGTCCCTCAGAGCCTTGGCCGCGAAATCGCCCATGGGCACCACACGTTCCTTCCCCCCCTTCCCCATCACCCGAACCCGCTGCCCGTCGACGTCGACGTCCTCCACGTTCAATCCGCACAGCTCGGCGACCCTGAAGCCGCACCCGTACAAGAGCTCGAGCACGGCTCGGTCGCGGAGCAGCCGGGTCTCGGCTGTCCTCTTCATATCGGCGCCGTCGACCCCGGCACGTCGAGGATGGTCAGCCGGGGGAGGGCTGTCGGGATCGGAGACGTTCTGGTTCCCTCCGGTGGGTCCGTGCGGCGCGGGGGCACTAGCCAGGAGTTCGGCCTCGGATGGCTTGAGCACGGCCGGGAGGCGGGAAGCTGGAGAAGGGCCGGAAAGCAGGGTCGCAGGATTGGTGGCGACGATCCCGCGCCTAGTCGCCCAGGCATAGAAGGTTCGGACGGCGGCGGCCTTGCGGTGGAGGCTGGTTCGGGCATACCCGCGGGTCCGGAGCTGGGCGAGCCATCGGCGGAGCGAGTCATGATCCGCGTCGATGAGGCCCCGCCCCCCGCGCTCCAGGAATATCGAGAGCGACGTGACGTCGTTCCGGTAGGCATGCACGGTGTGCACGGACAGGCCGCGCTCGAGATGGAGGTGGTCCACGAACGCGTCGATCGCCCTGGCATCCGCGGGCATGACGACTACCGCGTTGGAACTCGTATGCGTCCTCCAGTCGATGGAATCGGCTCCTGACTTGTAACACAACCGAATCGAGGGTCAAGAGCTTCCTCTCGCTCGGGCCGTGCGTTCGTATCTCCCGCCCAGATGCCGGACGAGGCTTCGCATCTCCAGCCCCACCAGCGCGGACACGACTTCGGGGAGGGCGAGGCCGGTACGCCGGGCCACCCAGTCCGGAGGCGAGGCCGCCGTGAGCGCCTCCCAGACCTTCCGCTCGGCGCCGCCGAGAGCGGCGGCGGTGGAGGGGCCCGGGGCACTCCACGCTTGCCCTGCGGCCGCCTCCAGGCCGAGATCGGCCAGAAGGTCCTCGGGACCTCGGATCAGGGTCGCCCCATCGCGGATGAGGGCGTGCGGCGCCCACGACAGTGGGCTGGTCACCGCCGACGGGACGGCGAACACATCGCGGCCGACGTCCAAGGCGTGATCGGCCGTGATCATCGATCCGCTGCCTTCCGCGCCCTCCACCACGACCACGGCTTTCGACAGAGCGGCCACGATGCGGTTCCGGGCAGGAAACCGGAACGGCTGGGCGCGAACACCGGGCGGATACTCGCTCACCATGGCGCCCGAACCGACGATGCGCTCCAAGAGCGGCCTGTTCTGCCGCGGATACGCCACATCGATCCCGCACCCGAGAACGGCCACACTCGACCCGCCGGCGGCGAGCGCTCCGCGATGGGCGGCGGCGTCGATGCCTCGGGCACCGCCGCTCACCACGCAGACACCAGCGCGAGCCAACGCGGCTCCGAGCAGCGACGCGATCTCTCGGCCCGCCGGAGAGCAATTCCTGGCCCCCACGATGGCCACGCGAGGCTGGAGCGGGCCCAGCGGAAGACCTCGAACGAACAGCCCCGCCGGCGGGTCGAACAGGTCCAGCAACCCGCCAGGGTATTCGTCCTCGTGCACGGCTACCAGGCGGGCGCCGACAGACGAAAGCTTGGCCAGGATGGCGGCTCCGTCCAGCTTCCGCGCGTATGCCCGGTCCACTTCGCTGCCAAGGCGTCCAAACCTCACGGCATCCAGACATGCCGGGGCAGAGTCTTCCGCTCGAGCCGCCTCGAGGAGACGACGCGGGGTGAGGGAGACGAGGCTCAGGAGCACCGCGAGCGCTTCCCGATCTCCTGAACCTGAGACGAACGACTTGGGCCAAATCGATGCCGGCAGCTCTGCAGTGGGCTGGCGATCCTCTCCCTCGGGCCGGCGATACCCTATCCCACCTGCGCCACCTCCTCGGAGGGGGAAGCTGCTCGATAGCTGAGCGCTTCGGCCATGTGCTCTGCTTCCACCCTGTCGCCCCCGGCGAGGTCGGCGATCGTCCGCGCCACCTTCAGAGCCCGGTCGAAGGACCGCCCGGACAGCGTCAGGCTTTCCACCGCCGCGGACAGAAGCGCTTCTGCTCGATCGGTGAGGCGGGCCTCGCGCCGAGCCATCGCCCCGGGCATCTGGGCGTTGCACCTCCAGGGCAAACGGGCCATCCTCGCGCGCTGCCGCTCCCGTGCCTCCTCCACGCGGGCTCGAATGATCGAGGAGGGTTCCCCAGGCTCGGATCCGAGGAGCTCGGCCCTGGTCAGGCGCGGGACCGAAAGCTGGATGTCCACGCGGTCCAGCATCGGACCCGATAGGCGCTGGCGATAGGCATCGAGCCGGTTGGGAAGGCATCGGCAGTGCCGGCGGGGATCGCCGTCGAACCCGCACGGGCACGGGTTCGACGCGGCGACCAAGCCAAACCTTGCCGGGAACTCGACGGCGCCAGAAGCTCGGGCCACGACGATGCGCCCGTCCTCAATTGGCTGGCGCAGCCCTTCCACGGCGTCACGACGAAACTCCGTGAACTCGTCCAAGAACAGCACTCCGTTGTGGGCCAAGGAGGCCTCTCCAGGCCTGAGGAACCCGGACCCGCCACCCAGCAGCCCCGCGGGTGAGATCGTGTGATGCGGAGCCCGGAACGGACGCGAATCGACCAGGCCTCCACCAGCAAGGATCCCGGCCACGGAGTGCAGCCTGGTCACCTCGAGCGCCTCCTGCCGGGTCATCGTGGGCAGGATGGAGGGCAGGCGACGAGCGAGCATGGTCTTTCCCGCCCCGGGCGGGCCGATGAGCAACGCGTTGTGCCCGCCGGCCGCGGCGATCTCCAGGGCCCGGCGGGCCACTCCTTGGCCCCGGACCTCGGAGAAGTCGACGCTCGATCCTCGATCGCTCGAGCGTGTGGGTCGAGCCGGGGACGGCTGCGGAACCCACTCTCCTCGGAGGAACCCCACCACCGCCGCCAGCGACGGCACCGCCACCACGCGGAGCCCTTCCACCAGCTCCGCCTCGGCCAGGTTCGCCTCCGGCACGACCACGCCATCGAGTCCGCCCTGTGCGGCCGCGATGGCCACGGCCAGGATCCCGGCGGTCGCCACGAGCTCGCCCTTGAGCGTGAGCTCGCCCGCGAAGGCGTACCGCGAGAGCAGCCGGCCCGGCACCTGCCCGGAAGCCGCCAGCACGCCGAGAGCGATCGGGAGATCGAACCCCGGGCCGTCCTTTCGGACGCGGGCCGGGGACAGATTGACCACCACCCGTCTGAGGGGCCACTGCAGACCGGAGCTCTCCACCGCCGGGCGTACTCGCTCCCGGGCATCCTGCACGCCCGCGCCTGGCAGCCCTGACAGGGTGAGCGCGGGCAACCCCCTCCCCACATGCGCTTCCACGTTGATGAGGTGGCCGTGGACCCCCGCGACGGCCACCCCGAACACTCGCCCGTACACGGCTCGCAGGGTAGGTCGACCCAGCGACATCACACGCAGACATCGCTGTTGACCTGGGCGGACGTTCGGGCGAGGTTGTCTCGAAGGTCACCCGGCGGTGATCAGAACGCGTTCTCGAAGACGAAGAGGGAGGGCTCACCGCCCTGGTCGATGATCACGCTCGCCACGTCGAACCTGATCGATGGAGCCGGCACCCCGGAGACGGCGAGGAAGGCTTCGGCCAGGGTCCTGAGCTTCCGCTGCTTCCGCCAGGTCACCGCCTCGTATGGCCCGCCCAATCCCATCGCCCGTCTGGACTTCACCTCGCAGAAGACCAGCATCGAACCCTTGGCGACCACCAGGTCGAGCTCACCGAGCTGACACCTCCAGTTGCGAGCCACCACGCGATAGCCGGCTCGGCGGTAATGGGTCAGGGCTGCGGCCTCCCCGGCCCTGCCGACGTCGATGCGTGACGGTGGGATGCTCACGAACCCCGATTGTGAACGGTGCCGACGACAGAAAGCCCGACGGCGCTGTCGTCGGAGGAGGGATCGAGCGAGAGACTGGCGGCTTCGACCGCTATTCGAGCGAGTCGCCGCGCTCCCGGGCGACCCGCAGCGCGTCGTCGGGGGCGATCTCCTTGTGGGAGAGTTCCTCGACGTTCACGTCCCTCGTGGTGACCACGTTCACCCGGCTGACAAACCGGGCCGGACGGTACATGTCCCACACCCAGGCGTCGGTCAGCTCGACCTCGAACCACACCCCCCCGGGCCCTTCGTGCTTCTGGAGGTCCACGTGGTTGGCCAGATAGAACCGGCGCTCGGTCTCCACGACGTAGGAGAACATGGCCACGACGTCCCGGTACTCCCGCCACAGGCGGATCTCCAGGTCGTCTTCGAATCGCTCGATATCGTCGTCGCTCACAAGTTCTCCAGATCTATCACCGCAGGCTCGTCCTCGGGGTCCAGGGGCTCGGGCACACCGCCACGACGGTCCTCCTCCACGGTGACACTCGGCTGGGGCAGGTCCCTCCCGTAGAGGCGAAGGTAGGTCTCGCGATCCTCCATGTACAGGCCCATTCCCTTGAAGGACATGCGGTGGATCCGACACGGCCCGTACCGAGCGATGGCGGCGCGGTGAGATGGCGTCCCGTATCCGCGGTGTTGATCGAATCCGTACCGCGGGAATCGCCGGTGATACCGATCCATCATGCGATCCCGGGTCACCTTGGCCACGACCGAGGCAGCGGCCACAGACGCCGTGACGGCGTCCCCCTTCTTGATCGACAGGTGCGGTAAGCGGACGCCGGGGAGGGGGAACCCATCGGTCAGCACGAAATCGGGCCGGATATCCAGCGCCTTGATGGCCAGGCGGAGCAACCGCAGATTGGAAACGTGCAGCCCCCGGCTGTCGATCCGCCGAGGGAACGAACGACATACGGCCACCGACACCGCGCCGTCCCTGATCCGGTCGAACCACATATCCCGCTGCGAGGGGGTGAGGAGCTTGGAGTCCGCCAGCCCATCTACTTCGAAACCCCCGGGAAGGATCACCGCGGCGGCCAGCAGCGGGCCGGCCAGGGCTCCGCGCCCCGCCTCATCCACACCAGCGATCAAGCGGAACCCCTCCGCGTGGAGCTGGCGCTCGTAGTGGTCGATGGGCCTCATGTCGTTCGAAGCCGCGTTCGTCAGGTCCCGTGGAGCCACCCGATCCTCGACGGCGGCCAGATGGCGACGAAGGCGCGGCCGATCACCTTGTCGTATGGGATGAAGCCTAGCCCGTAGCGCGAATCCTTGGAGTCGGTCCGATTGTCACCCATCACGAACAGGGTGCCCGCGGGCACCCGAACCGGCCCGAAGGGGCGCACGTCCTTCTCCCGGACGTACTGCTCCTTCAGCGGCTTCCCGTCGATGTAGACCATCCCGTCCTTGCCTTCCAGAGTCTCTCCGGGGAGCCCCACCACGCGCTTGATGAAGTCCTTCTCGGGGCTCGTGGAGACTCCCAGGCCCTCGGTGAGCCAGTGCCAGAACGACTGCACGGGGTTCCTGTGCCCGTGCGGGGCGGGGTTGGGGTCGGAAAACACGATGATGTCGCCCCGTCGGGGATGGTGCAGGAGGTAGACAACCTTGTTCACCAGGACCCGGTCCCCGGGATTGAGGGTGTTCTGCATCGACTCGGACGGGATGAAGAAGGCCTGGACGAGGAATGTCTTGATCAGCAGGGCGAGCGCGAACGCCACGACCAGCAGGAAAGGAAGTTCCCGGACGAATCCGAACGCGCCGCCCTTGGCCTTCGGCTTCGATCCGGGCTGTGGCCTTTCTGCGGACTCCCTCGAGGAACTCTCCCCGGCCGCGGGCCGTTCGGTTACCTGGGGCGAGGCCCGCTCGACATTCGACGGGGTCTCGGCGGTGAGGCGCCCCTCGGTCGTGTCCATGGACGTTTCATCCGAACCGGGGTTTGGCGATGGGCCCGAGGACATGCTGTTATGCCTGCTCCGCCTCGGCTCCCTGCTCGGGCTCCTCCACGGCGCCCCGAGCCGGGACCGGCTCCCTCCGCTCCCGGATCCGCGCCCGCTTCCCACGACGCTCCCTGAGGTAGTACAGCTTGGCGCGGCGCACGTGTCCGCGGGTGACGACCTCGATCCTGGCGATCGTGGGGGAATGGACAGGGAAGGTTCGTTCCACCCCCACGCCGAAGGAGACCTTGCGGACGGTGAACGTCTCTCGAAGGCCGCCGCCCTGGCGCCGGATCACGACGCCCTGGAACACCTGGATGCGCTCCCGCCCGGCCTCCGCCACGCGTACGTGGACGCGCAGAGTATCGCCCGGCCTGAAGTCGGGCAGGTCTTCGCGTAGACGCGGTTTCTCGACGAGGTCGACCTTGTTCATTGAGTGCTTCCGGGGATCCTGTTGAATGCGGGGGGCAATCATAGCATCGGCAGATTGGCTTCCCGACTCGGCACCCGCAGGTCGATCAAGCCGTGGGGAAGGTCCTACGGCGTGCCTTCGTCTCCGGAGACCAGGTCGGGCCGGTTCCTCCGGGTCTTCTCCAGAGCCGCCCGTCGACGCCACTCGTCGATCTTGGTGTGGTCTCCCGAGATGAGCACCTCGGGAACGTCCATCCCCCGGAAGGACGCCGGCCGCGTGTAGTGAGGGTAGTCCAACGACCCTTTCTCGAACGACTCGGTGGCCAGGGACTCGTCGTTCCCGACCACCCCAGGGATCAGGCGGGTGACGGCTTCCACAACGGCCAGGGCGGCGACCTCGCCGCCGGCCAGGACGAAATCTCCGATCGAGACCTCCTCCGCAGGGAGTCCCTGCACCACTCGCTCGTCCACCCCCTCATAGCGGCCGCATATCAGGACGAGCCGGCTCTCCTTGGCCAGCTCCCTGACCAGAGCTTGATCCAGGCGCCGCCCTGCCGGAGACAGCAGGACGATCCTCTTGTCTCCCTCGCCGAGGGACTCAACGGCCTCGAAGATCGGCCCGGCCTTCATGACCATGCCCGGTCCTCCACCGAATCCGTAGTCGTCCACCTGGCGATGCTTGTCGAGGGCATGCTCCCGCACGTCGTGTACCCGTACCTCCACGAGGCCCGACTGGATCGCCCTCCCCAGTAGGCTTTCCCGAAGCGGTCCCTCGAAGATGCCCGTGAACAGGGTCAGGATGTCGATCCGGATGGTGGGGCCGGTCACGGCGCCGTCAGTCCCGGGACCTCGCGGACCACGATCCTCCTGCCGGCCACGTCCACGTCTTGGATCACTTCCTTCAGCGCGGGGATGAGCACCTCGCCATCGGGTCCGTCCACCATCCATGCGTCGTTCGCTTGGGCGTGCAGGATCTCGCGAACCCGGCCGACTCTACGGCCGTCCGGTGCGAACACGTCACATCCAACGAGGTCGTGCGACCAATACTCCCCCTCGGGAAGAGGCGGAACAGACGAGGTCGGAACGAACAGGTACTGGCCTCGAAGGGCTTCGGCAGACGTACGGTCCTCGATGCCGCGGAAGGCGACGAGCAGCCTCTGGTGGTGAGGACGGGACACGGTAACCGTGAGCGGCCGGTCCTCGCGTTCTTCGAGGAAGAGCGTGGACCCTGGCTCGAACCGGGACCGGACCTCTGAGATCGGGAGCACCGCGACCTCACCTTTCACTCCATGGGTCCTGGTGATCCGGCCGACAACGACCCAGCGGGGCCGGTCGTTCACCCCACGATCTCGACCAGAGCGGTCACGCCGGCCCTGGTCCCCGCCGCCCGGACCACGTCCCTGATAGCGCGGGCGGTCCGACCACCTCGTCCGATGACCTTGCCGACGTCCTCGGGCGCCACCAGAAGCTTGAGGACCACCGTCCCCTCGGTCCTCTCCTCGGTCACCTGGACGGCGTCGGGGTCGTCCACCAGGTTGCGGGCGATGTACTCGAGGACTTCCTTCACCGGCGCAGGCCGTCAGGCCGAGCTGGGAGAGGCGGGCGCGCTCTTCGGCTGCTTCTTCGCTGACCTCTTCGTCTTCGGATTCGTCTCCTGGAACCGGTCCCAGATCCCCTGGATCCGAAGGAGGTGGACGACCTGCCCGGTGGGCTGGGCACCCTGCGACAACCAGTACAGGGCTCGGTCCTGGTCGATCTCGATGAGCGAGGGGTCGGCCAGAGGGTGGTACTTTCCGATGTTCTCGATGAACCGGCCGTCTCGGGGACTGCGCGAATCGGCCACCACGACTCGGTAGAAGGGGCGCTTGGTCGCCCCCATCCTCATCAACCTGATCTTCACCACGTGCCCTTCTCCTCTCGGCCGCCGAGAGACCTCGTCTCCCGCTCACACATGTCTCTGTCTCTACACGCCCGGAAGATTGATGCCTGGGGGGAGCTTCGGCAGCCTCAGACCCTTCGAGCCCTTTCCGCCGAACCCGGCCATCCCCATCATCGACTTCATCATCTTCCTGGCCTGGGCGAACTGCTTCAGCAGGGCGTTCACCTCGTGCGTGGTGGTGCCCGAGCCCCGGGCGATGCGCAGCCGCCTGCTCCCGCCGATGATAGCGGGGTTGCGGCGCTCCTCCGGCGTCATCGAGCAGATAATGGCCTCGGTCCGGGCCATCTCGCGCTCGTCCACCTGCAGGTCCTTGAGCTGCTCCTTGGCGCCGGGCATGCCGGGCAGCATGGCCAGAAGGTCCTGGATGGGTCCGAGCTTCTTGACCTGTCGCATCTGCTCGAGGAAGTCCTCCAGCGTGAACCGGGCCCGGGCCATCTTCTCGGCGGCCTCGGCCGCCTTCTCCTGGTCCATCTCCTTTTCGGCCTTCTCGATGAGCGTGAGCACGTCGCCCATGCCGAGGATCCGAGAGGCCATGCGGTCCGGATAGAAGGGCTCCAGGTCGCCCAGCTTCTCCCCGATGCCGGCGAAGAAGATGGGGCGCCCGGTTACGTGGGTGATGGAGAGGGCGGCCCCACCCCTGGAGTCTCCGTCCATCTTGGTCAGGACGAAACCGGTGACGTCGACCTCACGCATGAACTCCCGCGCCTGGACCACGGCATCCTGGCCGGTCATGGAGTCACAGGCCATCAGCACGTGGTGCGGCCGGACGGCATCCTTGACCCGACGGGCTTCCTTCATCATCTCCGGGTCCACGTGCAGGCGCCCCGCGGTGTCCACGATGACCACGTTGCGCCCCTCCCGAACGGCCTGCTTGAGAGCGCTCTTGGCCACCTTCTCCGGCCGGTTGCCATCCGAGACCACGGGGACGCCGATCTCACCTCCGAGAGTGAACAGCTGCTCGATGGCCGCAGGCCTTTGGAGGTCCGCCGCGACCAACAACGGCTGCCGGCCCTTCTCCTTCTTCAGCCACAGGGCCAGCTTGGCGCAGGCCGTCGTCTTCCCCGACCCCTGGACACCGGCCATCATCACCACCACGGGGTTGGCCCCAGGAAGGTTGAAGGCGCGGTGTTCGCCGCCCAGGGTTTGGGTGAGCTCGTCCCGCACCACCTTGATGACCTGCTGGGCCGGGGTGAGGCTGCGCATCACCTCATCGGACCTCGAGCGCAAGCGAACGCGGGCGAGGAAGTCGTCGACCACGTCGAGTGCAGCGTCGGCCTCGAGCAAGGCCGTGCGGATGTCTGCGAGCGCAGCATCCACCTGCTTCGGATGGAGCTTGCCCCGCGATCGAAGCCTGCGGAAGACCGCGTTCAAGCGGTCGGTCAGTGCGTCGAACATGTGATGTACCGGGCTGGGCTATGGGCTACGCGTATGCTAGCCGCGAACCGCCATTGTACGACCGGGGCGGCATAGGCCGGATGGAACAGATGGAAACTGGCTCAAGTATGGAGTTGGACGGGGCCAGGCGCCTGGAGCGAGGCCTGATCCGGGTGCGGTGGTTCGCCGTCGTCCTGGGGCTCTACCTGGTCCAGCAGACGAACTCGGGGCTTCCGCCCTACGCCTCGAAGATCGTCCTGCTCCTCGGCTACCTCATCATCGCCGCGCTCGGCGTGGGGAACGTCCTCATCTGGATCGGGGCCAGCCGCTGCAGAACGCTCCTTGCTCTCCAACGGCTGGGGTGGTGCGCGTTCCTCATCGACGCCGTCGTCATCTTCTCTGTGGCATGGATCTACAGCTACGACCCGAAAGGATCGACCTGGGTAGTGATCTACATCCTCCCGCTGGAGGGCGCCCTCCGGTACCAGCTGGAGGGAGCCCTGATGACCGTCGCCATCACCCTGCTGAACGAGGTCGGCCGCGAGGCATATCTGGCTGTGCGCTTCCCGGATTACCCCTTCCTCGTGGCCAACGTGGCCTTCCGGGTCGGGATCCAGTTCATCATCGCCCTGGTCGCCGGGCTCATGTCGCGCTCGCTGGCCCGTCAGGCTGAGCGAGCCACGTGGGAAGCTCACCAGGCGGAGGAGGCGGCTCGGAGGGAAGCATCGGCCCGGCGGGAGCTGGCCGCGTTCAACACGGCAATCCTGACCGGCGTGGCCGCGGAGGACCTGGACACCTCGATCCAGCTGATGGCTGGGGCCATCGGCCGCGACCTCCAGTACGAGGCGTTCACGATCCTCCTCCGGGACCGGGACGCCCTTGTGGTCAAGGGGATGTACGGAATGCCCTTCTATGCGGAACGCATCCCCATGGGCAGGGGCGTCACCGGGACGGTGGCGGCCACGGGCCGGCCGCTCATCGTCCCGGACGTGACCAAGCACGACAATTACATCCTGGTCGATCCGGAGATGCGATCGGAGATGGCCGCGCCCATGCGGATCGGCGATGAGCTCATCGGGGTTCTCGACGTGGAGAGCCGGATCCCCAACGCGTTCGACGAGCCGTCCCTTGGTGTGCTGAACCGGCTGGCCGACCAGATCGCGCTGGTCGCCCACAGCAACAGGCTGCTGTCGCAGCAGCGGGAGATGATGCGCCGCCTCCAGGAGCTCGACCAGATGAAGTCGGACTTCATCGCCATCACCAGCCACGAGCTTCGGACGCCCATCACCGCCATCCGTGGGTTCGTGAACACGCTGCAGCGCAACCAGGACCGTCTGACCACGGATCAGCTCACCGACTTCATGCACATCATCGACCGCCAGAGTGCCCGCCTGGCCCGGCTGGTCGAAGATCTGCTGTTCGTCTCCCGGATCGAGGCCGGAACGATCCGGTTCGAGGCCGAACCCGTGGACCTGGGCCGGTTCCTGTCCGAGACCGCGGAGTCGCTCGGCCCGGAGGTGCGGTCCCGGGTCCGGGTCGACGTCGAGCCCCCGGGCGCGACCATCAGAACGGATCCGCATCGGCTCGATCAGATCCTCAGGAACCTCGTGGAGAACGCCTTGAAGTTCTCGCCACCGGACACCGAGGTGCGGATCGACGGGATCGTCCGGGACGACTGGTTCCAGCTCGCCGTGACGGACCAGGGGGTTGGCATCCCGGCCGAGGACCTCCACATGATCTTCGATCGGTTCCATCAGGTGGGCCAGGTGATGACGAGGGAGATCGAAGGAGCGGGCCTGGGGCTGTACATCACCAAACGTCTGGTGGAGGCCATGGGCGGAACGATCACGGTGACCTCGGTGCCGGGACAGGGCTCGACGTTCCGCGCCTGGCTCCCCGCCGACCTGAAGAGCGACGACGGCGACGGCCCAGGCGAATCGGAGCTTTCCGATCGGCTCGATGATCAGCGGGCGGCAGAGCGTCCGGCCGAAGCCGGAGTGGTCACGCCGAGCGAGTAGCGGCCCTTCGGAGGTCGCCAAAGGTGAGGGCCAGATCCGGGACTTGGTAGTGCGCATTGAGGCCGCTCGGGTTGGGCAGGAGCCACACCCGGGAGCGGCACATCCGGTCGGGCTGAGGACCGACGGCCGCCGCACCCCGCCCGAAGGCGGTCCTGTACGCCCCCAGCCCGAGAAAGGCCACGAACGCCGGCTCGTGCCGGCACACCTTCCGCTCCAACCGCCCCGCGCCTCGGCGAAGCTCCTCCCGAGTGATCTCGTCTGCACCAGCCGTGGCCCGTTCGACGAGGTTCGTGATGCCCAATCCCCAGCGGAGCAGCTCTTCCTCTTCGAATGGCGAGAGGAGGCGATCGGTGAATCCGGCCAGATGCAGCGCCTTCCAGAATCGATTCCCCGGCCTGGCGAAGTGATGCCCCACGGCCCCCGAATACAGCCCGGGGTTGATCCCGACGAACAGCACGCGGAGATGAGGCACCAGGACGTCCGGGACCATCGCGCCCCGGGCCGCGGCGATCTGATCTCGGGACGGGCGCCATGCCCCCACGGGCATGGATGCCGTCACCCGGCGACGTAGGTCGAGAGTCCGTCCCGAAGATTCGTGAGCCGAAGATCGAATTCCTGCAGGAGCCTCTCCGTATCGGCCAGAGCGTCTGCCGTGGCGAAGTCGACCGCTTCCGGGGACAGCGGAGGCTTGGGGAGGACCTGGAGGAAGAACCCCGCGAGCTTGGGCAGGAACGTCGGGAAATGGATCAGGGGCTTCACCTTTCCACGGATCTCCATCATCGCGCGCAGCACCTCGTTCATGCTCAACACCTCGGGACCGCCGATCTCGAACGTGCCGGTGGGGCCGGTCGGGCTCGCGGCCTGCGCCACGGCGTCTGCCACGTCCTCGACGAACACGGGCTGGAGCCGCTGGGACCCGTCGCCGATCACAGGCACGAATGGCAACCAGCGATGGAACGCGACGAACTTGTTCAGGCCGGGATCCTCGGGCCCGTACACCCATGACGGTCGGATGATCGCGTGGGCGATCCCAGCGCCCCGGATGGCCTCCTCGCCGAACCACTTCGCCCGGTACCAGACCTTGGACGAGTCAGGAGCGACCCCCGTACCCGATACATAGACGTACTTACCGACACCGGCCTTCGCCGCCGCGGTGCCCAGTCGTTCCGTGCCGCGGTGATCGAACTCCTCGAACGTGTAGCTCTTCCGGCGCTTCTCCCCCGGAAAGGTCGGGAACGTGAGCGCCTGGATCACGGCCTCGGCGCCGTCCACCGCAGATGCCAGAGAGGCGGGGTCCAACACGTCACCGGTCACCACTCGGGCGCCCATCTCTTCGATCCTGCCTCTGGACCGACCGGGGTGAGCGGTCATGACGGCGACGTCGATCCCCCGCGCCACCAGTCGGCGAACCACGGCCGATCCGATGAACCCACTCCCGCCCGCTACGAGGATCATCGGCGACGTTCCCTCATTGTCGCCACGATCATCGCCGGCATGCCTGTATCATACGTACGTATGAATGAAGGGTCAAGCTGAAGGTGGGTGGGGCCGGCCGGCGGTACCGCGACACGAGGGCCCAGTTGCTCGAAGGAGCCCTTCGGGCGCTGAAGGAGAACGGGCTGGCCGGTACCACTTCTCGGGCGATCGCCGCGATGAGCGGCGTCAATCTGGGCGGGATCACCTATCACTTCGGGTCCAAGGACGAACTGGTGGCGCAGGCCCTGCTCGTT
>WNFZ01000832.1_pt1 | contig 32846 bp, 35 predicted proteins | sample 5400081 | NCBI WGS metagenome assembly WNFZ01 (sample SAMN13153365, study PRJNA577476) | soil metagenome | isolation source: 80 cm soil or saprolite under grassland replicate 1 | place: USA:California | collected 2016-06-15 | reverse complement strand
AGCGTGACGGAACACGTCATCCGGCACGCGCCCTGTCCGGTATTAGTCGTGCGCGAACGCGAGCATGAGTTCTTGCGACGTGATTCGGAGGCACCCCTATGAACAGGGCAGCCGTAATGGAACCTAAGCCACAGTCCGCCGTCCGTTCGCCCACCCTGGTGAACACGGCTTTCGGGTGTCCGCGCGACTTTTTGGACAACCGATTTGTTTATACGGTCGTCTCACCGCGCGCTCGCGGCCTGTCCGTCGGCGTGAACCTGAACCCGGACAAACACTGCAACTTCGACTGCCTCTATTGCGAAGTGAACCGCGCCGAGCCGGCGAGGGAAACGCATCTCGACGTCAACGTGATGGTCACGGAACTGGAGCGCACGCTGGAACTGGTGCGATCTGGCCGCCTTCGCGAGCACTCCTATTACCGGAACCTGCCGGACGAACTGCTCAAGCTGAGTCACGTCGCCCTGAGCGGCGATGGTGAACCGACCCTTTGCCCGAACTTCGTCGAAGCCGTTGAAGCGGTGATTCATCTCCGCGCACGCGGACGGGTCCCGTTCTTCAAAACTGTCCTCCTCACCAACGCGAGTTTCCTCGACCGACTGGAGGTGGTGGAGGGATTGCGTCTGTTCACCCCGCGCGACGAAGTCTGGGCCAAACTCGATGCCGGCACGCAGGACTACTTGAAGCGCGTGAATAAGGCCGACTGCACCATCGAGAAAATTCAGGAGAACATCCTGCGCCTGGCGCGGCGGCGGCCGATCATCATCCAAAGCCTCTTTCCCGCCATCAACGGGGAGGGGCCTCCTCCCTCCGAAATTGAAGCCTACGTCCAGCGCCTCAAAGAACTCAAAGACGCCGGCGCACAGATACAGCTCGTGCAGATTTACTCCGCCACGCGCCCCACGCCGCATTCCGAGTGTGGGCACTTGCCGCTGAAAACGCTTTCGGCCATCGCCCGGCGCGTGCGCGAAGTCACAGGACTGAAGGCCGAAGTGTTCTGAACACAGCAAACCCACACCAGAAAGGAAATCTATTGCTCGATACGTCACCCTGATTCGTTTCACGGACCAAGGAGCGCGCCGCCTCAAGCAGTCACCTGCTCGCGCGCTCGCGTTCAGAAAGGCCGCCGAAAAGGCTGGCGTCACGGTTGAAGCTCAACTCTGGACCGTGGGCTTCTGCGACGGCGTGCTCATTCTGAACGGTGATGAGCGTAAGATCCTCCGCAGCCTTACGCAACTTGCGGCACTGGGCAACGTGCGCACGGAGACCCTGCAGGCCTTCGACACGAAAGAATTCAAGGCCATCACAGGCTGATCCATCCCGTCGGGAAAACTGCCGGTCTTGGAACTCTCCCAGGAAGATTGAGACGAATCCTGCGAAGACGTGTCCGCCGCTTCGCAAGGGAATGGAGCAAATTCAAGCTATTGTTTTCCAAAATGCGGGGAGCATGGGAGACGCAGATTGTAAGAGACTGCTCGGAAACCACAACAGAAAGGCACGTTATGCAAACCAGAAGGCAATTCATCACAACAGTCGGAGCGGCGGGAGCGGCAACATTGCTGCCGTGGCCCGGAGGTGTCCGCCGTGTTGGGGCCGAAGCACTGCCGGGCGGCACACTTAATCCCACGCTGATTCCTAAATACGTCACGCCGTTGGTCATTCCGCCAGCCATGCCGCGAACGAGCAAGCTCGTTCACAGGATGGGCAGGCCCATTGATTATTACGAGATTGCGGTCCGCCAGTTCCGGCAGTCGATCCTGCCCGCAGGGTTGCCGATGACGACGGTGTGGAGCTACGGCTCCGTCAATCACGCGGGCACCTTCAACTTTCCCGCGTTCACCATCGAGTCCAAGTGGGAAGCGCCGGTGCGAGTCAAATGGATCAACGGCCTGGTGGACGGCTCCGGCAATTACCTGCCGCATCTGCTGGCGGTGGACCCGACACTGCATTGGACCAATCCGCCGGGACCCAGAGATACGCGGCCGAGATTCAAGAGAACTCCTGGCCCTTATCGCGGGCCAGTGCCCATCGTCACTCATGTCCACGGTGCGCATTCGACGGAAGAAAGCGACGGTTACGCGGAGGCTTGGTATCTGCCCACGGCAAATAACATTCCGGCTGGCTACTTCAGGACAGGAACGTGGTACGACTCCTTCAAGACGAAATTTGAATCCATCTGGCAGCAGCCTTGGGAACCCGGCACCGCTGTCTTCCAATACGCCAACGATCAACGGGCCGCCACTCTCTGGTATCACGACCACACGCTGGGCATGACCCGCGTGAACGTTTACGCCGGACCCGCGGGCTTCTACATCCTGCGCGGCGGCCCGTCGGATCTGCCGGCGGGTCTGTTGCCCGGGCCGGCGCCGGCGTTGGGCGATCCGCCCGGATTGATTTACTACGAGATCCCCATCGCCATCCAGGACCGTTCCTTCAACGCCGATGGTTCGCTGTTCTATCCAAGCAGCCGGGAGTTCTTCGACGGGTTTGCCGGTCCTTACATCCCGCGCAGCGACATCTCGCCGATTTGGAATCCAGAGGTCTTCGGAAACACCATGGTGGTCAACGGCAAGACCTGGCCGAACCTGAACGTCGAGCCGCGCCGTTATCGCTTCCGTCTCCTCAATGGCTGCAATGGGCGTTTCTTGATTCTGAAACTCGTCACGAACCCGTTGGCGCCGAGGCCAGCCACGCCGGTGCTGCCGTTCACCCAGATCGGGACCGAAGGCGGATTCTTGCCCGCGCCGGTGCAACTCGGACAACTCCTCATGTCGCCGGCCGAGCGCGCCGACGTGATCGTGGATTTCACGGGAGTGCCAGTTGGGACGGAAATCTACTTCATCAACGAAGGACCGGATGAACCCTTCGGCGGCGGTGAACCTCCTGACGACTTCGATGTCGCCGATCCAAATACCACCGGCCAGGTGATGAAGTTCACGGTCGTACCACTCGCTGGCGCGGACACGAGCCTGCCGGTCGGACAACTGGCGTTGCCCGCCCTCACTCCGATGCCCGCTCCGGTCAGAACGCGACGCGTGTCGCTCAATGAGGAAGTTTCCGAACGCCTGCGTGGCGTTGGTCCGCGGGATGCCGTGCTGGGAATCATGGATGACTACGGCAATCCGATTCCGTTGATGTGGGACGATCCGGTGACAGAGAACCCCGGTCTCAATGACACCGAGATTTGGGAGATCTTCAACTTCACCGCCGACGCGCATCCGATTCACATTCACCAGACCCAGTTTCAAGTGCTCAACCGGCAACTGCTCGTTGCGGACGAAGAAGGGATTTCGCTGCCGCCAGCCCGACTCGTCGGTCCGCCCTTCGCGCCCGAGCCTTGGGAGACGGGCTTCAAGGACACCGTGATCGCCTATCCCGGCCAGGTCACCCGTATCAAAGCCACGTTCGACATCCCCGGCCAGTTCGTGTGGCACTGTCACATCGTCGAGCACGAGGACAACGAAATGATGAGGCCGCTGCGCGTCGGACCGTAGGAGCGGAGACGAAACGCACAACCTGCGGACATTACTATGGGATCCATTCGATGGACGGTGGCAGTTCTCACGACCGTTTTGCTGGCGGAGGGCGCGGCCTTGGCTGCCACCGTGCAAGTTCCAGGCATCAAGGACAACACGCTCTATCAACCCGCAACCGGCGGCACCACGAACAGCAATGGCGCTGGTGAACATCTCTTCGCTGGCCGCACCGATGATGGTTACATTCGTCGCGCCGTGATCGCCTTCAACCTCACGAACGCGATTCCCTCCGGCTCGACCATCACCGCCGTGACGCTCACGCTCTACATGTCGCGCACGCGCGACACGGCAGACAACGTGACGATCTATCGGGCACTGGCCAACTGGGGAGAAGGCGCCTCGAACGCTTCCCAAGAAGAAGGACGCGGGACACAAGCTCTGCCGGGAGACGCCACGTGGTATCACCGGTTCTATCCCACTAGCCTCTGGGCCACAGCGGGTGGCGATTTCCGCCCGACCGCGAGCGCGACCGTTTCCGTCAACCGCGAAGGATCTTATTCGTGGTCCTCCACTGGCCTGGTGGCCGACGTGCAGCTTTGGTTGAACAACTCTGGCACAAACTTCGGCTGGCTGATCCGAGGCGAAGAGAGCACGACCAAAACATCGAAGCGCTTCGACAGCCGCGAAGTCTCGACGGTGAGCCAGCGCCCGGTGCTGCGCGTGGATTTCATACCGCCGGCCGAAGTGGGCGCTTGCTGCCTGGCCGACGGCAGTTGCGCTACCCTCACGTCGAACCAATGCGCGGCTGCGGGGGGCGTGTTCCATGGCATCGGGAGCAGTTGCGCGACGAATCCTTGCCCGCCGTCCGTCGGCGCCTGCTGCATGTCTGACGGCAGTTGTCAGACACTGACTTCAAATCAATGCGTGGCCACGGGTGGGACTTACCAAGGCGACAACGTTCCGTGTTCGGCGAATTTATGCCCTGTCATTCTCACGCCGTTCGTGGACGCGCTGCCGGTGCCCGCGCCGTTGCAGCCGGTCACGGGCGCGGTTGGGAGCGTGGCGTATTACGAAGTCACGATGCGGGAAGTGCAGCAGAAGCTCCATCGCGACTTGCCGCTGACCACCGTGTGGGCCTATGGCACCGCCTTCCCAGGACCGGTCATTGAAGCCGGAGCCGGCCAACCGGTGACCGTCAAATGGATCAATGATCTTCGTGACAGCTCTGGCGCGCTGCGGACCAATCATTTCCTGGCTGTGGATACGTGTCTGCACGGGACGGATACGGAAGGTGCCAAGCCGCGCACAGTCGTGCATCTGCACGGCGGCAAGGTGATGCAAAAGGACGATGGTTATCCCGAGGAAACCTTCCTGCCCGGCCAGTCGCGGACGAACTTCTATCCCAACAACCAGCCGGCGGCATCGATCTGGTTTCACGACCACGCTCTCGGCATCACGCGGTTGAACGTGTACATGGGCCTGGCCGGGCTTTACATCATGCGCGATGCGGTCGAGAACTCGCTCGGCCTGCCCTCCGGCCCGAATGAAATTCCGCTCGTCATCCAGGACCGAAAATTCCACGCGGACGGTTCGCTGGTGTATCCCGCGACGTGGGACGAGCATTTCTTTGGCGACACGATTATCGTCAACGGCAAGGTCTGGCCCTACCTTATTGTGAACCAGGGCAAGCATCGTTTCCGTATCGTCAACGGCTCGACTTCGCGTACCTACACTTTGGCGTTGTCGTCCGGGGCGATATTCCATCAGATCGGCACCGATGGCGGAATGTTGCCTGCGCCCGTGCCGCTCAGCGAAGTGACCCTCATGCCCGGCGAGCGAGCCGACGTGGTCATGGACTTCGCCAACTACGCCAGTGGCGCACAGATTCTCCTGACCAATAGCGCGCCTGCGCCGTTCCCCGGTCCGGCTGGCGCGGGGCTCATTCCGAACGTGATGAAGTTCATCGTCACCAACGTCGCCGGCCACACCGCCGCGCTCCCGGCCACGCTACGTCCGCTGGAGCGACTCTACGAAACGAACGCCTTCAAACAGCGCGAGTTCGTACTGAAAAAGACTAGCGACCCTTGCACCGGCGCGAAGTGGCTCATCAACGATCTCGGCTGGGACGACATCACCGAATTCCCCGTACTCGGCACGACCGAGGTATGGAGTTTCATCAACCGTTCCGGCGTCGCGCACCCGATGCACCTGCACCTGGTGCTCATGCAAATCCTCGACCGCCAGCCATTCGTGTTCACGAATAACATGATCGTGACCACCGGCCCGCGCGTGCCTGCGCCCGCCAACGAGGCCGGCTGGAAAGACACCGTGCGCGCCGGGCCGAACGAAATCACGCGCGTCATCGCCCGGTTCGACGGCTTTCCCGGCCGGTATCCCTACCACTGCCACATCATCGAGCACGAAGATCACGAGATGATGCGGCAATTCCAGGTCGTGCTGCCGCCGTTCATCACTGGACTGCGAAAGCTCGGCTCGGACATCGGCAGAGTGGCTGCCCAAGCCGGAGACCGTGCGCGAATCGGTCGGTCCGGACGAAACGGTCGAGATGGCACGGGATATTTTCCATCGCTGGGTCCGCAAGGTCAGAGAAGCGGCGCCGGCGTTGGTGCAGCGCTGATCATTGAATGAGAAAGGCATGGTATGATTCCCAAATACACGGTCGAATACACCACCCAGTTCAGAAGACACGCGCAGACGAACCACTACTCCACTGACGACCCGGTGGCGTGCGAGGAGTTCGTTGAGGAACTGCTGGAGCGTGGGTTTCCTATCCGTGCCATCAAGCACGAGGGAATGGATCTGCCGAAGCACGAATTCGACCGCATCATCAAGACGACGGCCGGCATGATGGCGTCGAAACACATTTGCGCGTCGCTGGGCATCAAATCCGACGAGGAGAAGTTTCGCTTCGACTTCGCAGGCTGAGAGGGCAGCAGGCAGGAATTGCGGGGACGGTGCTCTGGCGGGACGGCGCATACCACGCAACCCCGCGCGTTTGACAATTACGTTATGAACTCGACATCGCACAATCGGAGCGCCGTGAAGGACGAGTCCTCGGCGGTGAAAGCCGTCGAGAGCGTCATCGCAGAACATGCGTTCCTCAAGGGGCTCAAACCGCAGCATCTTCAGGTGCTGGCCGACAACGCCATGCGAATGCGTTACGAGCCAGGAGCACTCATCTTTTGCGAAGGCGAGCCGGCCAACCGTTTTTACCTCATCGAGAAGGGCAAAGTTTCGCTCGAATCCCATCGTCGGGATGAACCACCCGTGCCCGTTCAAACCATTGGCCCTGGCGACGTGCTCGGCTGGTCCTGGCTTGTCCCGTCCTATTATTGGCATTACGACGCTCGGGCGCTCGAACCGACGACGGCCATCTTCTTTTACGGCACACGGCTGCGCGAGGCCTGCGAGCAGGACCATGACTTGGGCTACGAGTTGATGAAACGCATGACCCAAGTGGTCATCCAAAGGCTTCAAGCCACGCGCAAGCAGTTGCTCGCCTCGCGCCGCTGACCAGGCGGCGCAGAATTATGCAGTCTGCTGCGCGCTTCCTTGGACGCAATTGTCGCCGGCCGCGCGAGTTTTCCGCAGCGCTTGGCTCTTCTTCCTCTCCCCACGACGGAGGAGTGGGGAGAGGACCGAGGAGAGGGGCAATTCAAGTTCGGCGAAACCAACCCACCTCCTCTCCCCGGCCCTCCTCCATCCAATGGAGGAGAGGGAGGGTTTGATCGCGACCCCACACTCTTTCGCCTGCAGGCAGGCCACCAGTCCGCAGCTTGAAAACCGGCGATGCGGCAGACAGGAATTTTGGCGCTGCTTTCGCGACGCGCGCCGCCTCGTCACTTCCCTAGTCCGGTGACACAGAAGTTTCGTGACGGGGTCCGGCGCGGGTTGGTGGACGTCCTGTTCCCCCTCACCCTAACCCTCTCCCTGAGGGAGACGGTTAGGGTGAGGGTGAAGGGACAAGGCGAACACCACCATGTAACGACATTTCCTGGTCGCAGTACTAGCCTGCGATTAAGCTTGCTCCTTCCTTCGCTAGGGATTTTCCCTATCCCCCGTCCGGGTTGGCTCCAATCCAAGTGCAACCTCGTCCCCAATTCTCAGACCGCCCGGAGTGGTCGATTATTGCTCTCAGCAGAGACAAAAGTATTTGAACTAAAAACGAGAAACATTGAGCAATGAATGCGAACGGACAATTGATTGAATCGCTGACTCACTCCCAGCTCTACCAAGACTACGAGCGCGCTTACACGGAAGCGACCGGGCTCCCGGTTACCCTCCGACCCGTGGAAACGTGGCAACTCCCGCTCCACGGCAAGCGCAAGGAAAATCCTTTCTGCGGCCTGATGGCGGAGAAGAGCCGAACCTGCGCCGCGTGTTTGCAGTTGCAGGAGAAGTTGGCGCAAAGCGCCATGCAGAAGCCAGCGACCACGACTTGCGCCTACGGGTTGTGCGAGACCGCCGTGCCCGTCAAACTCGGCCAGGAGACCATTGGCTTCCTGCAAACCGGCCAAGTGCTGCGCCAAAAGCCAACGGCGGCCTCGTTCCATCGCGCGGTCGAGCACGCCAAAGAACTCGGCGTGGACCTGGGCGACAACGGGGCGAAGGACGCGTACTTCAACACCCCGGTGGTTTCGCAGAAGAAACTCGATTCCGCGGCAAGCCTGCTCTCCATCTTTGCCGACCATCTCTCGATGAAGAGCAATCAAGTCGCCATCCTGCAAGCCAACGCTGAACCGCCCGTTATTGCCAAAGCCAAGCAGTTCATCGAGGAGCATCACACCGAAGACCTCTCGCTCGGTCAGGTGGCGCAGGCGGTGCATACGAGCATTTTCTATTTCTGCAAGCTGTTCAAAAGGGTCACGGGCATCAACTTCACCGAGTATGTTTCGCGCACGCGCGCCGAGAAGGCGAAGAACCTGTTGCTCAACCCGAACCTGCGGGTGAGTGAGATCGCTTACGAGGTCGGCTTCCAGTCGCTCACGCACTTCAACCGCGTGTTCAAGAAAATCGTAGGCGAGTCGCCGACGGAGTATCGCGGTCACCTGCCGGCGGCCTGACTTCATTAGTCTTTTCCAATGGACGCTTCTTTTCGCGTGTTTCGAAAACTGATTCCGCTAAAAATTGAGCGGCGATGAATGACTACTCCCGGATGACCAAGGCTGAATTGATTGAGCGGGTCAAGGCTTTGGAAGTCGCCAACGCCGCAGCTGACCACTTGCCCGGACGCGGGCGAGCCGATTCGCAAAGACTCACCCCGCTCAAGGAACTCCGGGACCTCAAGGCCGCGCTCGACGCCCATTCCATCGTGGCCATCACCGACGCGCGCGGGCTTGTCACCTACGCCAACGACAAGTTTTGCGAGATTTCCAAATACTCCCGCAGCGAATTGCTTGGCCAGGACCACCGCATCATCAACTCGGGCTATCAACTGGGGCCTGAACGAGTGATTGTCTAGGCAGTTCCTCATCCACCAAGTGCAAGTCCGTGCGGCACACCGCGCACGCCGCGTGTTGTTGATGTTAAGTGCCTACGTGCTGAAGGGCGGGCGAGTCGATCCCCCCATTTCCTCCCGACCCTCGTCCCGCCCGTTGCTCCAGACAAGTCCAGCGTCCTATGCAACTTTGACTTCGACGGCCTTCGGCTTCGCCTTCTCGGTCTTGGGCAGACGCACCTTCAGCACGCCATCTTTGAATTCGGCGCTGACCTTGGCGCCATCCGCCGCATCCGGCAGCGTGAAGCTGCGGAGAAAGTTCCCGTATGACCGCTCAATGCGGTGATATTTCTTGTCCTTCTCTTCCTTCTCGAACTTGCGCTCGCCTGTGATGGTGAGCACGCCGCCCTCCACTGTAACCCTCACATCTTCCTTCTTCACTTCGGGCAGGTCGGCTTTCACGAGATACTCCCTATCGTCCTCCGTGATGTCCACGGACGGCGCCCACTCAGCCACGGTCAAGGCTTCCTTGCCGCCGTTGCTGATGCGTGCCGGCGTCAGCCCGAATAGCTTGGCGAACCGGCTTTGGAGGTCATCCATTTCTTTGAAGGGGTCCCAACGTATTAATGCACTCATAACGATTCTCCTCGCGGCTCGTTCTTGTCTGATGCGCGAGGCGGATGCCGCGCATGCCCGGCCCTCGCGGCGGATTGAGCGAATGCGAACAAGTCCGCGTTCAATCCACGTTAAGCTTCATCGAAGGACACGAACGGCGCTTTCCGGCATTTGGCAAAGTCCGGCCCGTTCTTGCTCGTCGGCTTCAACGAAGGCCAGAACCCCAGAGGCAAGCGCAAGAAAGGAGCAACCATTGCCAAGGCTCGGGCAGAGGAGACTGCGGCTCGTTTCTAAGTTATGCCTGCAATGAAGACGAACAAAGTCTCAATCCAACCCTTCCTATGAAAAGCCATTCCAGTCTCAACGCTATGAGGACCCGAATTCTTCTCCTCGCTCTCGTTCTCGCCACCGCCGCGGGCCTCACCGCCTCCTTCGCTCAATCCAAGCGCGATCGCGCTGCCAAAGAGTTCATGCGCGACAAACTGGAGTTGTCGCAGCGCGTGCTCGAAGGGCTGGCAACGGAGGATTACGACCTCATCATCGCCAAAGGCACCCGACTTAGCGCGATGACCAAAGATGCCGACTGGCGCTTGTTCGAGAATCCGGACTACGACCAGCAAAGTCTCTCGTTTCGGCGTCAGGTGGACGCGCTGGTGAAGTCGGCCAAAGACAAGAACCTCGATGCTGCCACTCTGGCTTACGTGCGGATGACGATGAGTTGCGTGGATTGCCACAAGCTGGTGCGGGGAAAAGTGGTGGCGTCGGCGCGGTAGCCGTGGAAATGGCGGGATGAAAATTGGCCTTTCCAAAAGAAACCGAGCCGGACGAGACACGCTCGGCTCTCGTCCTGCCGACGCCGCCAGCGGGACTTGTTCATACGGCCGCTAGCAGGCCGGCAAGAAATGGCGAGTAGTTGCCAAGTCCCGCGCAGCGTGACGCGGCTAATGGGTGTTTGATTTCGGTGGAAAGAGAATAGGAACGAATGGACGCCTGGCGAAAGTGAGTTCAGTGCCGAAGGCACGGGCGGGGAAAGGCAGCTATGAGCAATTTATATGAAACTATTTTGAGCCACGGATTTTTCCGCAGGATGAAGCGGGAGCACCTGGCCGTGCTGGCAGACGGCGCCAGGGAGGTAAAGTTCAAGGCGGGCGAGGTGCTCTTCCGTGAAGGCGAGCCGGCGAGCGAGTTCTATCTCGTCCGCAGCGGCGAGATCGCATTGGAGGCGCATGAACACGGGAACGAGACGATCCTTGTCCAGACGCTTGGCGCGGGCGAGGTGTTGGGCTGGTCCTGGCTCTTCCCGCCGTTCGTCTGGCACTTCCAAGCCCGCGCGACGGAGCCGACGGAGGCTGTGAGCCTCAGCGGCGCGCATCTGCTCAACGTTTCCGAGCGCGATCATGAGTTCGGTCATGCACTGATGAAGCGCGTCGCGCAGGTGGTCATCCACCGGCTCCAAGCCACCCGCAAGCAGCTTCTCGAACAGCAAATCCAGTCGGCCCTCGAAGGTTAAGGATCGCCATGAACACAGACCAAGCAGTTCAAGAGAAACTCGATGTCTTGGCGCACGAACTGGCCAATGCCGATGTAAACGGCTCTTCGGCCATTCGCACCGGCAACGCCTTCCACGAAATTGCCGAGCAAGCCAGCGAACAGTGCGCTGACCTGATTATTGTGGCGGCCCACGGTCGAGACGCAATCGTGCACGCACTCCTGGGCAGCACGGCGGAGCGTGTGGTTCGTCATGCCCCCTGTCCCGTTCTCATCGTGCGTGAGCGTGAGCGTGAGTTCGTGACCGCATAGTGCGGCGCTTCCTGCCAGCGGGAGCGGATACTTTCAAAGTGAGCAGCTTCGTGTGTAGTTCCGACAAGAAACGACGTGCGCTTGCCAATTCCGGCAAGCTGCCGCGTCAGCTCAAAACCAAGGTGGTTGGCGAAATGACGGTACCGGTCGACGAATCAATTTGAACGCTGCGAAAGGACAAGGTATGCCATGCCTCCGTGAGACGAAGTTGGATGAAAAGACTCGCGAAATACTGAAAGACGTCGACGCCGGTTTTCTGGAGAAAGCGAAGGCGTTGAAGAAGTGCTCGCCATGACCGCGACCGCACATGCCTGCGCGGGACCCGCGCATGACCTTCTCCGGCATGCTCGCGGCAATCCGCTGGACGCTCTATTTGCGCCGAAGACGATCGCCATCATCGGTGCGTCGGAGAAGCCTGGCAGTGTCGGCCGTACGCTCGCCGAAAACCTCCGCGCCTTTGAGGAAACGACTTACCTGGTCAATCCCAATCACAAGGAGGTGCTCGGCGCGAAGACATTCCCGGACATCGTCTCTCTCCCGGAGAAGGTGGATCTCGCGGTTATCGCAACGCCGGCTCCTACTGTGCCCGGCCTGATCAGAGAATGTGCGAAGGCCGGGGTCGCCGGTGCCGTCATCATTTCTGCGGGATTCAAGGAGTGCGGAACGACAGGCGCGGAGTTGGAGCGACAAATCCTCGCCGAAGCGCGCCGCGGCAGGCTGCGCCTCATCGGCCCGAACTGCCTCGGAGTGATGGCGCCGCACGCTCGGTTGAACGCCACCTTTGCTGAGGGCATTGCCAGACCCGGCAACGTCGCTTTTATAAGTCAAAGCGGCGCGCTGTGTGCCGCGGTGCTGGACTGGAGCTTGCGCGAGAACGTCGGCTTCAGCGCGTTCGTCTCGGTTGGCTCGATGTTGGATGTCGGCTGGGGCGATCTCATCACTTACTTCGGCGACGACCCGCACACCAAGAGCATCGTCTGTTACATGGAGTCGGTCGGCGATGCGCGTGCCTTCCTTTCCGCCGCGCGCGAGGTCGCTCTGACCAAGCCCATCATCGTCCTCAAGGTCGGGCACACGGAAGCCGCCGCGAAAGCCGCCGCCTCCCACACCGGCGCGCTCACCGGCAGCGATGCAGTGCTCGACGCGGCGTTCCGGCGTGTCGGTGTGCTACGGGTGGAGACCATCGAGGAACTCTTCGACATGGCTGAAGTGCTCGCCAAACAGCCGCGTCCGCACGGGCCTCGCCTCGCGATGGTCACCAACGCTGGGGGCCCCGGCGCGCTCGCCACCGACGCGCTCGTCTTCAGTGGCGGGCAGGTCGCGAATCTTTCTCCCGCCACCACCGAAGCTTTGAGCCGATTTCTCCCGCCGCACTGGAGCCACGGCAATCCCATCGACCTCCTTGGCGACGCCGATGCTGAACGCTACGCCAAGGCCGTCGCACTCGCCGCCAAAGATCCGAACACCGACGGCGTGCTGGTCGTGCTGACGCCTCAAGCAATGACCGACGCCACTACGGCAGAGAAGCGGAGCGTCGCGGAGAATATTATACAGGCTGGCCGAAAGGCGGGCCGCACCCTTCTGACCGAAGTCGAATCGAAACAGGTGCTCGACGCCTACGGCATCAAGACCGTCGAGACGCACGTTGCGTTCACCGAGAACGACGCCGTGAAACGCGCGGACGAACTCGGCTATGCCATTGCGCTGATGGCGCTCATCCTCTGGACGACTCGGGCGGTGCGCCGAATTCGGCGCGAAGAGGCGGCGAAACTGCCGCCCGGCACGCTCCCTCGTACCCACAAGTGGGCTTTCCGACCGTTTGAGTATCGCAGCAAGTGGACGCTGCTGAGCCTGCCGTTGCTCCACATTCGGATGGAATGCCAGCATGACGGAAAGACGCTTCCGGCCAGAGGATGGATTGCCGTGGGCAAGCTGCTCATGGCTGGCGCCGACGTGACAATGCTTTGCTCGGTGCTGATGCGGCACGGCATCGACCGCATGGGGGTGATTGAACAGGAGATGGTCGCCTGGATGCAGGAGCACGAATACGAGTCGGTCGAACAACTCAAAGGCAGCTTGAGCCACAAGAACTGCCCGGACCCGAGCGCCTTCGAGCGCGCCCAATACATGCGGGCCGTGGGGGTTCACAAGGTGGGATAACGGGACGCGGATGCCCAATCACCGAAAACCCACAGGGCAATGCCAGGTCTGCAAAGCCGAGAAACCGTATCGCGAGCTCGTGCCGGCGGAATTCGTTCGGCCTGGCCTCCTGCACCTCATCGAGAGGGACCACCCGGAATGGAAACCGGAGGGCTTCATCTGCGTTGGCGACCTAAACCGCTACCGCATGAATTACGTGCGGCAGGTGCTTGAGACTGAGGTCGGTGAGATTTCCGCACTCGAGAACGATGTGCTCGAAAGCCTGAAGCGAAACGAATTGCTCTCGACAAACATCTACGCGGACTTCAACGAGAAACTGACCACCGGCGAGATGCTTGCCGACAAAATCGCGGCCTTCGGCGGGAGTTGGAAATTCATCTCCCTCTTCGCGCTGGTGCTGCTGGTGTGGATTGTCGTGAACTCGCTCGCTCTACTGAGCAAGCCGTTCGACCCGTTTCCGTTCATCCTGTTGAACCTCGTGCTCTCGTGCCTCGCTGCGATTCAAGCGCCCGTTATCATGATGAGCCAGAAACGCATGGAAACCCGCGACCGTCTTCGCGCCGAACACGACTACAAAATCAATCTCAAGGCCGAACTGGAAATCCGTCACCTGCACGAGAAGCTGGACCACTTGCTCAAGCAGCAATGGACGCGGCTGCTTGAAATTCAAGAAATTCAGTTGGAGTTGATGAAAGAGTTGGCGGAGCGGAAAGCTACCTGAGCAGCGACATCATGCAGGAATCTCCGTCGATTTCTCATGTGGCGGGAATGCTATCGATGCGAATTTACTCGGCGAGTTCGTAATCGAACCGCGATTTGCGCCTTGCTGACTGGACGGGGTTGCGCAGGCGGTGAAAAATTGTTGGCGCGAGAACCTTCCCAGGGGTGTTCGTTTTGCCTTACCTCCGTTCCTTCGCCATCAAGTCTCTGAAGACGTCCAGAACGGTGTGGTGCTTCAAATCCTTGAACTCGCCGGCATCGAAAAACGAGCCGCCACACACGGTGCAGTGCTCGAACCAGATGTGAGGCTGGTCGATATCCACCATCCGAATCATCAGACTACCGCAGCGCGGGCAGTTGATGCGATCCACCTTGTTGAACTCCTTCCCCAGCTTCGCGTCGCCGATGTCAATGGCGGAAGCGCCGCGGCTCTTCTGCAACTGCTCCTTCTCGAACTCGTCGAAGAAAATGCCCTGGCAGTCTGTGCATCGGTCCACCTCCACGTCGGTGAAGGTCACTTTCTCCATCGGCGAAATGCATTTGGGACAGTTCATGAGTTGCCTCCTCTAGTGATGGGTGGGCCGTCGATTGCCGCGAGCCGCGGTGGCCTTGGGCTGTGATTCGATGGATGGTTTGAAAACTTTCCTCAGCGACTCGTCTGCTGAGGGAGGTAGATTTTTCTCCTTTTCAGACTCGCTCTCGTGCAAATCGCTGACGGATCCTCGTCGGGTTGATCCGAGCGTGCCAAGATGATGTTTGCTGACGACCCCTTTGTCCTCCAACCGGAGTTCGGATTCCTTTACGAAGCGCGCCCACGGAATCGCCTTCAACCGAGCGGTGGGTATCGGTTTGCCTGTTTCCTCGCAGACGCCGTAGGTCCCGTTCAGAATGCGTTTGATGGCCTCGTCCACTTCGCAGATCCTGTCCTGCTTGGCCGACAACTGGCTGAGCGCAAGGTCGTGGTCGAACTCGTCGGTCGCGGAGTCCGCCAGGTCCATGCTGTGCGGTTCGAGGGGCTGCGAGGCTTCGCTCAGTCGGTCGCCCCGTTCCTTCAGCAAGCGCTCTCGCAACGAGAGCAACACGCGGTAATGCCACGCCCACTTTGCCACGGGACCGTTCATGCAGCTTGCCGAGTTCAGCACAGCCGCCGTTGTAGAAGCGGCTTTCAGCTCAGCGGAAGGCCACTGTCTAATCTTATGCACTCGTATTAGCCGTTTCATAAATCACGCTCCGATGTTTGCAGCCGAGCACCTCGCCCTTCGTTCTACGCTGGCAAGCTTTCCCTTCGGTAGGGGTTTCGTTTCGCCAAGGCTGCTCTGCCGGAGCCGCAGTCTCGCGGGGGCGACCATCCGGCGCTCCGTCGTGCACCCTCTAGTCTTCCCTATAGATTAGTCGTTCGCGATGGACTGTCGGGCTTCTCCGTTTTTGGCAAAAGATCGCCCTCGTTTGCCAGGACGCTTTGAGTGAGCAAGGTTCCTCAAAAGCCGGGCTTGGTTGAAAGAATCCAAGTCGAATTCGCAACGGACAAATCCGACATCTCAACGGATCCGTGACCTTCACCATCGCTTCGCCAGGTGCCACGCGTCTGATTCCAAATCGTGCTTGAGCAAATACTCGCGTTGGTCGGCGCTACGCACCTTGAAGTAATCCGCCTGCGGCCATTCGGGCAGGCTCTCGACTTGATACCAGCGGTCGAGCACTTCCTCGACTTCGAGCCACTGGTTGTCCAGGAGGAAGCGACGTGGCGTCTCGTCGGCCTTGCAGCCCGCGTAGCATTCGACTTGGATGAGGATGAGCTTCACAGCAAGGTTTTCACCAAGGCTTTGAGCGCGAATGTTAATGTCTCCTCCAACGGCGAAGTCGTCCGCACCGTCAACGACTGACTTCCGGTCAGCTCTGTCGGCGGCTCGTAAAGCCTCGTCAGCATGTCGAAGTCTTCGAGCCGCGCATCGGAGATTTCGTCCGCCTTGGCCTCGCGCTTCGCAAGCCGCCCCTTCACGCGGTCGTCCTTGGCCTGCGCTTCGATGAAGCGGAACGCGACGTTCTGTGGCTCAAAGGCTGTCTTCAACTGTTCGCGATGGACGCGCTGGGCGAACGTGGCGTCGAGGATTACACTTTGGCCCTCCTTCGCTCGTGCGATAGCGGCGCTGAGCAGCTTCTCGTATGTCTTCTGCGTCATGGCGAGCGAATAAAGCCGCGAACGGGCGGCCTCACTGCCCCCACTGTCGCAGTGGTGCGCGTCTTGATTGTTCTGATGCTGCCGGCAACCGACTGGCTGGCTCTGTTCTGTTCGTGTGACTCAGACTTTTTCATATCAGATCCTTTCGTTCGTTTTTGCTATTATGGTCCGGGGGGCGGTGGCATCTTGCCATGGATTGGCCAACATGCGCCGGAACTTGCCCCAGCTTCGCACCCCAAGTCGGGACTTGTTGCAGGTGGTCACACACCACCTCTGGCCAGCCCAGCATCACGTGACCGAAGAAAAGGAATTTCAGAAGATGGCGCTGACCGAGTGACCGGAATTGCCCAACTTGGCCAGGAAATGACAGGCCACATCGGGCCTTCGCAGGAGTTTTCGCTGAGAATTCGTTTGGTTTCAACGGCGCGCCCGCAAAATGCGCGAGTGGCATGAAGCCTGCGCGCTTGGCGCAACGTGCGTTGCCGATTGTGCACCATTGTTGTTTTTGTCGCAGGACTTCTCCGAGTGCAGGCAGCACCCGCGACCCGCGCAGAATTCCCATTCCAGTTTCGTGAAGGATTGTTGTGGATCGAGGTCAACGTCCCGCAGTCGGACAAGCCGCTCAATTTCCTTTTGGACACGGGCGCGGGCGTCAGTGTGATCAACCTGACCACGGCGAAACGCCTGGGGCTGAATTTGGCGGAGCGGGTGAATGTGCGTGGCGTCGGGAGCGTGACCGAAGGGTATTGGCCGCAACGCTTGTCGGCCAAAATCGGCGAGGTGCTACTGCCAAAGGAGTTTCTGGCCGTGGACCTGGGAGAGTTGAGCAAGGTTTGCGAGTGCTGCGTGGACGGTTTGCTCGGAGTGGACTTCTTCCAAGGCCGGGCGGTACAGATTGACTTCCAGGCGCAGAAGGTGCGTTTGGTCAAGTCAGGTGCAGTCTCCACAAACGCAGCGGTGCTGGCCCTCAGGGCCAGCAGTCGTTCGCTGCTAGCACCTGTGCAGATTAACAACAGCGGGCCGCAGTGGATGAGGTTGGATACAGGTTGCGTGCCGGCCTTGCAGTGGGTGGCGAAGGGAGCACGAGCTGTCGGGACCAAGGCGGCCGTCTCTGTCGGTTTGACGGAACTGAACATCCCGACGACGCCTACGCGAGTGCAGTTGGGCGCAGAAACATTTGAAGCGGTGCCCACCGGTTTGCACGACTCCGAGCTTTTCTCTGGCGAGGCCGGACTTCTTGGCAACGGGCTTCTTTCCGAGTTTGAGAGGGTGACCATCGACGTCAAGGCGAGCAGGCTGGTCCTACAGGGGCGCTGCACGAAGAGTTAGTCGCGGCTTTCAATTCCGCCTTCTTTCCGCCAAAAGCCTTCGTGCTGTCAGGTTGATTGTCATCAGTCAGCGACTCCCAGACCAGCGAAGAACTTTCGAGGGAATCCATCCAAGGCGGCGTAGTAAAGGGTGCGAAATCAACCAACGGCGGGCCAGCCCGCCAAAAGAAAGACAATGCAATGAACTCGAAAAAGATACTCCTTCTCGCCGGTGCAATCGCGGCTAGCTTCATGCTCGGCAACTATGCGAACGCCGCCGACATCGCCGCCTCGCCACGGTTGCAGCAAATGCTCAACGAGCGGAAGAGCATGTCCAGCAAGGACACCAGCCCCAATCTGGTCAGCGCGAATTATCTCGGCGCTGCTGCCAAGTGGGAACTCAACCGTGCCAAGGTCGTGCCGAGCGGCACGATTACGCCCAACCTCGTCAGCGGCAACTACGCCGGTGCCGCCGCCAGGAATCAGTATCCAAGTCGGGCGCAATTTGAACTCGCGCCGCTGGCCAAGCCGGGCAAGTAAGCCAGGCCGACTGCTCAAAGAAGTCGTTGCGGTGTTGTGGCCGCACGGCAAACTCCAGGCGGGCGGCGCTTCATCCCGCCGCCCCCGGCTAAGAATATATGAAACCGATCGAACCATCTGAGAATGACGCGCCGCTCCGTGCGATGCTCCGCGAATGGCGGGTGACGACTCCCTTGCCGCCGCGCTTTCAAGAGCAGGTCTGGCGTCGGATTGAGAAGGCGGACACCCGCGCCGAAACTGTTTCGTGGTCTGCACTCGTCAACTGGCTGGTGAGCGTAACGACTCGTCCCGCGTTGGCTGTTGCATACGCGACTGTCCTTTTGTTTGCCGGCTTGGGCGCTGGCTACTGGCACGCGCGAGAGACGACTGCGAACTGGGACAAAACCCTCGCACAGCGTTACGTCCAGGCGATTGACCCGTTCCAACAGACTCCACCGAACTGACCCGTGAGGCGCGCTCTCTTCATTCTCGTTGGCGGCCTGCTCCTCGCTGGCGCGGGCTACTGCGCGCTCTACTTCCTCGCCACTGCCTCGCACCGCAGCCTGCTGGCGAACGACACGCCCGAACTGTTCTGGTTGAAGAAAGAGTTCAACCTCGACGATGCCGAGTTCGCCCGCATCTCGAAATTGCATGAAGCCTACCTGCCCCAGTGCAAGGAACGCTGCCGTCGCATTGCGGAATTAAACGACACACTTGTAAAGTCGATCGGTTCCGCCACGCAGATGACACCGGCGATTGAAAAGCTCCTGGCCGAACGCGGGCGGATGCGGGCCGATTGTCAGGCTGAAATGCTCAAGCACTTCTTCGAGGTCAGCCGGACCATGCCGCCGGAACAAGGCAAGCGTTACCTGGCTTGGGTACAGGAGCACACCTGTCTCAGTGAGCAGACGATGAATCACAGTGAAGCTGGCGTTGCGAGTCATCGTGAATGACGCGACGCCATGAATGCGCCGCGCCCGGACGAGCAGGACGCGCAAGACATGGCTCGGCTCATCGCGGGCCACGACGCGGCGTTGAACGATTTGATGGAACGCCATGCCGAAAGGCTGTTCCACTATTTGCTGCGCTCCTTGCAGGACGAGTCCGACGCGGCCGACCTCGCCCAGGAGACGTTCGTGAAGCTCTATCAGAGCCGCGACAAGTTCGACACGCGGCAAAAATTCTCGACGTGGCTCTATGCCATTGCCAGCAACCTGGTGCGCGACCGCTATCGCTGGCGCTCACGCCATCCGCAGGTCTCGCTCGATGCCGAGAATTCGGCCACGGGAATTGATTTCCGCGAAACGCTTTCCGAACAAAAACCCTCTCCAATCGAGACGGTGCAGGCGGAAGATCGTGCCGACGCGGTGCGCAGCGCCGTCGCGGCGTTGCCGGAGGAACTTCGCATCCCGCTCATTCTGGCGGAATACGAAGAGCGGTCGCAGGCGGAGATTGGTGAGATTCTAAAGGGTTCGGCCAAAGCAGTGGAGACACGGATTTACCCGGCGCGGCAACAACTGCAAGTGGCCCTGAGCAAGTTGCTGGAAGCGGAGTGAGACGATATGGCGACTGACCCCATCTGCGGCATGACCGTCGACGAAGCGTCCGCGTTGCGGGTCGAGCGTAATGGACAAACCTTTTACTTTTGCAGCGAGCATTGCCGAGAGAAGTTCGTCCGACAAGATCACCTAACCCAGCCTGCTGCTGCGACAACCGAACACGGGACCCACGCTCACCCGGTCGTCAGCGCAAAAGATTACGCGGACGGCGACCATGCCCATCCCGGCCACGGAGCGGCAACGGGAACACCTTCCGCCCGCGCGAAATACTTTTGCCCAATGTGCCCCGGCGTGGAATCAGACAAGTCGAGCGACTGTCCGAAATGCGGCATGGCGTTGGAGAGAAATCCAGCATGGCAACCACCGGCTGCGGGCAAAGTCATCTACACCTGCCCGATGCACCCGGAAGTTCAGCAAGACCATCCCGGCAACTGCCCAAGGTGCGGTATGGCGTTGGAACCCAAATCGATTACCGCAGCAACTGACGAGGAGAATGCCGAACTCAGCGACATGACGCGCCGGTTCTGGATTGGCGCGGCGCTCACGCTGCCCGTTTTTCTGCTGGCGATGGCACACGTGATTCCGGCGGTGAGCCATCAGCACTGGCTGACGGGCGGCGTGTCGCGTTGGATTCAATTCGTGTTCTCGACGCCGGTAGTGCTGTGGGCAGGCTGGCCGTTCTTCCAGCGCGGCTGGCGTTCCATCGTCACGCGGCAGTTGAATATGTTCACGCTCATCGCCATTGGCGTGGGGACGGCCTACCTGTTCAGCTCCGTAGCGATGCTGGCGCCCGCGGTCTTCCCGCCTTCATTCGCACATGGTGGAAAAGTCGGACTCTACTTCGAGGCGGCGGCCGTCATCGTGGTGCTGGTGCTGTTTGGCCAGGTGCTCGAATTGCGGGCCCGGAGCAAAACGGGCAGCGCAATCCGCGCGCTACTGAATCTTGCCCCCGTCAAAGCGCGCGTGGTTCAAGGCGACGAGGAAGTGGACATGCCGCTCGAAATGGTGCGCGCCGGACAACAACTCCGTGTGCGCCCCGGCGAGAAAATTCCGGTCGATGGCGTCGTGCTCGATGGGACGACCTCCATCGACGAGTCGATGATTACCGGCGAACCGATTCCGGTTGAGAAAAGCGTCAGCGACCACGTGACCGGGGGCACACTAAACACGACTGGGAGCATTCTCATGGAAGCCAAGCGCGTCGGCACCGACACGGTCCTTGCACGCGTCGTCCAGATGGTCGCCGATGCGCAGCGCAGCCGCGCGCCGATTCAGGCATTGGCCGACAAGGTCGCGGGCTACTTCGTCCCGACAGTGCTTGCCGTCGCGGCGATAACGTTCATCGCGTGGGCGTGGTTTGGATCGGAGCCGCGCTTCGGCTACGCCATCGTCAACGCCGTTGCGGTGCTCATCATCGCCTGCCCGTGCGCTCTCGGACTCGCCACGCCGATGTCGGTCATGGTCGGCGTTGGCCGCGGCGCGCAAGCTGGCGTGCTGATACGAAACGCCGAAGCCATCGAGATGATGGCGAAGGTCACCAGCGTCGTCGTGGACAAGACCGGCACACTAACAGAGGGCAAACCGCGTCTCACCGAAGTCCGGTCAATCGAGGGAAGCGCAAGCGATGATCTGCTTTTGGTGGCTGCTTCTGTGGAACAACACAGTGAACACCCGCTGGCCGACGCGATTGTTCACCGCGCAAAAGAGCGCGGCGTGAAGCTTCAAGCCGTCACCGACTTTTCCTCCGTCACCGGCGGCGGAGTCGTTGGCAAGGTCGGCGGTCGTGAGGTCGCTGTCGGCAAACTCAAGTTCCTGCAAGGGCGTGGCGTGTCCGGCGTGGAGGGCGTCCAGCAGCAAGCGACTGCCTTGCAGGCCGAGGGACAAACGGTGATGTTCGTCGCCATCAACGGCGAGGCTGCCGGCTTGCTCGCTGTTTCTGACCCGATCAAAGCGTCCACGCCGGAAGCCATCGACCAACTGCATCGCCTCGGCCTGAAGATCATCATGCTCACGGGTGACAACGAACGCACCGCCAATACTGTCGCTCGAAAGCTCGGCATCGACACGGTGGAGGCCGGCGTCGAGCCGCAACGCAAGCACGAGCGCATCCAGGAACTCCGAAAGCAAGGCTGCATCGTGGCGATGGCCGGCGACGGCATCAACGACGCGCCCGCGCTGGCTGCCGCGCACGTCGGCATCGCTATGGGCACGGGCACCGATGTCGCGATGGAGAGCGCCGGCATCACGCTGGTCAAAGGCGACCTGCGGGCCATTGTCAAAGCCATCAACCTCAGCCGGGCCATGAGGCGGAACATCCGCCAGAACCTCTTCTTCGCGTTCATCTATAACACCGTCGGCCTCCCGATCGCCGCCGGAGTGCTATATCCGTTCTTCGGGGTGTTGCTCAGTCCGATCATTGCCGGCGCAGCGATGAGTCTGAGTTCCGTTTCCGTCATCGCCAACGCGCTGCGACTCCGCCGCGCGAAGCTTTGAAACCTGTGAATTCCGCTCATCCAAATCTGGTCCGGACACCGCAACGGATGGTGAGTGCTCCGCACCCGGCGTGGAGCCGTGAACAAGCTTCCGCGGTAATAATGCCGGCGAGACCGGCACATCTGCGCGCAGACTGTGATCTCGCACTGGTGGGCCCGTTCCGGCTACAATGCCATCCAATGATGACGCATACAGGCTGATGGAAGCCGCTTTAAGAGAGAAAGAGCAGCGCCTGCGCGCGATTCTGGAAGCCGCTGTCGAAGGCATCATTACCATCGACGAGCGCGGCATCGTTGACTCTATCAACCCGGCAGCTTGTCGCATCTTCGGTTACGCGCCGGAGGAGGTTGTCGGACAAAACGTGAGCATGTTGATGCCCATGCCCGACCGGGTGAGGCACGACGACTATATCGCGAATTATCTCCGCACGGGCCAAGCTAAAATCATTGGCATCGGTCGCGAGGTCGTGGGACTGCGCAAGGACGGCACGACTTTTCCGATGGATCTCTCCGTGTGCGAAGTGCGGTTGGGTGACCGGCGGCTGTTCACCGGCTTCGTCCGCGACATTTCGGAGCGCAGGGAACTGGAGCAGGCTGTTGCGGCGGCGGGAGAACAGGAACGGTCCCGTATTGCGCGGGAATTGCACGATGGCCTCGGGCAGCAACTAGGCGGGCTGCTGTTTTTGATGAACGGGCTGCACCGAGACTTGCGGGATGCAAACGTCCCACAAGCGGAAACAGCCGAGCAGCTAGGCCAAGAACTCAGCACCGCATTAACGCAGGCGCGCAACCTGGCCCACGAGCTTTACTCGGTCTCCCCCACACCGGAAGGGTTGGTTGAGGCGCTGGAGAATCTAACTGAGCGCGTGGCCACGGACCGCGGCGTCTCGTGCGAGTTTGTTTCGGAACCCACAGTTCTGATAAACAATCCCACCGTTGCCAGCCATCTCTACCGACTCGCGCAGGAGGCAGTCCACAACGCGCTCAAGCACAGCCGCGCCACGCGGATTCACATCGAACTCACGCGCCGACCCGACGCTGTGGAACTGAAGGTGCGCGACAACGGCATTGGATTCTCGCCTCAACCCGGCTCTCGCGGCCTCGGCCTGCGCACAATGGAGCAACGCGCGAGATTGATGAGCGGGCGGTTGATAGTGAATATTCATGCCGATGGCGGCGTTGAAGTAATTTGCTCGGTGCCGACCAGCGTCGCGGATAGAACACCGGCCGGTTGATTCATGGCGCACCAAAATCCTCCTGACACAAGCTGCGAGACAATGCCGCGCAAAGACCGGAAGACGAAATCAACCAAGCGGAAGAGAATTCTGCTCGTGGATGACCATCCCCTGATGCGGCGCGGTCAAGCCGACCTGCTGAACCGCGAACCGGATTTCGAGGTCTGCAGCGAAGCGGGCACGGCACGAGAGGCAATGGAAGCCATTGCGCAACTGAAGCCAGACCTCGTGTTGGTGGACATGGCTCTGCCGGACAAGGACGGCCTGGAACTCATTAAGGACATCCAGGCACTTCAGCCGAACCTGGCGGTTCTTGCAATGTCGATGCAGGACGAATCGCTCTATGCCCCGCGTGTCCTGCGCGCGGGTGGCCGCGGTTACGTAATGAAGCAGGAAGGATCGGAGCGACTCGCGAAGGCCATCCGAACGGTCTTGAGCGGCCAGGTCGCGTTGAGTCCGCGCATGTCGGCGACACTTCTGGAGTCGATGGTCGGCCCAGCCGGCCAGGCTGGCGGCGGACCGGAGGAGAAGCTGACGGACCGCGAATTGGAAGTTTTGGGTCTCTTCGGCGAAGGCTGGAGCACAGAGGAAATTGCCGGACGTCTTCATCTCAGCCCCAAGACCGTGGAAGTGCATCGGGGACACATCAAGGAGAAGCTCGGCCTGAAAATCACGCCGGAGTTCACCCGCTTTGCCATCCGCTGGGTTGCCGCACAGGGCGGGCCAAAGAGCTAGCAACGCCACGCTCGGTCAAACCATCGTCGGCACTTCGCCCGCAACTCCACGGAGCCGCTTTCGGCTGCGGAGGAAATTCCTCTTTTACCACTCACCGACCGCAATCGCTCCAGTGCGCTTGCATCTGGCGGCGTACGTTGAGGTAAGCATTTTCCCTATCGGCCACGACTGCGCAGCCCTATCCGCGGACGACTTTCCTGCCAATAGCCCCCGCGTTCAGGCCGGCGATAATGGACACGCGTGAATGAAATAGCAGCTGCAACAAAACTCAACGAGTCCGGCGGACGGACGCGCTTGCCGCGTCAAACGCAGGCGCGAGAGCTCGCAGTCGAGCCGATGTGCGAGTATGAAAAGCAAAGTATTCGTAATTGAGGACCATCCCCTGATGCGCCGCAGCCTCGTGGAAGCCATCGGGCGCGAGACCGATTTAACGGTGTGCGGCCAGGCGGAAGACGCGCAGGAAGCGTTCGCCGCTATCGTCTCGGCCCAACCCGACGTCGTGCTCACGGACATCCAACTCAAGTCCTCCAGCGGATTGGAGCTGATTAAGGCTCTCCACGCGCACACACCAGCGTTGCCGGTCATCGCAACCAGCATGTTTGACGTGCGCCGAAACGAACGGCTTGCCCGCGCGGCCGGCGCCTCAGGCTTCGTCGCGAAGCAGGACGGTCCAGCGAAGCTAATCGCCGTCGTGCGCGAATCGCTGAAAAGCATGAAGCAAGGCGGCGACCCGGCGCGGGCGGAGGACGAATGAGTTACTCCGCCGCGAACAGAATTTCGGGCAAACACACCGGTTGGCCCGATGCAAAACAACAACAAACAAAAAGGAAACACAATGAAGACAGTTAAGAACAACATCATTGCCGCCGGTATTGCGATGGCGGTCGCCTTGGCAGTCTGGTTGCCTAACAACATCAACGCCGCCGACCAAGTGAAGGGCGCTCAGAAGTTGATGGAGCTTAAGCCCATCAAGACAGCCAAGGACTTGGAAGCATTGGAGCCTGGCGACATGCTGGCGATGTCCTGCCCCAAGTGCAAGAGCGTCACCATCACCTACGTCGAAAAAGGCCTCAAGCGTGCCGATGCGACTGAGAAACTGGCGGTGAAGCATCTCTGCCCTGGCTGTGAAACGACCATCGAGACCAAAGGCCACGGCAAGGCCGCGCAGGACGTGGTGAAGCACGTCTGCCAGACATGCGGGTCGACGGACGCCTTCTGCTGCGTGCTGAAGAAAGGTTCCGGCCCTACCAAGGGAATGGAAGAGAAGAAGTAAGCCCTACCAGGCCGCTCTTTCTCATCCTGCGATGCGCAACCCAAAACAGGGTGGATCATTAGCAAGTGGCGCGGAGCAGCCGAACAGCACAGATGCCAACGCAACAAAACAACAAAAGAGAAAGGTAAGAAAATGAAGACAACATCCATCAACACAGTGGCCCGGATGACCGGGCTTGTCATTACCCTGGCCATGTTCGCTGGCCTTGCCGGTCAAGTCGGAGCGCAGGAGAAAGGAGCGACCAGGCTGCTCCGACTAAGCGGAACATTGGTCGGGCCGAGAGCTGAGGCGAGTGAATACAAGCCAATGTCGTGTGCCAAGTGCAAGGAGGAGTATTTCACCCGCAACGACTGGTCGGCGCGCGGGGCCAACAAGCCCGACATTCTAGTGGCCCGTCATCTGTGCGCCGGCTGCGAGACGACTACCGCGACCGAAGGACACGGCAAAGCGAAGCGCGATGTGGCGACCCACAAATGCACCTCGTGCGGAGCCGAGACCTTGGCTTGCTGCGCAATCAAGAAGGGCGGTGACACGGCCACCAGAGGCATGGAGAAGAAGTTCGAGATCGCACCGCTGAAGTAGGCCGCGCCTGGCGGCATTATCGAGACTCAACTCGCACACATCGAATAATGAATACGTCGCTCGCAAAATGGTTGGCCTTGGTGGTGTTGGTGGTTGGCCTTGGAGTGTTGGTTACTTCATGCGCCACCACCGGCACGGCTCAGTGGGGAGGCGTCGTGGAGAAAGGTTCAGCCAAGGGCGGCGCATCGCTGACGGCGCTGCCCATCGTGGAAACCGAGGCGCAGAACATTTCCGCGTACATCCCGACCAACCTGATCTCGATCACGGACGGGCAACTCTACCTCTCGCCGTCGCTGTTCCAGATGGGGAACCTCCCTGCGGTCGATGTGGGCAAGTCAGTCTCCCGAGTCGGCGGCAAGGCGCAGTTGCCCGCGTTCCGGGCGGTGGCCGGCGATCTGAAACTCGCCTATTCCCAGTTCGAAGAGCTGGAGCTGTTTTCCCGATTCGGCACACGCCTCGACGACACGACCCGCAAGACCCTCGCCCGCGGAAGGCGCATTCGCGAGTGCCTGCGTCAGTACGAAAGTGATCCCTTTTCGGTTCCTGAACAGATCACGGTGTTGCTCGCGCTGGCGTCGGGATTGTTCGACGACATCCCGCTGGAGCAGGTGAAGCCTGCCGAGCAGGCGCTGCGTGAGGCGGCGCTGTTGATGCCCGCGCCTGTTCGCGAGCATTTGCTTCGTTCCTTCCCGCAGGACGAACAGAACGCCATTCGGTCGTTCGCCGAAGGTGCTTTGCGCCCTTTTCGAAAGGAAAACAATGATCGAAACTCTCGGCAACTTGAAACGCAAAATTCGTAGCGCCCAGGAACTCAAGGAGGTCGTGCGCACGATGAAGACCCTGGCGGCAGTAAATATCCGCCCCTACGAACAGGCGGTGCTCGCGCTGGCCGGCTACGATCGCGCCGTCGAATTGGGACTGTTGGCGTGCCTCCGGGACACCGCCGCGCCCACCACGAACGGCACCGTCCTGAAAGCGTCGGCCGGGCTGACTGGCGTCATCGTCTTCGGCTCCGATCAAGGTTTGGTCGGCCAGTTCAACGAACACATTGCGGCGTTTTTCCTGAAGGAAATGTCCAAGCTCCGCGGGGAATGCGTGGTCTGGCCGGTTGGCGAGCGCGTCGAGGACCAATTGCTGGAGGCGCACGTGCAATTGAAGCCGAGCTACCGTGTTCCCGATTCCGTCGCTGGCATTACGCCATTGGTCAGCCGGATCCTTTCCGAACTGGAGCAATTCCAAGCTCGAAACAGCCTCTCCGAAATCCTGCTGTTTCACAACCGGCCTAAGCCCGGAGCTTTCTACGAAGCCGTCCGGCGGCGGGTGATGCCTCTGGATCGGACCTGGCTGGCCGAACTGAAGGCCAAGACCTGGCCGACGCGCGCGATACCGGACGTGCTGCCGCAACCAGCAAAGACGCTGGCGGCGCTGGTTCGCGAGTATCTGTTTGTTTGTCTCTTTCAAGCCTGCGCGGAATCGCTGGCCAGTGAAAACGCCAGCAGACTCGCTTCCATGCAGCGAGCGGAGAAAAACATCCAGGAGTTACTCGATCAGATTCAGTTGCGCTACCAGCAACAGCGCCAGGACAGCATCGATGAGGAATTGTTTGATGTCGTCTCCGGTTTCGAGGCGCTGGCGGGCGGAACGCGGAGGTCCACATGAATCCTGCTATGCCGTTGCCACCCGAAGTACAGAACGTTGCACCTGCGCGCACAGCTCCCCATGCTGTGGCGGGGAGGCAACAGCATTGAAATAGCGCAACCGAAAATCCCATGAACTCGCAACCCGAAACCGTCGCCTACTTCTCAATGGAAATCGCCCTGGAGCCGGCGATGCCGACTTACAGCGGCGGCTTAGGAATGCTCGCCGGCGACACGATTCGTTCCGCCGCCGATCTCAAGTTGCCGATGGTCGCAGTGACGCTCCTGCATCGCAAAGGCTACTTCAATCAAAAGCTCGACGCCAGCGGTTGGCAAACCGAGTCGCCAGTCGAATGGGACGTTGCGAAATTTTGCCGGGAGCTTTCGCCGCGAGTTCAGGTGAGCATCGAAGGCCGGACCGTTCACGTGCGCGCATGGCAGTACACAGTCATTGGAATCGGCAGCCATGCGGTGCCTGTCATTCTCCTCGATGCGGACCTGCCGGAAAATTCGGAATGGGATCGCACGCTCACGCATTTTCTTTACGGCGGAGACGCGCACTATCGGCTCTGCCAGGAGATCATCCTCGGCATGGGCGGCGTGCGGATGCTCCGCGCCCTGGGTTACAAGCACATCCGCCGCTTTCACATGAACGAAGGCCACGCCAGCCTGCTCGGGCTCGAACTGCTCGACGAGTCAGCCCGAGTCATGAACCGAAGCAAATTTGGTTCGGAAGACATCGAGTGGGTTCGAAGTCAATGCGTGTTCACTACCCACACGCCTGTGCCTGCCGGGCATGACAGGTTCACGCTCGACCACGTGGGCCGGGTGTTGGGGCGCTCGGATATCTTTGCCATGCACGAAGTCTTCTGCTGCGCCGGCGAACTGAACATGACTTATCTCGCGCTGAACCTCAGCCATTACGTCAACGGCGTGGCCAAGAAGCATGGTGAAGTATCCCGCCAGTTGCTCCAGCCCAAGGACGCCTTCCACAACTACCGAATCGACCACATCACCAACGGAGTGCATCTCGCTACCTGGGCTGCGCCACCTTTCGCGCAGTTGTTCGACACTTATGTCCCCGGCTGGCGCGAGGACAACGCGAGTCTCCGCGGAGCGATCAATATTCCCGAGGCAGCCATGTGGCAAGCGCACAGCGAAGCGAAGAAGCGATTGATCGAGGAGGTCAACCACCGCACCAGTTCAGACTTCGACGCCGAAACACTCACACTGGCCTTCGCCCGGCGTGCCGCGACCTACAAACGGGCCAACCTGTTGCTCGCCGACACGGCTCGCCTGAAAAATATCGCGAAAGAGAAAGGACGCTTGCAGGTAATCTACGCTGGCAAGGCTCACCCACTGGACGAAGCCGGCAAGCAAATCATCCAGCAGATCATCCGCGCAAAAGACTCGCTGCGGCCAGAGGTGAAAATCGTTTACCTCGAAAACTATGATTGGGATCTGGCGCGCCTGCTCGTGGCTGGAGTTGATGTTTGGCTCAACACACCGCAACCGCCGCTCGAAGCATCCGGCACCAGCGGCATGAAAGCGGCATTGAATGGTGTGCCGAGCCTGAGCGTGCTGGACGGCTGGTGGATTGAAGGCTGCATCGAAGACGTGACCGGCTGGGCGGTCGGCGACCACTCCGACGCCGCGTCCCTGTACGAGAAACTCGAACGGCTTGTGCTTCCACGCTTCTACCAACAGCGCGACCAGTTCTTCCGCATCATGCGCCACGCTATCGCGCTGAACGCCTCGCACTTCAACAAAAGAGATGAACAAAGAATCTGTGGAAAGATCAAACTATGAAACTTGAAAACGCAATCCGTGTGCTGGCGGGTTCGCTGGTGTTGACCAGTCTCGCCCTCGCCCATTGGGTCAGCCCTTATTGGCTGTTCCTGGCTGCATTTGTCGGCGTGAACCTCATCCAGTCAGCCTTCACCGGTTTCTGCCCCGCGGAGATGGTGTTCAAAAAGCTCGGTGTGGGAAAGGGCGACGGTTCCTGCTGTGGTTGACGCTCGACAATCCCCGTGAAGGCAAAGCAGTCGATATGAAAGCCGCACGCCCCATTTCAGCCCTCGCCACCCTCGTCATGGGGTTCTTCTTCGCTGGATGTGACCGGAAGGCGAGTTCGCCCGTTTCGGAACTTGCTGCCGCCCCAATCCGCCTGCGCACCGTCGAACGCAAATCACATGTTGCGACCGAAGAAGTCGTCGGCACGGTGCGAGCAAAGTTGCACGCCGTCATCGAAGCAAAGGTCAGCGGGCGCATCGAGCGGGTGTTCGTGGCGCCAGGGCAGACCGTGAAATCCGGGGATGTCCTGGCGCAGCTTGACTCCCGCGAAATTCAGGCGCGGCTCGACCAGGCGCTGGCCCTGCGGGAACAATTCAGTCGCGATAGCGAGCGGTTGCGCCGCCTGCTCGCCGAGAACGCCGTTTCCCGACAGGAGTTCGAGACGGTGGAATCTCGTTACCGCGTCGCCGTTGCTTCTGCGAGCGAAGCCGAGACAATGCTCGGCTACACGAAAATCGTCGCACCGTTCGACGGTGTTGTGACCCGCAAATTGGCTGACGTCGGCGACCTCGCCACACCGGGCCGGCCTCTCTTCGAACTCGACGAACCCAAGTCACTCCGTCTCGAAGCGGACGTACCCGAAGGTCTTATCAATCAGATTCAACTCGGCGCGAAGCTCGAGGTACGCGTCACCGCTCAGGACGACGCCATTGCCGGTGTGGTGAGTGAAATCGCTCCGGTCGCCGACCCTGCGAGCCGCACCTTCAACGTGAAGCTCGACCTGCCCGAGGGTGCCGGTCTGCGGGCCGGGCAATTTGCGCGTATGACGGTGCAGGTTGGCGAAACCAAAGCCCTGCGCGTCCCGGCGTCGGCCGTGGTGCAACGCGGCCAATTGGAACTGGTCTTCGTCGTCGTGGACAAACGGGCGCAATTGAGGCTCGTGAAAACGGGAAAACACTTCAGCAATGACATCGAACTGGTGTCGGGCGTCAGTGGCGGGGAACGAGTCATCGTCGAAGGCGCGAGCCAAGTGCGCGACGGACAGCCGGTCGAGGTCAAGCCGTGAAGACTAACAATCCAGTCAGCCCCGGCCTGGGCATCGCCGGGCGCATTGCGCGCACCTTTATCGACTCCAAACTCACGCCGCTGGTGGTCATCACGTCAGTGCTGCTCGGTTTGGCGGCAGTCTGGATGCTACCGCGCGAGGAAGAGCCGCAAATCAAAGTGCCGATCGTGGATGTGCTCGTCTCCATGCCGGGCTTCACTGCGAAGGAAGTCGAGGAACGCGCGACGCGCCCGATGGAGAAACTTCTCTGGGAAATCTCCGGCGTCGAATATATCTACTCGACCTCGCGCCCCGGTGAGAGCTTGGTCATTGTCCGGTTTAAGGTGGGCGAAGATGTCGAGCGCAGTCTCGTCAAGCTGACCGAGAAGCTGCGCTCCAACTTCGACCGAATCCCGCACGGCGTTTCCTTCCCGCTCATCAAGCCCAAGTCGATTGACGACGTGCCCATTCTCGCCCTGACGTTCCACAGCGAACGTTATGACCACCTGATGCTGCGCCGGCTCGTTGCACAGGTGGATGATGCGGTGAAACAAGTGCCGCTCGTCGCGGAGACCACGCTCAGCGGCGGTGCGCGCCGACAAGTGCGCGTGCTGCTTGACCCGGTGCGTCTCGCCTCGCGCAATCTTAGCCCCGCCGGACTCGTGCCGATGCTTCAACAAGCCAACCGGCAATTTGCCGCTGGCGGCCTGACGAGCGACAACCACGAAGTCGTCGTCGAAACCGGCGCGTTTCTCACCAAGGCCGCCGAGGTCGGGAACGTCGTCGTGGGCGTGTTCGGCGGACGGCCGGTTTATCTGCGTGAGGTCGGGGAGATTGTTGATGGCGCAGAGGAGGCTGTTCAATACGTGTTCTTCGGCAACGGCGCAGCGAAGTCCGCGACGGCGAATGAACAACCCGCCGTGACTCTCAGCATCGCCAAGCGTCCGGGCGCGAATGCCATTTCCGTCGCCAAAGATGTCCTCCGCAAACTCGAAACCCTGCGCGGCTCGATCATTCCCGCTGACGTGCAGATGACCGTCACCCGGCACTACGGCGAAACCGCCTCCGAGAAATCCAACGAGCTGCTTTTTCACATGGGCATCGCGGTGGTCGGCGTTTCGATTCTGATTCTGCTCACGCTCGGCTGGCGGGAATCCGGCATTGTGGCCGTGGCTATTCCGTCCACGCTGGCGCTTACGTTGCTGGTGTTCTTCCTCTACGGCTTTACGTTGAACCGTATCACGCTCTTCGCGCTCATCTTCAGCATCGGCATCCTCGTGGATGACGCCATCGTGGTTGTTGAAAACATCGTTCGGCATTTCCAATTGCCGCACAACAAAGGCCGGAGTTGGTCGGCCATCGCCGTCGAAGCCGTTGGCGAAGTCGGCAACCCGACCGTCCTCGCCACGTTCGCGGTCATCGCGGCGGTGTTGCCAATGGCATTCGTGGGAGGACTGATGGGGCCTTACATGCGCCCGATTCCAATTGGCGCGGGCGCGGCGATGTTTTTCTCGCTGGCCATTGCTTTCATCGTGACGCCCTGGGCGGCGATTCGGATTCTGAAAGTTGGGACGAAGTATTCGTCGCTAACCCATAGTAGCGATGAAGCGGTCAAGCGTTCAAACGGTGATTCGGATGCCGGTTCAACGGTTGAACCTTTCAGCGCTTCAACCGAACACCCCCGCTCCCACGGCCACAAGGAAGATTTCTTCACCCGCCTCTATCGCCGGGTGATGGGACCGCTCATTCTTCGCGCCCGCTTGCGCTGGGTTTTTCTCGGCGTCATCGGCGGTTTGCTGCTCGTGGCGATGGCCTTGGTCGGCATCGGCTGGGTGAAGGTCAAGATGTTGCCGTTCGACAACAAGAGCGAATTCCAAATCATCCTCAACATGCCGGAAGGCAGCGCCCTCGAACGCACCGCGCAAGCGGCGCGGGAAATCGCCGCCGCCGTGCGTGGTGAACCGGAAGTCACGGATTACCAGATTTACGCCGGCACGGCCGCGCCGTTTAACTTCAACGGATTGGTGCGCCATTATTTCATGCG
>WNFZ01001092.1_pt1 | contig 32870 bp, 27 predicted proteins | sample 5400081 | NCBI WGS metagenome assembly WNFZ01 (sample SAMN13153365, study PRJNA577476) | soil metagenome | isolation source: 80 cm soil or saprolite under grassland replicate 1 | place: USA:California | collected 2016-06-15 | reverse complement strand
ATGCGGGGACCGGCAAGGGTGGGACGGATGTGCGGGAGGACCGTGGCATCCCCCTGAACGACCGCGGTGATGGGGAGGTCTGTCATGACTGTCGAGGGACGAGCGGAGGCGCTGTTCGCGAGCACGCTGCAGCCATCCGAGCGCGCCACTCCGGCGCAGATCGGGGCCGCGATCCGGATCAGCCTGCTGGCCCACGGTGGAGAGCGCGGCTGCGCGGCGGCGGTCGCGACGGAGTACGGAGACCACCCTGACGCGGCCGCCGAGCGCATGCGCTGGGCGCTCCGCCTCACCGCCAGCGGCCCCTTCGGCAGCGTGTCGGCCGCCTGACCGTCCGTCCACCTCGCTGTTCCGGTCCCGACCAGCACCGCCATCAGCCCCCGTTGGATCCCCCGCGCCCCGGGCCATGTCGAAGCCTAGGGTGGGGGCCGTGGCGGCGGACAGCGGCAGGCCGGCGGATGAGCTGCGGGCGCGGCTGGTCGACGGGCTGCTGCAGTCGGGGGTGATCCGCTCCGGCGCGGTGGCGGAGGCGTTCCGGACGGTGCCGCGGCACCTGTTCGTGCCGCAGGTGGCGGTCGGGGAGGCCTACGCCGACGAGGCGATCCCGACCAGGTGGTCCCCGGACGGGCTCCCGATCAGCTCCTCGTCCCAGCCGTCGATCATGGCGGTGATGCTCGAGCAGCTCGGCCTGGAGCCCGGACAGCGGGTGCTGGAGATCGGCGCCGGCACGGGTTACAACGCCGCGCTGATCTCCCGCCTGGTGGGCCCGACCGGCACGGTGGTCACCGTCGACATCGACCCCGACGTGGTGGTGGAGGCGCGCGCCCACCTGGCTGTCGCCGGGATGCCCGGCGTCACGGTGGTCTGCGCGGACGGCGCCGCCGGCTGGCCCGGCGGCGCGCCGTACGACCGGATCGTTCTCACCGTCGGCGCGTGGGACCTGGCGCCGGCCTGGCTGGAGCAGCTCGGCGCGGGCGGGCGGATGCTGCTGCCGCTGTCGCTGGGCGGAGTGCAGCGCGCGGTGGCGTTCGAGCGCGCCGCGGACCACCTGCGCAGTGTGTCGGTGAAGGACTGCGGGTTCATGCGGCTGCGCGGGGCGTTCGCCGGGCCGGAGACGGCGCGGCTGCTCGGCGACCGGCCCGGGCTGTTCGTCGAACTGGACGACGAGCGTCCGGTGGACACCGCCGCGCTGTACGCGGCGCTGTCCGAGCCGGGCGCCGAGGTGCGTACCGGCGTGCGGGTCGGTGCCAGTGAGCTGTGGGGCGGCCTGTCGCTGTGGCTGGCGTTGCACGAGCCGGACCTGGGCGGGCTGTCCGCGATCGGCGCGGCGGTGCGCCTCGGCCTGGTTCCCGAGCTGGTCGTCTTCCCCGGTCAGGTGGGTACCAGGGTGCTGGTCGGGGCCGCCGGCCTGGCGGCACTGGTGCGGGTGGACGGCACCGAGGACGGGGGACGTTTCGAGCTGGCCGTGCGCGGCCTCGGCGCCGGCAGCGGCCCGCTCGCCGACCGGCTGGCCGCCCAGGTGGCTGCCTGGGACGCGCACGGGCGGCCCGCCACCGACGGCCTGCGCATCCGGGCCTACCCGGCCGGCACCCCGGCCGTCGGCAGCACCGTCATCGACAAGCGTCACACCCGGCTGGTACTGGACTGGGGCGGCGCGGCCGGCGAGGCGTGAACAGCGCCCCGGGCGCCTATCTCGGCAGGATCGGCCGGCCGCCGGCGCCGGCGGCGGCCCAGTCGACAAGGCCCCAGCGGTCGGCGATGGTGAGGGTTTCGGTGCGGTTGCGGGCGCCGAGCTTGCGGAAGAGCCGGGCCTGGGTGGCTTCCACGGTCTTGGCGGCGATGCCGAGGACGCGGGCCGTCTGGCGGATGGTGTGGCCGCTGGCGATGCAGCGGAGGATGTCGCGTTCGCGGCCGGTCAGTTGGGGTGCGGCGGCGGCCCGGGCCTGCGCCCAGTCGGCCAGCGCCGCGGCGTAGACGCCGCTCATCGCGAACAGTCCGCGAGCGACGATCCGCAGGACCGGGCCGAGGGCGGTGGCGACGTCGTCGGCGAAGACCAGGCCGCTGGCGCCGCGGGACAGCGCGTCGATGACGGCGGACCGGTCGCGGACGCCGGAGCGGACCACGACGGTGGGAGCGTCCAGGGTGGCGGGCAGGGACCAGTCGGCCGGTTCGGGGTCCACCAGGACGACGGTGACCGGGGCGGCGGTGACGGGGGCGACTGCGGTGACCGGGCGGCGGTGCCAGCGGTGCCAGCGTTCGTCGTCGGGACGGCCGTGGCGGTCGACGACCACGAACGACAGCCCGTGGCTGACCAGCGACCCGAGCACGTCGTCGCGGCACTGCCCGGCCCGGCCGCGCACCAGGCCGACCGGCGAGTCGGCGGCGCCCGGACCGGCGGGGCGCCGGGGCAGGTCCAGCAGGCCCAGGCAGATCGCCAACGCGACCGCGTGGCTCTGGCTGCTGACCCCGAGCTTCTCGTAGATGTGCCGCTTGTGGTTCTCCACGGTCCGCGGCCGGAGCTCCAGCATCATCGCGATCTCCGGCGTGCTGTGCCCGGTACCCATCAGGTACAGGATCCCGAGCTCGCGCCGGGTGAGGTGGAGCTCCGGCGCAGCCTGCGTCGAGGTTGTGGTTCCGACCGGTCCGGGCAGCACAGCGTCGGCCCGGGCTGCCGGGAGCTGATCCATCGCTGCCTTCCACGGGCGCCAGAGGTACGCCATGCCGGACCTGCGGTCGGGTCGGACCGGCAGGGCGGAGGGTCCGGAATCTCGTCAGCAGCGCGGGCCGGCCGGCGGAGACCCCTCAGCCGCGCCGGCCGCCGGCGCGCTCATGGCGTTTCACCCCGTGATTCGTACGATATGTGCCCAGTCGTCCCGTGACCATGACGAGCCATCCCTAGGGGAAGGGCGCGGCGGCGGCGGGCTGGGGCGGGAGCCGGAGCCTCGCGGGCGGGAGCCGGAGTCCCGGGGCGGCGAGCCGGAGCCCTGGGCGCGAGCCGTAGCGCTGGGCGGCGAGGCGGCCGGCTAAGGGGGCGGTCTGGGCATCGGTGATCCAACGGGTCCGGGTTGGGGCGGCACGCCGAGCGTCAGCGCGGGGATGCGCCGACGCCGCCGAACGGGTGACAGGTGCGCGGCAGGGTCGGGAAACGTCCGAGCCGGATACCGGTACGCGGGACGCCGGTACGCACGGCGCCGGGCACGCCACCATGGCGGCGGCCACACGGGGATGGCGTCATGGGCACTCCTGCCCCGTTTGATACACCGACGTACCGGATGCGTCGATGTAGCGTGGGCGCCCGGAACGCTGGTTGTCAAGAAGGGCAGACCTGACCCATTTGGCGCAGCGGCAGGGCGGTAGGGTGGCTCGTCTTTCCGGACGGCGCCTGCGAGCCGGAGAGCAGTACCCGTCGCCGGACCCTCAGGAGCGACCGATGGAGCCGAACAGATACCCGGTGCAGTTCAGCGTGGACTACCCGGACCGAGACCTCGACCGGCTGACGACCGCCTTCCGGATCATCGTCGCCATCCCGGTACTGATCCTGTTCGGCAGCGTGGCCGGCGGGACCTGGCAGTGGACCTCCGATCACGGCACCACCGCGGTCGGGGCCGGTGCGGGCGGTGTGTTGGTGCTCGGCCCGCTGCTGATGATCGTGTTCCGACAGAAGTACCCGCGGTGGTGGTTCGACTGGAACCTGGAGTTGCTGCGGTTCAGCAACCGGGTGTCGGCGTACCTGGCCCTGATGGACGACCGCTATCCGTCCACCGACGACCATCAGTCCGTGCACCTGGACTACCCGTACCCGGACGCCGGGCGCGACCTCAACCGCTGGCTCCCGCTGGTGAAGTGGCTGCTCGCCATCCCGCACTTTGTCGTGCTGATCTTCCTCGATATCGGTGCGCTGGTCGCCGTCGTGATCGCCTGGTTCGCCATCCTGTTCACCGGGCGGTACCCGCGGGGGCTGTTCGACTACGTGGCCGGGGTGCTGCGCTGGCAGGCCCGGGTGGTCGCCTACGCGGTCGTGCTCGTCACCGACGAGTACCCACCGTTCCGGCTCGCCGCCTGACAGACCCCAGCCCGCCCCAGGACGCTGGGATGGCCCACGTCCTTGCAGCTGCGCCCCGGTCAGGAAGGCGCCCTGCAGGTTAGCTGGCGGGTTGGAAGAGTTCGACCACGTTGCCGGCGGGGTCTTCGAGCAGGATCTGTGAACCGCCGGGGCCGGTGCGGTCGACCCGACCGGTGGCGATCAGGCTCCTCGGGGCGCGCCCGGCCGCGGCGCGGTGCCGCCGAGGAGGACGTCGGCGTGGCGCGACAGCCGATCGGGTGTACGTCTCCCGCCGGGTCTGTCACGTCTGGCGTTCTGGAAAGTTCAAGGTCGAATAGCGGCACGGCGGCGACGCACGGCCGCCGGCCTCGTACCGTTCTGGGGGGATCCGTCGAGGGGTGGTGGCGGTCCGGGCGACGGGGAGACGGCATGACCTACACCTACCGCAAGGGCGCTGTCGTCACGTATATGCGCGAGGACGGGCAGCCCGGCCCCGGCGAGTCGAAGGTCTACGAAGCCAGCGACGGGTGGACGGTCCAGATCCAGCTCGAGGGCTGCGTCGAGATCGCCAACTGCGGCCCCCGCACGCCGGCGCCCCGCACGGTGATCCCGTGGAACCGCATCTGGAGGATCACCTCGGTCTAGCGGCCCGCGCCCCGAGCCCCCCGGCCGGCAGCCTCCCGCCCGGCCGGGGCGACACCCGTCTGGGCGTTCACTGTTAAGAATCTTGCCTTATTAATCCACCGCCGCTACGGTGAGCCCTGCAAGCGGCAGAGGTCAACGCAGACGTGGCGCCTGCGGCAGCATTCCCGGGCGCCGGAGCTTCTTCCCCCCGGAGGCGGCAATGACCATTCCCGGCGCGCGGCGGCTCCCGGCTGCGTTTCTCGCCCTCACCGCGGGCATCGCGTCCAGCGCGGTTGCCAGCTCGCCGGCCACGGCGGCCACCCTGCCGGCGTCCGCACTGCCGACGGCCGCCGTCCCGGCGGCCACCGCCGTCTCGTTCAGCTCGGTGGTCCCGGCGCCGGTGCAGGCGAGCCCGGCCGCCGGTGTCACCCACCTCATCACCGCCGGCACCACCATCTACGTCCAGCCCGGCTCGGCCGCCGCCGCCGACATCGGCGGCTACCTCGCCGCCATCCTCCGCCGCTCGACCGGGTTCCCGCTGCCGGTCGCGGACGCGCCCAGCCCCAACCCCGCCGACGGCATCTCGCTGCTGCTGTCCGGCGCGCCGGCCACGGTCGGCACCGAGGGCTACCAGCTCGACATCGCCAGCGGGGCGATCGCCCTGCACGCCAACCAGCCGGCCGGCCTGTTCGCCGGGGTGCAGACGCTGCGCCAGTTGCTGCCGCCGGAGATCGAGAGCGGCACCGTGCAGCCGGGGCCGTGGCCGGTGCCCGGTGGGCAGATCGTCGACTACCCGAGGTTCTCGCACCGCGGCGCGATGCTCGACGTTGCCCGGCACTTCTTCCCGGTGGCCACGGTGGAGCGGTACATCGACGAGATCGTGCTGTACAAGGTGAACGTCCTGCACGTGCACCTGTCCGACGACCAGGGCTGGCGGATCGCCATCAACAGTTGGCCGAACCTCGCCCTCTACGGCGGCAGCACCGCGGTCGGCGGCGACCCCGGCGGCTACTACACCCAGGCCGAGTACCAGCAGATCGTCGCCTACGCGGCGGCGCGCTACGTCACCATCGTGCCCGAGATCGACATGCCGGGTCACACCAACGCCGCGCTGGCCTCCTACGCCGAGCTGAACTGCAGCGGCGTCGCGCCGCCGCTGTACACCGGCACCGACGTCGGCTTCAGCTCGCTGTGCGTGGGCAAGGAGCTCACCTACACCTTCATCGACCAGGTCATCGGCGAGCTGGCGGCGCTGACCCCAGGGCCGTACATCCACATCGGCGGCGACGAGGCGTCCTCGACGACCGCCGCCGACTACGCCACGTTCATCAACCGGGCGCAGCAGATCGTCGCGGCGCACGGCAAGTCGGTGATCGGCTGGCACGACGTGGTCAACGCGACCCCGCTGCCCTCGACCGTGGCGCAGTTCTGGGGCACGACCACCCGCAACGCCGCGGTGGCCGCGGCCGCCGCGAACGGTACGAAGATCGTCATGTCGCCGGCCAACCACACCTACCTCGACATGAAGTACAACGCGCGCACCGTCCTCGGGCAGAGCTGGGCCGGCTTCATCGACGTCAAGGACGCCTACAACTGGGACCCGGGCGACTACCTGGCCGGCGTGACGGAGGCCTCCGTGCTCGGCGTCGAGGCCCCGCTGTGGACGGAGACGATCCGCACCCTGGCCGACATCGAGTACATGGCGTTCCCGCGGCTGCCCGCGATCGCCGAGCTGGGCTGGTCGCCGACCAGCACGCACAACCTCACGGCCTTCAAGCAGCGGCTCGGCGCCCAGGGCCCGCGGTGGCACGTGATGGGCGTGAACTACTACCACTCCAGGCAGGTGTCCTGGCCGGCCGGTTCATAGCCCGCCGCCGGCCCGGTACGCCCCGCTGACCGGGAAGGGTCGCACATGTCATCGAATGCCGTCCGGAACCGCCTGCACGGCAGGGGAATCACGACGCTGCTGCTCACCGTGGCGCTCGCGCTCACGGTCGGCTTCGTCGGTGCCACCCGCGCGCGCGCCGCCACCGTCGGCTCCACCGAGCTGACCGCGGGCTGGGCGCTGCGTTCGGCGAGCACCGTCAGCGACCCGGGCGGGACGATCTCGCAGGTCGGCTACGGCACCGCCGGCTGGAACCCGGTCACGCTGCCCTCGACGGTGCTGGCGGGACTGGTCGCCGACAACGTCTACCAGAACATCTACTTCGGCACGAACCTGAAGTCCGTGCCGGACCTGACCGGCCAGAACTGGTGGTTCCGCGGCGAGTTCACCGCGGCGCCGGCCACCGCCGGCCAGGTGTACTGGCTGCGCCTGAAGGGGATCAGCTACCGGGCCCAGATCTGGCTGAACGGCACCCAGATCGACGCCAACTCCGTCGGCACGATGGTGGCGCACGAGTACAACGTCAGCAGCGTGATCCGGCCGGGCGCGGCTAACGCGCTGGCCATCCTGGTCACGCCGCCCGCGCACGGCTGCAAGGACCTGTCGTTCTGCACGGTGGACTGGAACCCGGAGGCCCCGGACATGAACGCCGGCCTCTGGGGCAGGACGCTGCTGGACACCACCGGCCCGGTCGCGCTGCGCGACCCGTACGTGAAGACCGTCCTGCCGCTGCCGGCGACGGACTCGGCCGATCTGACCGTCTACGTCGATGCGCTGAACGCGACGAACGCGCCGGTGACTACGACCGTCAGCGGCACGATCAGCAAGCCGGGGTACTCCTCGATCTCGGTCAGCCAGAACGTCACGCTGGCCGCCGGTGAACGCCGGGAGGTCGCCTTCGACCCGGCCGGGTACCCGCAACTGCACGTGACCGGCCCGGCTCTGTGGTGGCCGTACCAGTTCGGCAGCCCGGAGCTGTACCGGCTGGACGTGTCGGCCACGGCCGGCGGGGCCGCCTCGGACAGCAAGTCGATCGACTTCGGCGTCCGGCAGTTCACCGACTACCGGACCACCGTCCAGGGCACCTCGTTCGTCGGCTACCGGGTCAACGGCAGGAACATCATGTTCCGCGGCGGCGGCTACATCTGGGACATGCTCCAGCGGTGGGACACCAGGACCAACGCCACGCACATCCAGTACGTGAAGGACATGGGCCTGAACACGATCCGGCTGGAGGGGTCGGTCGGCAACGAGGAGCTCTACGACCTGGCGGACCGGGCCGGGGTCATGATCTTCCCGGGGTTCGTCTGCTGCAGCGCATGGGAGAACGACAGCGGCTGGTCGGCCGAGCAGGCGCAGGTGGCCGACGCCTCGCTGGACACCCAGCTCAGGGCGCTGCGCGCGCACGCCAGCCCCTTCCTCTGGGCCTACGGCAGCGACCAGCCGCCGACCGCGGCGCACCTGGCCACCTACAAGGCCACCGCCGCCCGGCTGCACTGGCAGAACCCGACGCTGGACAACGTCGCCACCTGGTCGAACCCGGACGCCGGCATGAAGATGGACGGCCCGTACGTGTGGGAGCCGCCGGTGCTGTGGTGGGACACCACCAAGGCCGGCAGCGCCTTCGGCACCACCGGTGAGGAGGGCACCGAGGCCCCGCCGCCGCTGGAGAGCCTGCAGAAGTTCATCGGCCCGAACGACCTGTGGCCGATCGGCACCGTCTGGAACTACCACTCCGGCCGGGCCAACACCGTGTTCGACAACATCAACGCGTTCACCAACGGCATCACGAAGCGCTATGGCTCCGCCGCCGACGCCGCCGCCTACTCGGTGAAGTCCGAACTGCAGAACTACGAGACCGCCAGGTCCTTCTTCGAGGCCTGGAACTCACATGAGTACACGCAGTCGTTCGGGACCATCTTCTGGATGCTGAACAACGCCTGGCCGTCGGTGCACTGGAACCTCTACGACTACTACTTCAAGCCGGGCGGCGGGTTCTTCGGCAGCAGGAAGGCCAACGAGCCGGTGCACATCAGCTACGACTACGCCACCCGGAACGTGTACCTGGTCAACTCCACGCTGGCGGCGCGGACCGGCCTGACCGCGACGGCCACCGTCTACAACATCCCTGACCTGGCGCAGAGGTACACCACCCAGGTCGCGGTCGGCGCGCCGGCGAACGCCTCGACGCAGGTGCTGACGCTGCCGGCGCTGACCGGCCTGTCGACCACCTACTTCATCCGGCTGCAGGTCAGGGACTCGGCCGGCGCGGTGGTCAGCAACAACCTCTACTGGTACTCCACGGCCCCGGACACGCTGCGCAGCAACAGCAGTTGGTACAAGACCAGTCCCAAGAGCTACGCGAACCTGACCGGCCTGACCAGCCTGGCCGCCAACCCCAACCTGACCGCGACGGCGTCCCGCGTGGTGGCCGGCGGGCAGGAGACGGCCACGATCACGCTGACCAACAACAGCCCGACCAACCTCGCGTTCTTCGTCCGGCCCGAGATCACCGCGGGCGACGGCGGCACCGAGGTCCTGCCGGTCAGCTACACCGACAACTACGTCTCGCTCTGGCCGGGGGAACAGACCACCATCACCGCCACGTACCAGACCAGCGACCTGGGCGGCCGGGCGCCGTTCCTGCGGGTGCGGGGGGTCAACCTGCCCACCACGTCGATCCCGGTCGGGTAGCCGCCGGCGGGGGCCCTCAACCCTTGACGGCCCCCGCGGTCAGCCCGCTGACCAGGTAGCGCTGGAACACCACGGTGATCGCCACCGGCGGCAGCGACGCGAGGATGCCGCCGGCGGCGATCAGCCCGAAGTCCACCGCGTTGCGGCCGGTGAACTCGGCGATCGCCACCGGGATGGTCTTCGCCCGGGAGGTGGAGGTGAAGATCAGCGCGTACAGGAACTCGTCCCAGCACAGCAGGAACGCGTACAGCCCGGTGGCCATGACGCCCGGCCGGGACAGCGGCAGCACCACCCGGACCAGCGCGCCGAGCCGGGTGCAGCCGTCCACCCGGGCGGCCTCCTCCAGGTCGCGGGGCAGCGAGCCGAAGAAGTTGCTCATGTTCCACAGCGCGAACGGGGTGGCCAGCGAGCAGTACACGACGATCAGCCCGGTCTTGGTGTCGAGCAACCCGAAGCGTGACATCAGCAGGTACAGCGGGATGATCAGCGTGATCGGCGGCAGCATGTAGGTGACCAGGAAGGACAGCAGCGTGACCCGCCGCAGCGGGAACCGCAGCCGGGCCAGGGCGTAGCCGCCGAGCACGCCGACGACGAGCGAGACGACCACGGTGCCGCTGGCCACCAGGAAGCTGTTCACCATCGCCCGGCGGAACTCCGCGCCCGCGCTGGTGCCGTGCCCGGCGAAGATCTCCCGGTACCGGTCGAGCGTCACGTGTTCCGGGATCCAGTGCATCGGCCGGGCGATCACGTCGGACTGCCCGACCAGCGAGGAGTACAGCAGCCACCCGAACGGCGCCAGGATCACCACCGACGCGACCGCCGCCGCCACGTGGATGAGGACCAGGTATCCCCGGCTAGGCTTCATTTGCTCGGCTCCGCGCTCGTTCCGCTCCTCGGGCCCGCATTTCCAGCGGATGTCGCGGCGGGTCGGCAGGGCGGGCCCTGCGATGCTCGCTCGCTGTCGCCTCGCTGGGTTTCATCCCAGTGCCCGCATCTCGTTCTGCCGCAGCAGCCGCAGGTAGATCAGCGCGAGCGCGAGCACGGTCAGCACGGTCAGGTAGGCCAGCGCGGCGCCGACGCTGAACCGCTGCGCCGAGAACGCCTGCAGGTAGGTGTAGAAGGTGACCGTCTGGGTGCCGCTGGCCGGGCCGCCGCCGGTCATCACGTACACGATGTCGAACACCTTGAACGCCTCGATCGTGCGCAGCACCAGCACCAGGGCGATGCTCGGCAGCAGCAACGGCAGGGTGATCCGGAGGAAGCCGCGGACCGGCCCGGCGCCGTCCACCCGGGCCGCCTCGTGCAGTTCCGACGGGATCGTCTGCATCCCGGCCAGCAGGAAGAACGCCACCAGCGAGGTGTTCTTCCAGACGTCGGCGAGCACCACCATGTTCAGCGCGACGAACGGGTCGGTGCCCAGCCAGGACCGGTACCCCTCCTGCAGGTGCAGCCCGGACAGCACCGCGTTGGCCACGCCGTACTGGGCGTTCAGGATCCAGCGCCACATCGCGCCGTTGACGATTGTGGGCAGCGCCCAGGGCAGGATCACGATCGCCCGGAACAGCCAGCGCAGCCGCAGCGGCGCGGCCAGCAACTGGGCCAGGCCGAGACCGAGCACAAGCTCCAGCGTGGTGGACACCACGGTGAAGTACAGCGTGTGCTCGGCGGCCGTCCACAGTCGACGGTCGCCGAGCACCTCGGTGTAGTTGCGCGGGCCGACGAACGGGTACGCCCCCGGGAACGGGCTGTCGACGTCCAGGAAGGAGATCACCAGCGCCCGTCCGGCCGGGTACAGGACGACGCCGAAGACCACCAGGGCGGCCGGCAGCAGCAGGAGCAGCGCCAGCCGGAGCTCGCCGCGGCGAGGGCGCCGGACGACGCGGCCGGTGCGGGCCGGCAGCCGCTGCGCCGTCCGCGCCGCCGTCACGTCAGCAGCGAACGGCTCTGCGCGGCCGCGTCGTCCAGCGCCCGCTGCGGCGTCTTCCGGCCGAGCAGCGCGTTCTGCAGCTCGGCCTGCAGGATCTGGCTGATCTCGTTGTACCGCGGCACCTGCGGCCGGGCGATCAGGTTGGCGAGCTGCTTCTTCGCCACCGGGACCACCTGCGGCAGCGCGGAGACCACCTGGCTGTTGTCGTAGGACGCCGACCAGCACGGCAGCGAGCTCTTGGCGTACTTGTCCTGCACCGCGGCGCTGGTCAGGTAGCTCACGTACGTCCAGGCGGCCTTCTGGTTCTTGCTGCCGGAGCTGACCGACAGCGCCATCGAGCCGTTGACCCCGGGGCCGCCGGAGGAGCCGGACGGGGTGGGCGCCACGCCGACCTTGCCGGCGATCTTCGACTGCTTCGGGTCGTCGGCCGCGTTGAACATGTAGGTCCAGTTCAGCGCCATCGCGGCCTGGCCGTCGGAGAAGATCTTCCGGACGTCCTCCTCCAGCGACTCCGTCGAGTTGGGGTTGGTGAGCTTGGAGTCGAGCGACTGCTTCATGAACTGCAGCGCCTGCAGGCCGCCGCCGCTGTTGAACGCCACCGACTTCCCGTCCTCGGACAGGAACTTGCCGCCGAACGCCCCGACGAGCTGGGTGTAGTCGCAGACCAGCGCCTCGGCCTGCTTCCAGCTCCACACCAGCGGGAAGTCCACCACCCGCTTGGCCTTCAGCGCGCGGGCCGCGGCGAGCACGCCGTCCCAGGTGGACAGGCTGGCCGGGTCGACACCCGCCCGGCCCAGCATGTCGGTGTTGTAGAACAGGTACTTGGTGTCCAGGATCCAGGGCACCCCGTAGAACCGGTCCTGGTAGCTGGCGGTGGCCAGCGCCCCGCCGAGCATGTCGGTCTTCCACGACGCCGGGAACTGGTCGCTGACGTCGGCGACGATGTGCTTGCTGCCGAACTCGGCCGGCCAGATCACGTCGATCAGCACCACGTCGAAGGTGCCCGCCGGCGCCGCCGCCACGATCTTGTCGTGCAGCGCCTCGTACGCCACGAACGACGGCTCGACAGTGATCTTCGGGTACTTCGCCTGGAAGTCGGCGGTCATCGCCCGGATGTCGTCCTCGGAGTACCCCGCCTGCTTCATGAACAACGCGGTGATCTTGCCTTCGCCGCTGCCCTGCGTACCGCTCGGGCCGCCGCCGCCACCCGTGTCGCAGGCGCTGAGCAGAAGGCCGGCGCCGGCCAGGGCCGACAACCCGAGCATGCTCCGCCTGGACAGCTCGCCAACACTCTCCGCCATGGTTGCCTTCCCGGTGCCATTTCGTTAAGTAAGCTACTTAACAAAAGCTTCTACTCGGTCCGCGGTACGTGGTCAAGACCGCCGGCAGACCCGCCGGCGGCCAGGCAGGGAGTGGATGGGCGATGGTCCTCGCCGACAGTTCGGAGCGCGCTGTGCTGGCCGCCCTGCTGGACGGCACGCCGATGACCAGGCCCGAACTGGCGGCCGGCTCCGGGCTGTCCCGCCCGACCATCTCCGAGGCGGTGCGCCGGCTGGTCGAGGCCGGGCTGCTGGTCGAGGACGGCGTGCGGCGCGGCCGGCGCGGCCGGGTGCCCACCTACTACCGGCTGGCCCCGACCAGCGGCTACGTCGTCGGCCTCGACATCGGCGGCGACAACCTGCGGGTGGCCGCCGCCGACCTGGCCGGCGTCGTCCGCTACGAGCGGCGCCAGCCCACCAGGGCGATCGGCGCCGCCCGGATCGCCGTGCAGGCCGCCCGGATGACCGCGGCGGCGATGCGCGCGGTGGGCGAGGAGTTCGGTCCGTTGCGCCGGGTCGGGGTGGCCGCCCCAGGCGTCATCCACCCCGACCAGCGCACCATGTCGGTGGCGCACAACCTGGGTGAGGACGGCACCTTCGACCTGGTCACCCCGCTGGAGGCGCGGATCGCGGCACCGATCGTGCTGGACAACAACGTGAACCTGGCCGCGCTGGGGGAGCGGTGGCGGGGGCACGCCCGCGGGGTGGCCACGTTCGCGTTCCTGGCCGTCGGCGCCGGGATCGGCATGGGGCTGGTGCACGCGGGCGAGGTGGTGCGGGGCGCGCACGGAGCGGCCGGCGAGGTGGCGTACCTGCCGCTGCCCGGTTCGGTGCCGCCGGCCGAGCGGGTCGGGCACGGAAAGGAACCGCTGGCCGCGGAGGCCGGCGCGTACGGCGTGCTCGCCGCGCTGCGGGCCCGCCGGTCCTGGCCGGGCCGCCGGCCGGCCACGGTGCGTGAGCTGTTCGAGCAGGCCGCGGCGGGGCTGCCGGCCGCCCGCGAGCTGGTCGAGGCGGAGGCCCGGCAGCTCGGCCTGACCGTGGCGAGCGCCTGCGCGGTGTTCGACCCCGAGCTGGTCGTGCTCGGCGGCGGCGTCGGCAGCAACCCGCTGCTGCTGCCGACCGTCCGGGACACCGTCGCGGCGCACGTGCCGTTCCCGCCGCGGATCGAGACCAGCGCGCTGGGCGTGGCGGCGTCGCTGACCGGGGCGCTGTTCGTGGCGCTGGCCGCCGCGCGGGAGGAGTTGCTGCGCGCCGCCGGCGGCCCCACCGGACGCGCCGTCGGATGAGCCGCGCGATCGGTGCACACCCCGCCGGCCCGGCGCCGGCCCGAACGCGAGGAGCGGTCATGCAGGAGTTCCCCCGGTTCGACCTGGCCGGCCGGACGGCGCTGGTCACCGGTGCCGCCCGCGGGCTCGGCCGCAGCATCGCGCTGGCACTGGCGCACGCCGGTGCCGACGTGGCGCTCGGCCTGCGGGACGCGGCCGGCGGGTCGGACGTGGTCGGGGAGGTGGAGTCGCTCGGCCGGCGGGCGCTTGCGGTGCAGATGGACGTCCGCGACACCGCCCAGGTGTTCGGCGCGGTGGACCGGGCGGTGGCGCACTTCGGCCGGCTGGACATCCTGGTGAACAACGCCGGGGTGGGCCCGGAGAACCCGGCCGAGGAGGTGCGCGAGGACGACTTCGACCTGACCGTCGAGGTCAATATCAAGGGCACCTTCTTCGCCAGCCAGGCCGCCGGCCGGGTGATGATCCGACAGGGCTACGGCCGGATCGTGAACCTGTGCTCGCAGGCCGGCTTCGTGGCACTTCCGGGAGAGTCGGTCTACTGCCTGACGAAGGCCGCGATCGCGAGCCTGACCAGGTGCCTGGCCGTGGAGTGGGGCCGGCACGGCATCACCGTCAACGGGGTGGCGCCGACGTTCATCGCCACCCCGGGCACCGCCGCGGCGCTGGCCGACCCCGCGACGCACGCCGACATCGTGGAGCGGGTCGCGGCGTTGCACCGGGTCGGCGAGCCGATGGAGGTGGCCGGCGCCGTGGTGTTCCTCGCCTCCCCGGCGGCGTCGCTGATCACCGGCGAGACCATCCTCATCGACGGCGGCTGGACCGCCCGCTGAGGTCCCGTCCCGGTCGGCCCGTCCCGGTCGGCCGTCCCGGTGTGGTCAGCCCCGTCCCGGTCCGGTCCCGGTTCGCCCGTCCCGGTCCGGTCGGCCCGGACCCGGTTCGGGTCAGCTCGCCGCCGGCTCCGTGGGCTTGGCGGGCGTCCGGTACGGCACCGGGAAGAACTCCACCGCCGGGTGCCGGCCACGCGGCTGCGGGTACAGCCGGATGAGGTCGCGGACCTCCGTCGGGATCGCGGTGGAGACCCGCAGGCCGAGGCCGGCCGCCGCCTCCGCGGTGATCGGGTGGTCGTGGGTCCAGTGCCCCTCGGACAGCAGCGCGGCGAGCTTGTCGGCCTCCCCGGCGTCCATCCCGCGGCTGGTGAGCAGCACGGTCGCGGCCTCGCGGACCTGGTCGATCGCCTTGCGGGAGACGTCGGCGAGGATGAGCGTCTCGTCGTCCACCTTGTTGACGTCCTTCAGCGCGACGGCCGCCAGGATGGAGGCCGCCGGTTGCTGCCCGAGCTGCGGGTCCACCGGGCCGAGCACCGCGGACGGGGCCAACACGATCTCGTCCGCGGCCAGCGCGATCAGCGTGCCGCCGCTCATCGCGTAGTGCGGGACCATCACCGTGACCTTGGCCTGGTGGCGGGAGAGCGCCCGCGAGATCTGCTCCGCGGCGAGCACCAGGCCGCCGGGAGTGTGCAGGACCAGGTCGATCGGCACCTTCGGCCCGGTGAGCTCGATGGCCCGCAGCACCGCCTCGGCGTCGTCGATGTCGATGAAGCGGGCAAAGGAAAGGCCGAAGAAGGAGAAGCTCTCCTGCCGGTGGATGAGGGTGATGGCCCGGGTACCGCGGGACCGCTCGAGCTGGTGCAGCGCCCGTAGCCGGCGAGCCAGCAGCACCCGCTGCTGCACCACCGGCTGGAACGCCGACAGCAGGAAGATCCACCAGATCAGGCTGCCGAAGTCCATGACACCTCCGTTCCGGGCCTGCCTGCGGATGACGGCGGCGCTGCGTGGTGCCTCCATCGTCCGGGCCCGGCAGTCGCCTCGCCTCGTCCCGACAGGGGCAGCAATCGGCCGGGATTCACGCTGGAAGGGCGAAGTGCCGGCCGTGCCCGGCGGGTCACGCTGTCCGCGCCCCGCCGCGGGCGGGCCGCGGCGGGGCGCGGCCGGCCCGGGCACGCCCGCCCGCGACCGGGAGCGTTCGGACGTCGGCGGTGGGAGGATGTGCCCATGACCGCGTACAAAATGGTGGTGCTCGCCGGTGCCGCCGGCCCCGCTCGGCGGGGGAAGTCACCGCCGGGGATGTCACCGCGCTGGGAGTCGCTGCCCGGCATCGCCCGGCGCGCGGAGTTGGCGGCGCTGTTCGCCGGCCCGGCAGCGGCGCCGGTCACGCAGGCGCCGGGCCGCCCGGTGCTGCAGAGCTGGGACGACACCCTGCACATCGCGGAGCTGGCCCGGACTTGTGTGGCGGTGATGCGTGGCTACGGGCCGGTCCGCCGCCCCGGCGTCTTCGACCCGGTCGGCGCCGCGCCGGCACCCGGCGGCCGGCCGGACTCGGTGGTGGCGCTGGACGGCGGTCCGATCGACTGCGAGCTGGCGTTCCTGCTGGTGGACACGGGCCGGGGCGCGGTGCTCGGCGCGGCCGCGATCGGCGGGCAGGCCGAGGACTGGATCTCGGCGCTGTCCGAGGCGGCCCGCCCCGGGTCCTCGGTGTGGGTCGGCAGCGACGCCGTGCACCCGTTCTGCACGTTCGGTGACGTGCTGGAACGCCCGTTGCGCGAGCTCGCGGCGGCCATCGAGGCCGCGGCGCGGCCGGTCGGCCGTTCGGGGGCATGATCCCGTCCTCGTGGATCTTCCGGTAGATCGTCGCCCGGGACGCGGCTGAGTACCTTGGGTTCGACCTCACCAGCCTGCGCTGACCGGCGCCTGGCGCGAAGGGGGATCCATGTACGAGAAGGACGGCGAGAAGTACTTCGTAGTCGATGGCCACATGCACTTCTGGGACGCCAGCCCGGCGAACTGGGTGCCGGGCGCCGAGAAGTACGCCAAGGGCTGGATCGAGTGCTTCCACGCCTACCAGGGGCTGGCCCCGGCGGCGACGCACTGGAGCCTCGAGCACTTCCAGAAGTACTCCGAGGCGGACCTGATGAAGGACGTCTTCGAGGACGGGTACGTCGACGTGGCGATCTTCCAGCCGACGTACCTGCGGGAGTGGTACCGGAACGGGTTCAACACCACCGAGCAGGACGCCGTGCTGTTCGAGAAGCACCCCGGCAAGTTCGTGCTGAACACCCGGTGGGACCCGCGGGAGGGCGACGACGGGCTGAAGAAGCTGGCCGAGAACGTGGAGCGCTGGGGCTGCCGGGGCGTGAAGCTGTACACCGCGGAGTGGCGGGAGGGCTCGCGCGGCTGGACGCTGAACGACCCGGAGGCGTACCGGTACCTGGAGCGGTGCCAGGAGCTCGGGCTGAAGAACATCCACGTGCACAAGGGCCCGACGATCTGGCCGCTGGACAAGGACGCGTTCGACGTGAAGGACGTGGACCGGGCCGCCACCACGTTCGGCGAGCTGAACTTCATCGTCGAGCACGTGGGCCTGCCGCGCATCGAGGACTTCTGCTTCATGGCCACCCAGGAGCCCAACGTGTACGCGGGCCTGTCGGTGGTGATCGGCGGCCTGATGCACGCCCGGCCGAGGTTCTTCGCCAAGGTGATGGGCGAGCTGCTGTTCTGGGTCGGCGAGGACAAGATGACCTTCGGCAGCGACTACGCGATCTGGGAGCCGAAGTGGCAGGTCGAGGGGTTCGTCGACTGGGACTACCCGGGTGACGGGGAGTTCTCCGACTACCCGCGGGTCACCACCGCCACCAAGAAGAAGATCCTGGGCCTGAACGCGGCCCGGCTGTACGGCCTGCAGGTGCCGGCCGAGTGCCGGCTGCCGGAGGCCGACGCCGGCAGCGGTGACTCCGAGCTGGCCCCGGCGTCGGTATGACCATCTCCGCCGGCGCCAGCCCCGCCGGCACCGTCGGCCCCACCACCGTCGGCCCCACCACCGTCGGCCCCACCACCGTGGGCCCCGGCACCGTGGGCCCCGGCACCGTGGGCGCCGCGGTCTGGGCGGCGCTCGGCCGGGTGCGCGACCCTGAGCTGGACGAGCCGGTCACCGACCTCGGGTTCGTAGCGTCCTGCCGGGTGACCTGCTCCGGCACGGCAACGGTGCGGCTGCGCCTGCCGACGTACTTCTGCGCGCCGAACTTCGCGTTCCTGATGGTGGCCGACGCCTACGACGCGGTGAGCGGGGTCGCCGGGGTGAGCCGGGCCGAGATAGTGCTGGAGGACCACTTCGCCGCCGAGGCCATCAACGGCGGGGTGGCCGCCCGGGCCGGCTTCGTGCGGTCCTTCGACGGGCTGGCCACGGCCGAACTGGACGAACTGCGCGCGGACTTCCTGCGCAAGGCGGTGCTGGCCGGCACCGACCGCGTCTGCCGCCCGCTGCTGGCGGCCGGCCGTGGCATCGACGACCTCGCCGCGCTGACCCTCGGCGAGGCTCCCGCGTCGGCGGACCGGGAGCGGCTGCGCGCCCGCCGGGCCGAGCTGGGGCTGCCGGCCGACGACGCCGACCCGCTGCTGATCGACCCGGCGACCGGCGCCGCGGTGGGCGAGCGGGCGCTGCCGCTGCACCTGCGGAAGAGCCGGCTGACCCGGGTCAGCGTGGAGGCCAACGGCGCCGTCTGCCGCGGCCTGCTGCGCGAGCGGTACCCCCGCACCGGCGGCGAGAACGGGCGCGGCGAGAACGGGCGCGGCGAGAACGGGCGCGGCGAGAACGGGCGCGGCGAGAACGGGCGGAGTGGGAACGGGACAGGCGAGGAGGAGCGATGAAGGCCGTCCGGCTGCACGAGTACCACCGGCAACCCGTCGTCGAGGAGGTGCCCGAGCCGACCGTCTCCGGGCCACTCGACGTGGTCGTGAAGATCGGCGGCGCCGGGGTGTGCCGTACCGACCTGCACATCATCGAGGAGCAGTGGGCCGACCGGAGCGGGGTCACGCTGCCGTACACGATCGGCCACGAGAACGCCGGCTGGGTGCACGAGGTCGGCTCGGCGGTGACCAACGTGGCCGTCGGCGACACCGTGATCCTGCACCCGACAGCCACCTGCGGGCTGTGCCGCGCCTGCCGGGCCGGGCAGGACATGCACTGCGGCGCCAGCACCTTCCCCGGCATCAGCGCGGACGGCGGCATGGCCGAGTACCTGCTCACCTCGGCCCGCGCCTGCGTGAAGCTGGACCCGGCGACCCAGCCGCGGGACGTTGCCGCGCTGGCCGACGCCGGCATCACCGCCTACCACGCGGTGCGCAAGGCGGTTCCGCTGCTGTATCCGGGCACGGTGGCCGTGGTGGTCGGCGCCGGCGGGCTCGGCCACATCGGCATCCAGTGCCTGGCCGCGCTCACCGCCACCACGATCGTCGTGGTGGACCGCAACCCCGACGCGCTCAAGCTGGCCGAGCAACTCGGCGCGGACCACACCGTGCCGGCCGACGGAACGCAGGTGCAGGCGGTGCTGGACCTGACCGGCGGCGAGGGCGCCGAGGTGGTGTTCGACTTCGTGGCCGAGCAGGGCGCCCAGCAGGAGGCGTTCGCGATGACCCGCCGCAACGGGTCGCAGTTCGTCATCGGCTACGGCGGCAACCTCGACATCCCGACGATCGACATCATCTCCACCGAGCGGAACATCATCGGCAACCTGGTCGGCAGCTACAACGACCTTGCCGAGCTGATGGTGCTGGCGCAGACCGGCCGGGTCACCCTGCACACGAGGACCTACCCGCTGGCCGACGCGGTCGAGGCGATCGCCGACCTGGACGCCGGCCGGGTTCGCGGCCGGGCGATCCTCGTGCCCTGACGCCGGCCCGCCCCGACGCCGGCCCGCCCCGACGCCGGCCCGCCCCGGCGCCGGCCCGCCCTGACGCCGGCCCGCCCCGGCGCCGGCCCCGTCGGGGTGGCGCCGGCGCTCGGGGAGGCGTCAAGCGATCCGTTTGGCCGCGATCCGCACCTGGTCCGGCCACTGGACGTCGCGCGCCCAGCCGAGCCGCTCGAAGCACCAGATGACCCGGGCGGCGCTGTCGAACTGCCCGCGCAGCACGCCGTGCCGAGCGCAGCCGGGCTCCGCGTGGTGGGAGTTGTGCCAGCTCTCGCCGAAGGACAGGATCGCCAGCGGCCAGAAGTTCGTCGCCCGGTCGCGGCTCCGGAACGGCCGCTCGCCGATGACGTGGCACACCGAGTTGATCGACCAGGTCACGTGGTGCAGCACCGCCACCCGGACCAGGCCGCCCCAGAAGAACGCGGTGACCGCCCCGTACAGCGACCACGTCAGCAGGCCGCCGGCCAGCGCCGGAAGGGCGAGCGACACCACCGGCAGCCACATCCGCTCCAGCCGCTGGATGTCCCGGTCGGCCAGCAGGTCGGGGGCGAACCGCCGCCGGTTGGTCAGGTTCCGGCCGAACATCCAGCCGATGTGCGCGTACGCCATCCCCCTGGCCAGCCCGCGGATGTTCGCGCCGTACCGCCACGGCGAGTGCGGGTCGCCCTCCCGGTCGCTGAACTGGTGGTGCCGGCGGTGGTCGGCCACCCACTGCGTCGGCGACCCCTCCACCGCCAGTCCGCCGGCCAGCGCGAGCGCGACCCGCAGCCAGCGGGTCGCGGTGAACGCGCCGTGGGTCAGGTAGCGGTGCAGCCCGATGCTGACGCCGAGGCCGGTGACCGTGTATGCGACCAGCGCGATGGCCGCGTCGGTCCAGGACAGCCCGCGCCCCCAGGCCACCGGGACGGCGGCGAGCAGCGCGAGGAACGGGACGACCACGAAGATCCCCATTACGACCCGCATCGTGACGGTCCGCCGGCCCTCGTCGAGCGGCTTCGGCGGGGTGCGGACGGCCAGCGCGACCGGCCGGAGTGATGACGTCACGACGGTTCTCCTTCGGTGCGCACGCCGGCAGGTGCCGGCGTGCCGCCGAGGTCCAGGGCGTCCGTGGTTCGTTTCGATGATCCGTACGCCGCCCGCGCGTGCCCCCCGGCTGTGGCGCGCGGACGGCGTACGTCAGTCGGCCGGCCAGCAGGCCGCCGACCGGACGCTCCCGGGCACCGCTCTCCCTGCAGGGGCGGCATTATCGGGAACGCCCAGGTTCTGGACGGGGACGACCACCTGCCGGGGCAGCGCACCAACCCGGCCGCGCGCCGCGGGCGCGGACCTCCGGACCGGCCGGAATCGGGTCGGCATCGTTCACCCCCAGGCAGACATCACCGTCACACCGGGGTCCGGAGCGCTACGTTCTGTTGTATCACCCCTGGCGGGGGACGGCCACAGCTGCCGGGAGATGCCGTTACGGCGGCCGCGGCGGCGCCGGTCAGGGATCGACGATGCCCGAGCCGGACAGCTCGCCGGTCACCACCAGCCGGGCCACCTCGACCAGCCGCAGGTTGTGCCGGCGGGCGAAGTGCCGCAGCACCTCGAACGCCTGGTCGATGCTCAGGCCGGTCTGCTCCGCCAGTACGCCCTTCGCCTGCTCCAGCGTGACCCGGCTGTTCAGCGCCACCTGCAACTGCTCGGCGAGCAGCCGCGACTCACGCATCGACCGTTCCTGCAGGAGGCCGATGGTGGCCACGTCGGCCAGCGCCTGGCCGACGACCAGATCCGCCTCGTCCAGCGGCTGCGGCGTGGCGCGGAACAGGTTCAGGGCTCCGACGGTCTGGTCCCGCAGCCGCAGCGGCAGGGCGCACATCACCTGGTACCCGAGGCCGGCCGCCTGCTCGGCGAACCGCGGCCACCGCCGCAGCGCCTCGGCGGCGCCCGCCTGCACGGCCACGCCGCGGTGGAACGCCTCCGTGCACGGCCCGTCGTCCTGCTGCAGCTCCAGCAGCTCCAGCAGGCGGACCATCTCGTCGGATGCCGCGACCACCCGGAGCTGGCCGCGCTTGTCGTCGAGGAGGACGCCGGCCGCCGCCAGGCCGACCAGGTCCACCGCGCGGGTGGCCAGCATGCTCATGAACTCCACCACGTCGAACCCTGACACCAGGGTGTCGGCCAGCTCGACGAAGGCGCGCGCCAGCCGCTGCTCCCGCACCGCCACGGCGCCTGCTTCCGTGGTCACAGTGACCTCCCGCTTCGCCTCACTCGTCCAACCGCAGCCGCCGCGCCACGACATCGGTGGCTACCCCGTCCAATGCCCGGTCGGTGGCGACCGCGAACGCGCGCAGCCTGGCCAGCGCGTCGGCCACCGGAACGCGGAGCTGGGCCGAGACCATACCGGTCGCCTGGTGGACCACGATCCGGTCGGAGCCGGCCTGCGCCAGGGTCGCCTCGAGGGAGCCGCCCATGGCACCCGACTGCAGGAACAGCACCGCGCTGGTGGTCACGTCCGCGAGCACCAGCACGTCGGCCAGCTCGTCTTCGTCGAGCGGCCCGGGGATGTCGCGGGCCAGGTCGAGAGCGCCCATCCGGGCCGCACCCACCTGCAGTGGGACGGCGAAGACGGCGCGGACGCCCAGCACCGCCGCGGCCCGGGCGAAGCCCGGCCAGCGGGCCAGGCCGCTGCCCGCCAGGTCCGGCTCCAGCGCCGGCACGCCGTGGTCGAACGCCTCCACGCAGGGACCCTCGCCCAGCGCGAACTGCAGTTCCTCCACCCGGCCGCCCAGCCGCCCGCCGGCCGCCAACAACTTGCGCGACTGCGGTCCGGAGATCAGCGCGACGCTGGCAGCGCTGAGCGACAGCCGCCGTACGCACAGGTCGCAGACCCGCCGCGGCAGGGTCGCCGCGTCGAGAACGTCGCCGTCCGCGACCAGGGCCCCGATGATGCCCGCCTGCCGGTCCACCGTCCGGCGCCTCCTGCCCACCGCGAACCCTGCCGTGGCCAGCGGCCAATGGGTTGCCGGCCGCGCCCGGTGCGGCCGGACGGCCCGGCCAGCATAGCGGCGCTGCCCGGAGCGGCCCTGCGTCGGCATCACGATCACAGCCTCCCGCATCGGGTTACGGTCGGCCATCCCGGCGGCCGCCCGATCCCGCCGGCCCGGCGCCGCTACCTGCGGGGGTGCGGAGCCGGATGCTGGTCCCGGGGCGCAACGGCCCACGTCTCCTCGCCGTCGCCGCTGGACACGAAGGTCCACGCGCCGGCCGTCCACGGCCTGTCGGTCTCGCGCGAGGGATCGGTGCGCCAGTTGCCGGCGGTGCGGGGGGCGTACTCCCTGTTCCGGTCGCGTACCCGCACGGTCACGGTGTGACTGCGGGCCTCCACCACGAGCTCGAACGCGGCGGCGTCGTCGGTCACCGCGTCCTCCAGCAGCGCCCTGACCACCGTGCCGGCCTCGCCGAGCAGGCTGTCCGGTACCCCCCAGTTCCGGCACATGTCCCGGACGAAACGCCCAGCCGCCGCGGTCGAGGCGCCGTTCGGCACCGCGGTCGAGGTGGCGCTCGGCGCCAGCCGGAGCCGGCGGGTCATCAGTGCAAGCGTGGGGACCCGTACGAACGAATGGCGTTCAGCCACGGCCTGCTCCTCCCGGCGACACCAGGCCAGGTGCGGTGCGCGAGCTAGGCACCGGGTGGCGCGAGCACGTCCGCGCCGACCGCGTCCCAGGCCGCGAGCTCGCGTCCGGACCCCTGGTCCAGGCCCGGCAGCCCGGATTCTCGGGCCTCCCACCTGGGTATCGACGTCAGGCCGACCAACCTGAGCCGCCCGCCGCGCAGGCTGGTGTCCCGGATGGCGCGGACCAGCGTGGCCTGCGCCTGCGGCGACCACGACAACAGCCCGGTTAAGTCCACCAGGACGTCGGGGCGTGGGCGGACCAGGTACCGGGACAGGGCGGCACGGAACTGGACGATGGTGCTCCAGTCGATGACTCCGCTTACGACCAGCCGTGCGGTGGGCGCCCGCACGGCGCTGCCCTCCAGATTCAGGCGCATGGCCTGACCTCAAGACTGCCGGCCTACCAGGACCGGCGCAGACGCTGCACCAGACAGCTATCCGGAGCCTAACACCCGGCGGTCCGGCCACCGGCAGACCGCGGTCACGGCCGCCCGGCACCGAGACCGTCCGCGCCGGCCGCGCTCGGGGTATTCCGGAGGGGCGCGGCCGGATGGTAAAGACCATCGCCATCGCCGTCGCCATTCCGGCGGTCGCCGCGGTCGCCGCGGCCCTGATGTGCCCGCCCGGCGCATCGGCCGCGACAGCCGGCTCGGTGCGGGTCAACCAGGTCGGGTACGCGGCCAGCGGCGCCAAGGAAGCGTTCCTGCTCGCCAAGGGCACCGCGACCGGCGCGCAGTACCAGGTGCTGAACTCCTCGGGCGCCGCCATCGCCTCGGGCACCATCGGGTCGAGCCTGGGCAGTTGGAACAGCACGTACCCGAACGTGTACCTCATCGACTTCACCCCGGTGCAGACCGCGGGCAGCTACCGGATCACGGTCAGCGGCACGGCCACGGCCAGCTCCCCGACGTTCCGGATCGGCGGCGGGGCTACAGTCTTCGGCCCGCTCACCGCGAACTCGGTAGCCTTCTTCCAGGCGCAGCGGGACGGCTCGAACGTCATCCCCGGCGTACTGAACCGCCGGCCGTCGCACCTCAACGACGCAACCGCCAGCGTGTACGCCAACCCGACCTTCGACGGCTCGGACAGCGACACGATTGTCGGCGGGCTGAGCAAGATCGCCGGGCCGGTGAACGTCGCGGGTGGCTGGTTCGACGCGGGGGACTACCTGAAGTTCACCCACACCACCGCCTACGCCGACACCTTGCTGGGCGTCGCGCAGCGCACCCTGGGCAGTTCGGCGCCGCCGGCGCTGGCGGCCGAGGCGCGGCACGGGCTGGACTGGCTGACCCGGATGTGGGACCCGGCCACCCGCACCCTGTACCTGCAGGTGGGCATCGGCTCGGGTAACACCACGGGCAGCTTCGTCGGCGACCACGACGTGTGGCGGCTGCCGGAGGCGGACGACTCCGACACCGTCTCCGCGGACCGGTACCTGGCGCACCGGCCGGTGTTCCGCGCGGCCAGCCCGGGCGCGCAGATCTCGCCGAACCTGGCCGGCCGGATGGCGGCCGCCTTCGCGGTGGCGGCGCAACTGGACGCCGCCGGCGACCCCGGCCGGGCGGCCGGTGAGCTGAACACCGCGGCCCAGATCTACGCGCAGGCCAAGACCAGCAGCGTGGGCACGCTGGTCACCGGGCTGCCGCACGCGTTCTACCCGGAGGACTCCTGGTCCGACGACCTCGAGCTGGGCGGCGCGGAGCTGGCGCTGGCCGGCCGGGCGCTCGGCGACTCCCGGGCCGCCGGCTGGCTGTCCCAGGCCGCGCACTGGGCCCGGACGTACATCGCGGCCGGCGGGGACACGTTCAACCTGTACGACACCAGCGCGCTGGCGCACGCCGACCTGGCCAGGGCCATCGTGGCGGCGGGCAGCCCGTCCGGCCTGGAGGTCAGCACGGCGCAGCTGTCCGCGGACCTCAAGCGACAGCTCGACGGCGCCAGGGCGGTGGCCAGCGCCGACCCGTTCCACGCCGGGATGCCGTACAACGACTTCGACGCCGACTCGCACGCCTCCGGCCTGGTGATCACCGCCCGGCTGTACCGCCGGCTGACCGGCTCCACTACGTACAACCGGCTGGCGGTGCAGCAGGCGGACTGGCTGCTCGGTGGCAACGCCTGGGGCACCACCTTCGTCATCGGGGCCGGCAGCACGTTCCCCAAGTGCCCGCAGCACCAGGTCGCCAACCTGTCCGGCAGCCTGACCGGCGGCTCCAACGTGCTGGTCGGCGCGGTGGTGAACGGTCCCAACGACAGCGGGCTGTTCGCCGACATCGACCCGTCGGGCGACGGGATGCGGGCCTGCCCGTCCAGCGGTGACCCGTACCAGCAGTTCACCGGGCACGGCAGCCGGTTCATGGACGACGTCCGGGTCTGGCAGAGCGACGAGCCGGCGCTGGACATGACCGCCACCTCGCTGCTCGCGTTCGCCCTGCTCAGCCAGACCTGACCCGAGGACGTCGCTGCCATGACTCCGTAGGCGGGCCAGCCAGTCTGTCGCCGCGGCGGTGCTGCTGACCGGCGCCGCCGCGGCCAGCGGGATCGAGCTGGCCGAGGCGGGGTACGGGCGGTTGCGGGCGCACCATCCGTCGCTGACCAGGGGGCAGCGACGGATGGTGGGCGCCTACATGTGCAACCAGGGCGGACGTCCACAGTTGGTGGCGTTCGCCCGAGTCCGTGCATTTGGGTATGCGCCTGCATCGGTCGGCTGTACGAGGGCACCATTCCACAGCGCCGCACGGGTCAGCGGGATCTGCGCCGGCTGTAGCGGTGGCGGGTTGTCGCTGTTGCCCGGTCGGTTGTTGTTTCCTCCGCCCCGGCCGTTCCATTTGTCGACCGGAGAGGGCAGGGCTCCGGCGTGTTCCCGGCTTGCACGACATCTACCGTAGATCAGTAGATGCGCGGAGATCATACCCTTTGTAATCAGGCAGGGCTCCGGCGTGTTCCCGGCTTGCACGACATCTACCGTAGATCAGTAGATGCGCGGAGATCATACCCTTTGTAATCATTCGTCGCTGCCTGCCGCCTGCGATCCATGAGCACGGGGCGTGCCCGCGTCCCTTCAAGGCTGCCCAGCGGTCTCTGCCGCCTGGCAAGACAAACCGGACAATCACGGAACACGCCGGAGCCCTGCCTCCAGCTCCGCCCGCGCCGCCTCATTGGCCTCCAGCATCTGCGGCTGCGGCTGGGCGTGGTGGCCTCCGACCCGGCACCGGCGCAGACGCCACCGCCGCGCACGCACACACGCCTTCGCCGGCCGATACGGCACCGGCCAATACGCCCACCAGTAGGCCGGCGAACTGGACGCGGACCTGTTCACCCGCTTCGCAGCCGAGGCGTCCAGAACCCAGCGACTGGCCGACCGCCCCGAGAGGGTGCCGCCCCCACGCCGAACGCGACCCCGCCGACCCGATTCCCGACTTCCTCGGCCGCGACCTGAGCCGCGATGCGGCGCTCATCGGTGAGCGCGCGCTGACGGCCGACGCCGGCCCACCACGACCGCATGCTGCGCCACCCCGTGCGGTCGCCGGTCAGCTCAGCGTTCCACGTTCATCGTGAACCACCGAGTCGGCGCCCATCGCGCATCCTCGACACGGACAGCGCAGTCCGCGCCGGCCCTCCAGCAGTTCCGGACGCTCATCATGCTTCGACCCGGCGACACCGCATCGAACACCAGGTAGAGGGTGCCGCCGGAGCGGGCCGGGCCCGCAGCTCATCCGGTACGTAGTCCGTTGCGACCACAGCGGCCACCCAGCCCGACCGACGGGTTCTGCCGCAAGGCGATCCGGAAGCGCTGCCCCGCCCGCACGCTGATCGTGGCCGCCTAGGCGTCGAACGTGGCGACCAAACCGGTCCGTCCCACGCCGTCGCCCGACCTCCCGGTGGGGAACCGCAGCGGCCCGCAGCCGACCAGCAGGATGCCCAGCACGGCGACCACCACAGCCCCGGCCCACCCCGTCAACGACCGGCGGCACCCGCGCCGGCGAACTCGACACCTGGCGTTCCTGCGGGTCTCTGCCACGACGAGATCTTCCCGCCGCTGCGCTGCGCAGGACGATGTTGCCGTCCTTGAAGGCCTGCTGGAGCTGGCCTCGTCCAGGTCGTTGTCCGGCTCGCGATCGCGTCGCGGACCTGCGCCCTCCACGCGTCCCTTCAGATCGTCCGCGGTCTGCCGGCGCAGGCTCTCCGGATTGGTGGTCTTCACGTCGGTGACGACGATTTGCACGACTCCCTTGCCGTCGTGGCGTGAGGTGATGAAGTCGCCGCAGCCGCCCTGGTTGAGGTGCTGGGGTCGCTCGAGCCCCTTCTCCTTCAGGTCCCGGGTAGCCCAGTCGTAGACCCGTGCCTCCCCGATGCTCGGGCGGATCGAGGTCTTGAAGCCGCCTTGCATGTCGGGGTTGGCCCCGCCAGCGACGTACTCCCGGGGCCCAACCGCCTCCGCCAGCGGCAGATGATCTCGGCAGGGCACGGTCCGGGTCGGCTCCTGCCCGTCGATGTCAACCCGCTGCACCCGGACCATGGCGGCAACCTCTCTCCGGATGTCACCGCACTCTGCCCTACCGGCACCCGACGCTGCCCCGCGACTCGCCGTGGCGAGCTGCCGGTTTGCGGATCGCGAGGTCGGATGCACGGTCCGTGCGGGAAACCCGGTGGCCAGCACCGGGTGGCGTTGGGCACGCTGGCGGGATGACAGACGACGACGCGAGCTCGCTTCTCCAGCCGGTGCCGCCCGGCGGCGACTGGCGCAAAACCGCGATCATCGGCGGCCGCGGAGAGAACGACAGCGTGCTCGCGATGGGGTTCCTCGAGGCCGCTGACATCCTGGTGGACCACTGGAAGGCACGGCGTCCCAACGACATGCTGGCGCTACCGATCCTTGCCCTCTACCGGCATGCCATCGAGCTCGGACTCAAGGTCGGGATCCGGGGCGCTGCGGGGTGTCTGCGCGCAGGCGGCGCCGGGGAGCCCGACCTGCAGTACGCGGCCGTGGAGAACCGGCTCTCGGGCACGCACTCCATCGGCAAGCTGGTGGCGGAGCTGAACACATGCCTCGGCCGCCTCGAACTCGGCCCGGACAACCAGCTACCCGCCGACACGATCGAGGTCCTCACTAGCCTGCACTTGCTGGACCAGAGCGGCCAGACGTTCCGCTACAGCACGGTCAAAACCGGCTCCGGCAAGCATCGGAAGCTCCTGCCGGCGCGACGCGACGAGCACCATTTCGACCTCGTCGCCGTCGCCGCCACCCTCCAGGACGCCGCATCGCTCGTGCTCCACGGGGTCTCCGGTGTTCTCGAGCAGTACGCGGAGTGGCAGGCGGAGATGCTGCACGAGTACGGCGGGTACTGACTCGGCCGAGCGTCTGCGAACCGCGCGAGTCGGTAGCAGGGGGTATGCCCACCATCACATGGGCACATGGGCTCCCGCCGGACGGGCTGCCCCCTCTGCATCGGCACGTCCGCGATGTCCGGCAAGCCCTTGCTGCGTCCGGACGCCCCCGAAATGGGGGAGGCCGGGATCGTCGGCGGACGGTACTAGGCTCTTTGCAGTACAAGAAACCCCGGCGCTTCGCGACGGGCGACGGGCACCTGGGTCGCTTGATCGGCGTCTAGCTAGAGACGAAGCCCCAAGGGCGCAGCCTGGCCGCTGTGTGTCACCAGGCCGTCACCGCGCCTGCTCGTCTTCCGCGAACGCCCGGTTTCGTGATCCGAGGAGGACGGCGCCGTGGGGCTCAACAACAACCGGCTGTTCGCCAAGGGCGACCTGCGCTCCGCGCTGGAGGCCACGACCCGCAAGACGGTCGACCGGCTCAACAAGTGGGACCCGGACGCGCTGCTCAACGCCTCCGAGGCCGACGTCGTCGAGGAGCTGACAGACGAGGGAAGCGTCCACTGTCCCCAGCTGCTGCGCGACCAGGTTTGGATGCCGCCGCCGTCCGAGGTGATGCAGACGTTCATGCACTTCGGGGAGGAGGTCGAACGTCGAGTGCATCAGCTAACCCTGGCGGTCCCCTTCGAAGGCGAGACGGACGTCTTCGTCCTCCGGGCCAGCACGTCCAGCTCCAACCCACCCCGCGTTGCGAGCCTCAGTGATCACGAGCTGCGGATCACCGTGGAGGGCGAGATCTCCGATCCGGCGCACGCTCGCACCCTCTTCGACACGCAGCTCGACGCGATCGAGAAACACCTGGCCTGGTCCCGCGCCCAGATCGAGCAGCACAACGAGCAGATCCGCACCTCGATACCCGGATTGGTGTCCCGACGACGCAACGATCTCTTGGCCGTCCGCAACGTCCAGGCGGGGATCGGCTACCCGATCCGCCGCCGCCCCGACGCGGACACCTACAGCATCCCCGTCCGCCGCCGCAAGATCCGCCCGACCCTGCCGAAGCAGGGGTCGCAGACGAGCCCGTTCCGGCCGGAGCCGGTTCTCGCGGACAGCGACTACGAGGCTGCCCTCGCCGTACTTCGGAACTCGCGAAACGCCCTCGAGCGCACTCCGTCACTCGCCGAGGGCCTCGATGAGGAGCGCATCCGCGACCTGCTGCTGATCAACCTCAACGCCCACTTCGAGGGCGACGCGGCCGGCGAGGTCTTCAACGGCTACGGCAAGACTGACATCTTGATCCGGGTCGGGGACCGCAACATCTTCATCGGCGAGTGCAAGGTCTGGAACGGGCCCAGCACGATGGACGAGGCGCTGGGGCAGCTCTTCAACTACCTGGTCTGGCGCGACACCAAGGCCGCCATCCTGCTCTTCATCCGCAATAAGGACGTCACTGCGGCCATCAAGAAGGCCACCGAGAAGATCGACGCGCACCACAACTTCAAGCGCCGCGGCCGATCTCACACCGACGAGCGGCTCGACTTCGTCGTGCACCCCGCCGGCGACCCACAGCGCGAGATCAACCTCGCGCTCCTACCCTTCGCCCTTCGAACCAAGGGCTGACCTGACCGGCGCCGGCGGAGCTGACCCGCGACGCGTCCGCGGCGGTTGAGGACTTCCTAGCCGTCTCCGGGCCCACTCGGCGTCCGTGGCTGAAAGCGGAGGCCCAGCTCGCCCTCGCCGAGCTGCTGGACCGGCGGCCCGACCTCGGCCTGGCAGCCGATGCCCGGCGGATGGCCTGCGCGGCCCTGCAGCGCACCCTGGATCTCGGTCCCGGCGCGACGATCGAGGCGCAGACACGGCGGTCGATGCAGCTGATCAACGACGCCGACGTCCCGTGCGCCCCCACCGGCTGACGAGCTCAGGTCGCAACCGCGTCGTCAACGGCGAGGACTTCAATCGGCGACAGCTGCAATCCTGGCTGCGGCCCCAGGTGCAGTGAGCCGCGGGCTCCTCCTGGTCAAGATCGCGGATCACATCAGCCGCTTGGGCGCTTGGGCGCTCGACGACTATTCGGACTGACGCCACGGCGCACCTGATGCGGCAGATGAGGTCACCTGATCAAGGCCGGCTCCTGGAGGTTGACATGACGTGGATCGAGCACACCGGACGAAACGCATGGCGAGTGCGTTACCCGCGAGCCGACGGTCGCATCGGATCGAGGTCTGGGTTTGCGAGCAGGAGCCCTGCAGTGGCCTATGCCGCCGGTATCGACGTCGATCAGCGCCGCGGCACGTGGCTGGACCCAGCGCGCGGGAAGACCACCCTTGGCTGCTGGGTAGGCGACTGGGTCAGCACGCTGGACGTGGAGCCCCGGACCGAGGAGAACTACCGCGGCTACCCGGTGCGGCGCCCCGACCTGTATGAGATCACGCTGGTCGAGGGCACGTTGGATGACGTCCGGGAGCTGGTCAACGGCGCCGAGCTGGTTCGGGTGTGGGAGCAGATGTACCTGCCGCCGTGGGTCCGAGCCGCGTGGCAGCCGCTGATCGACGCCGCGCACCCGGCGGCCTGACCCGGTGCCGCTGGATCCGCTGCAGGAACGCATCGCCCGTACCGCTCTGGCGCTGCCCGAGGCGCGCACGCTCGCCCTGGCCGGCGGTGGCGCGATGATCGCGCACGGCTTCGTCACCCGCGAGACCAAGGACATCGACCTGTTCACCGAGATCGACGACGCCTGGCACGGTGTCCGACGCTTGAACGACGGCGCCGTCAAAACTGGTAGCCCCGCTCGACCCGGTACCGCCAATCGGCGAGCGCCTGGACGGCCGACTCCTCGGCGAACACCGGCCGCAGGTGCGCCAGCGGCACCCCCGAACGTGCGGTGAGCGTGCCGGACCCAGAACGACCATGTCGTGCATGCAGTCACCCTCGTGCGCCAGCGCGGTCACCAGGACCTCCTTCCCGACCCGCAGCGTGGAGGTCGCGCTCGTGGCGATGCACCGGGCACGCAGCGGCCAGGTCACGGCCTCCTTCAGGTGGTAGTACCAGCCCAAGGCCTGCTTCCTCGCCGCCGCATGCATCGACGGTGATCTCGTCCGCGGTGCGCTGTTCGCGATCAGGTTCCTCAGCCCGCCGCGGCATCAGGTCAGCGTCACGCCTGCTGTTCGGCGGGGAGCACGTAGCCGAGCCTTCGCAGGGCCTTGCGGAAGTCGGGTTCGGCTTCGGCGCGGACCGCGAGGTGCCGGTCTCCGAGCTGGGTACACGTCGGGCCCGCGACGCGGTCCCGGGCGATCAGCGTGGCGAGCGCCGGGTCGGCGCACTCGAGGATGCGGCACACTCCCCGGTCGGTGAGCTGGCGGGCGCGGGCGGCGGTGTCGGCGATCACGGCGGTGACGGCCGCGGGTAGCTCGCGCCGGGACGCGGCCGACAGGAACCTCGTCAGCTCCTCGGGCCGCCGGCCGGAGTCGATCGCGGCCAGCAGCGTGCCGGCATCCAGGGTCCAGACCCGCTCGGAGGTCTGCCTGGCGTACGCCGACAGCAGCAGCCGGTCGGCCGGTGCGAGGTCGGATGTGGCGACGATGTCGCGGTTGGGCAGCACCGTCAGCGACCCCGGCGCGACCCCGCGGTCGGCAGGTTCGTACCGGTCGGTCAGGCCCAGCGCGTAGCCGCCGAGGGCGTTCAGCCGCACCGCGAGCAGCCCGTCGTAGCGGCTGATGAAGTCCAGGTCATCGGCGCCCCAGTTGTCGCGGTAGTCATCGCGGGCGCCGGCCGGGTCGGTGTACTCCACGTCGATCAGGCCGAGTGTCGCCGCGTACTCGAAGATCACCGCCAGGGTGTAGCGGCCTTCGAGCAGGGACCAGTCGTGGAACCCGTCGTACCCCAGGCTGCCGTACTGCGGGTCGCTGATGTACAGCCGCCACAGGGCCCGCTCGCTGCGCGCGATCCGGGGGTTCAGCCCGGTGCGGCGCATCTTGGCGAACAGGTCATCGACCTTCACCCACTCCCCCGGCGGGCAGGCCGCCAGCGCCCGGGCGACGACCTGCCGCCGAGGCTTGACCGCGGACAGCGCGTTGACCGAACGCTGGCCCTTGATCGCCTCGACCTGGCTGAACTCATCGATCACGCCGTTGCTGACCCACCGCGTCCACAATCCGGCGATCGTGCCCGCGGGCGGCCCGGTCAGCGCGGTCCGACCGCGGGCCGTCAGCTGCAGCCGCCCGCCCGCCAACTCGGCCAGGCCACCGGCCTGCACCAGCAACGGCCACGCGAAGGCGCTGATCGGCTCGGCCGGGTAGAAGTCGCCGCCAACCAGCGCCTGCGACACCGCAGCCACGGTCGCCGCACCGGGGAGCCTGGTCTTCGCGCTGCACCGAAGC
>WNFZ01001447.1_pt1 | contig 32909 bp, 28 predicted proteins | sample 5400081 | NCBI WGS metagenome assembly WNFZ01 (sample SAMN13153365, study PRJNA577476) | soil metagenome | isolation source: 80 cm soil or saprolite under grassland replicate 1 | place: USA:California | collected 2016-06-15 | reverse complement strand
GGTCACATTCACAGTTTGTGATAATGGGATCGGTATCAAGGAAGATGATCTCTCACGATTGTTCCAGCCTTTCATACAATTGGATTCAGGTCTGGCACGCGAAGCAACGGGCACGGGACTCGGTCTGGCGCTGGTAGCGCAGATGGCGCGTCTACACGGTGGTAGTGTCAGTGCGACCAGTGAGCCAGAGAAAGGAAGTCGTTTCTCCATCATTTTGCCCTGGGAACCTGCCTTAGCCATGGATACCATCTCTCGATTGAGGAGCACCGGGAAATTCCGTGCAATTAAACCCGATGAAACGAACAAACCCATTATTCTGCTCGTTGAAGATACACAAGAAGTGGTCATGATGATTAAAGATTATCTGGAACTGGCTGGCTATAAGATAGCCACCGCGCAGGATGGAGTTGACGCCATTGTCCAAGCCAAGCTTGTGCGACCCGACCTAATCCTGATGGATATTCAAATGCCCCGCATGGATGGTTTCGAAGCCACACGTAAACTGAGGAGCGATCCTGGCTTCAAATATACTCCTATTATTGCTTTGACGGCGCTTGCCATGCCAAACGACCGTGAACGTTGTCTTGCAGCAGGTATGGATGAATACATTAGCAAACCGGTCAACCTAAAGGCGCTTGTAAAGATTATTCAAAGCTGTCTTTTTAACCAAGAGGAATCCAAGTCTCGATGAGCACAGTCTTGATTGTAGATGATGACCCAACTGCCAGAGAAACTCTGGTCGCCATGCTGGAGGGCGAAAATTATAATCTCCAGTTGGCAAAGGATGGCATTCAGGCGCTTCGGATGCTCGAACAACTTCAGCCTGATTTAATCCTGCTCGATATCATGATGCCCGGCATGGATGGCTTTGAGGTATGCCGACGCATTCGTTCTACACCTCAGCTGGCTGAGGTGCCGATCATCATTCTCACCGCCCTGGATAATCCTGATGCCCGCCTGAAAGGCATTGAAGTTGGCGCTGATGATTTTCTCACCAAACCGGCCGACCGGCGTGAATTAGCTGCGCGTGTCCGCACCATCACACGCCTGAACCGTTATCGCATGTTGATGGAACAGCGCGAAGATATCCGGCACATGGCTGAACGAGTCGTTGCCGCACAGGAGGAAGAACGTCAGCGGATCTCGCGTGAATTGCATGATGATCTTGGTCAGGCATTGACCACCCATCTGCTCGCCCTGCGCAATTTGCAAGAGGATCTCTCCATTCCGGTAGAGATCATGTTCGAACGTTTGCAATCGCTTTATGATCAATCTTACGAAATATTCGTAAAGATTCGCAGGCTTGCCCGTGATTTGCGCCCGCCCATTCTCGATGCATTGGGATTGAAGGTGGCAATGCAAACCTATTGCACCGAATTTACCCGCCGCACCCATCTGCCGGTCATCTTTGAGGCAGATACTTCCCTTCCTGAATTTCCCGATATTTATAATATTACACTTTATCGGGCTCTGCAAGAAGGTTTAATCAATATTGTCAAACACGCACAAGCCAGCCAGGTTTGGGTGGATTTGAGCCTTGAAGATGAGATGGTCAACCTGACCATTCAGGATAATGGCGTCGGGTTTAGCGAGGAGAAATCAGGCTCAAATGGGATTGGGCTTGCAGGTTTGCGTGAACGGATTACCCTCGCAGGAGGTACACTCAATCTCAGTTCTGCCCCAAAGCGTGGAACGGTCCTGTCTGCGCAATTTCCGTTATCGAACAAAGATGAAACACAAGAGGCAAAATGATACGAGTACTCATTGCTGAAGATCATCTCATGGTGAGAGCCGGCATTCGCGCCCTGCTTGAAAAAGCAGGCGATATCAATGTGATGGGCGAGGCTTCCAACGGACAGGAAGCCACCGAAATGGCTGAACAACTCAAACCAGATGTGCTGATCATGGATATTATGATGCCACGCTTGAACGGCATCCAGGCAGCTGAACGGATACGTGATATGAAACTGCCCACTCAAATCCTTTTGCTCTCGATGTATTCAGACGAAGGATTTGTTCACCGGGCCCTGCAATGCGGTGTAAAAGGTTATGTCTTGAAATCGTCGGTCAGTGATGAGTTGCTTTGGGCAGTGCGCGCGGTTGCAAGCGGCAAGACCTACCTGAGCAGTCCCATCTCAGAAATCGTGGTTGATAGCGCCATTAATCCGCATTCCATTTTGCAGGACGGAGATCCGCTTTCTAGTTTGTCACCGCGCGAAAAAGAAATTCTGCAATTGATCGCGGAGGAGTACACCAGCGGCGAGATCGGCAAAATGTTGTTTATCAGCGAAAAGACTGTTGAAAAACATCGCGCGAGATTGATGGAAAAATTGAATGTTCGCAATCTTGCCGGGCTGGTCAGGCTGGCAGTCAAATATCACTTGGTGGATAGAGATGCATAGTGAGGAAAAGAGCATACAAGTACACACGCAGACAGGCGGCTGTGCATACCTGTTTACAGGTCCGCCCTCACCTGAGAGGAATTTATGAATCTGTCTGAACTTTATAAGGAGAACAATATGGGCAGCCTGGTTCTAATCGTTGATGATGAATACATCGGTCGGGAAACCCTTCAATCTGTTTTGGAGGGCGAAGGCTACGAACTTGAAATGGCAGAGAATGGCTTAGAGGCCATTGAGAAAGCCAAAAAACTTTTACCGGATGTGATCCTGCTGGATGTGATGATGCCGGGCATGACCGGTTTTGAAGTCTGCCAGCGAATTCGCAATGACCCTCAGATCGCGGAAATTCCCATCATCGTTCTTACCGCGCTCGATGACCGCGAATCCCTGCTCAATGCGTTGAAAGCTGGCGCCGATGATTTTATCTCCAAGCCCTTTGATCGTTATGAATTGCGCGCTCGCCTGCTTGGAATTACACGCCTCAACCGCTATCAAAAGCTCATTCAGGAACGCGCCAAACTTCAGGAAGCAAATGTGCAACTCCTCGCCGCCTATGAAGCAACCATTGAAGGTTGGTCTCATGCCATGGATTTGCGCGACAGAGAGACTGAAGGTCACAGTCAACGAGTGAGCGAGTTGACTGTGAAATTAGCCAGGGCTCTTGACATGAGTGATAATGAAATTATGCATCTGCGCCGGGGCGCGCTCCTGCATGATATGGGAAAGCTTGGCATTCCCGATTCGATTTTGCACAAACCGGCCTCGCTGACCGATGAAGAATGGGTGATCATGCGCAAGCATCCGCAATTTGCTTGTGACATGCTTGAGCGCGTTGAATATTTGCGGGCTGCGCTTGATATCCCTTATTGCCATCACGAGAAATGGGATGGGACAGGCTATCCACGCGGGCTGAAAGGCGAGGAAATTCCAATGGCTGCGCGTCTGTTCGCCGTGATCGATGTGTGGGATGCGCTTACCTCTGACAGACCGTATCGCCCAGCCTGGTCTGAAGAAGAAGCATTGGCTTACATTCGCGATCAATCTGGCAAACATTTTGACCCTCAGGTTGTCGAGTTATTTTTCAAAGTGATTAAATAGAACGCTCTTTCTGGTGTCGTTGCGAGCGCTCTTCGCGCAGCAATCTCCTCATGAATGAAGCATTCTCCTCGCAACGATAGAAAAGAACTTTGTTCTTCAAACATCAGTAATAATCAACATGTTTATCATTTAATCTAAACACCAGAATTTCTGTAATATAATTCAGCTACTGGGGGAATCGAATCGCCAGGCATCAGCGCGCGCATCACAGTAAATCTTCTTGGATGGTATGGAGGCTGCCTTGATTAATCACATCCTTGTTCCTTTGGATGGTTCTACACTGGCTGAATGTGTGCTACCACATGTGATCGCCATTGCTCCAGTAACAAATGCGCGGATTACCCTCTTGCATGTTATGCAACAACCCCAAAATGAGCGTGGGAGCGGTGCGGTTGACCCCATCGAATGGCATTTGCAGAAACAAAAATCTGAAAAATATCTTGAGCAGACTGTCAGCCAACTAAATCAATCAGGCATACTAGGGATTGAATCTAGCATTTTGGAAGGCGACCCCGCCAATAGTGTGATCGATTTTGCTCGCAACAATAACGTAGATTTGATCGCACTCAGCTCACACGGAAAGAGTGGATTAAGCGGCTGGAATGTCAGCAGTGTGGTTCAGAAAATTCTCTTACGCTCCTATAAATCTGCATTGCTGGTGCGCGCCTATTTACCCACCTCGGCGGGTACGACAAAAATCCGCTATAAACGCTTATTCGTTGGAATGGATTGTTCCCCTCGTTCAGAATTTGTCCTGCCCTTCGCCATCGGCTTGGCACAATTCCACAAGTCGCAGTTGATTCTTGAAAGTGTGATCGAAAAACCACAACCCATCAATCGTTTTCCACTCTCTGATCAGGATATGGAATTGATTAACGCGTTTGTTGAAAAGAATTATCAAGCAGCCTCCCATTACTTAAAGCAGCTTGTCACACAGTTTTCAATGAAGGATTTAAAGTTAAAAGCTCATGTTTCCATTGGTGATACTGCCATTTCTGTTCTGCATGATATGGCAGAGGAATCCAATGCTGACCTGGTAATGCTCGTCGCTCACGGTCACACAGGAGAAAGACGCTGGCCCTATGGAAGCGTCGCAACGAGTTTTATTGCTTATGGCAATACCTCCCTTATGATCATGCAGGACTTGCCTGTTACAGAAATCCATCAGACGCGCGCCGAAATGGCAGTGAGAGAAAGCAAGGGACATTGATCCATGCAAAACACCGCGCCTATAGATGAAGCTAATTCTATAAAACTAAATACATCTGTACTCCACAACGAGCCTGAAGAATCTATTATTGAACTAGCCAAAAAATTAGCCAATTGTGCCCCGCGGCGCACAAGTTTTACGATTCCTAGTCGGCTAAAACAATTTATGGATTTTTTTCAGGGATGTTATACATACTTTGATGAGGCCACGAAAGCCCAAGTCTCCACATCGCAGACAGCGGAATGGATACTTGATAATTTCTATGTCATCGAGCAGGCAGTTCGACAAGTGGCAGAAGATTTACCATCCACCTATTTTCAGCGCCTCCCTAAAACAAAAGATGGCTGGGCGCGTATTTATGTTGTTGGTCTAGCAAATACCCAACGCGAGGACACGCGCCTCGATATCGACCAAATCAAAAACTTCCTTCAATTATTTCAGGATATCGCCCCGCTCAGCACCGGCGAACTCTGGGCATTACCATTGATGCTGAGGTTATCTGTCCTGGAATCCCTAGGGGAGGCATTGGCGACAGTAACGAAGCTAAAGTGGGATTCCACGCTGCACGCACAGCCCAAAATCTGGGAAGAAATGGAAGTATCTACTTCTGTCTCCTCTTCGACCATTCCCGATAGTATCGTGGCGAACTCCATCTTGAATCTGCGTCTGTTAGCGACACAGGATTGGAAAGCATTCTTTGAATCAACCAGTATTCTGGAAAAAACCCTGCGCGATGACCCGGCAGGTATCTATGCTCAAATGGATTTCGAGACGCGCAATCGTTACCGGAGTGTCATCGAGGAACTGGCGCGCGGGTCCTCTTTGAACGAAGCCAGCATTGCTATGCAGGCAATTCAGCTTGCGCGAGACGGCACATCGGCACGTGAGAGACATGTGGGCTACTATCTTATCGCTTCGGGAAGAGAAACACTTGAGGCTCGAATTCATTTCTACTCACGATTCTCTGACAAAGTAATACGCTTCATCCAAAAACATGCCACGGCAGTTTACCTAGGAGGTATTGCCGTTTTAACTCTTTTTGCCTGTGTCCTCGTTGTTCTATATACGATTGGCATGGGAGGAATGATGATTCAACTTATTATGGCAGGGACTCTCACTATCCTGCCAGCCTCTTCCATTGCAATCGATATTATCAATGGGTTAGTTATATCCTTGATTCCTCCGCGCACGCTCCCCAAGTTGAATCTCGAACGTGGCGTTCCAATGGAATATCGCACGATGGTCGTCATCCCTGCCCTGCTAGCTACGGAGAGGGATACGCCGTTCCTGCTCAGTCAGATCGAACGTCATTTTATCGGCAATAGTGATTCAAACGTTTTCTTCGCACTCGTTACTGATTTTGCCGATGCACTTGAAAAAGAAATGCCCAACGACGACCAACCCGTTGCACAGACGAGAGCAGCGATTGAACAATTGAACAAAAAATATGGCTATAGCAGCTATCAGCCTTTTTACTTCTTTCACCGTGAACGGACCTGGAACGAAAGCGAAGAATGCTGGATGGGTTGGGAACGCAAACGCGGCAAACTGGAGGAATTCAATAAACTGTTAAGTGGCAGTGACTCAACAACCTTCATCGTCAAAGTTGGGGACTTAAGCGTTTTACCAACCATCCGTTATGTTATTACCCTAGATGCTGATACGCTCTTGCCGCGCGAAGCTGCTCGTCAACTGATTGGCACATTGGCTCATCCATTGAACCAGGCTGAGTTTGATGCAGTCTCAGGAGAGATCAAGGCCGGTCATACAATCCTCCAGCCTCGGGTCCAGGTGCGACCGGCTGCCGCGAATCTATCTCCTTTCACGCGCGTTTATTCCGGTGATTCGGCGATCGATCTATATACGCGCGCCGTATCTGATGTTTATCAGGATCTGTTCGATGAAGGCAACTATGTTGGCAAAAGCATCTATGATGTTGAGGCGTTCCAAAAGAGCCTGCACGATAAAATCCCTGAAAACCGGTTGTTGAGTCATGATCTCTTTGAGGGCATGCAGGGACGTTGTGGGCTGGTAACCGATGTAGTACTGTTTGAAGATTATCCGCCTCACTACTTGATTTATACCGACCGTTTGCATCGTTGGGTGCGCGGGGATTGGCAGCTTCTGCCCTGGCTCAGGAAGTGGGTGCCGCATCGCACAAAAGGCAAAGCGCTCAACACACTCTCCACCATTGATCGTTGGAAACTTTTCGACAACTTACGACGCAGTTTACTGCCGCCAATTGTACTCATCTTACTCATTAGTGGGTGGCTCTTTTTGCCTGGTTCCAGTTTGGTGTGGACAGTCCTCGCACTTTCCCCCTATTTAATGGCTGTCATTAGTAACTTTGTTGCTGAGGTCCATCACAGCTTCTCCAGGCAGCATTCTACTGTGGTGACGCGTCCTTTGCGTTTGGCGGCGCTTCGGTCGCTATTCGAAATCATCTTCCTGCCTCATGAGGCGCTAATCATTTTTGACGCGATCTCGACGACGCTGATACGTTTGTCCATTACACATAAAAGAATGTTGCAATGGGTAAGCGCTGCACATACTGTTCAACTTTTTGGCAAGAGATTACACCTCAAGTCTGCATGGCAGGCAATGATCGTCGCGCCCTCACTTGCCTTTGTATTTTTTGTTGTACTACTGTTTATATATCCTGAAACGCTGTTCGTCGCCTCTCCTCTCTTGGTGGGCTGGATCGCTTCTCCTTATATTGCAACGCGTATTGGGCAGCCCGATCAGAAACCCGTTAAGAAAATCATCCCCGCTCAGGAACACAAGCTTCGTTTGTTGGCGCGTTCCACCTGGTTGTACTTTGAGCACTTTGTCGGTCCTGAGGACCGCTGGCTCCCGCCGGACCATTTTCAAGAAAGCCCGCGTGGGATCGTGGCGCATCGCACCTCTCCCACCAACATCGGCTTGATGTTGCTTTCTACACTCTCCGCGCACGATCTGGGCTATATCGGGCCTCTTGAACTTTCCTTGCGATTACGTGATTCATTTGACAGCATGGATTCGCTGGAACGCGTCCGCGGTCATTTCCTGAATTGGTACGATACGCGCACCTTTGCACCCCTCCCACCGCGGTATATCTCCACAGTCGATAGCGGAAACCTGGCTGCATGTTTGATCGGCTTGCGCCAGGGATGTTATGAAATGGCTCAAACTCCGGTGATCAATTGGGAGGGATTACTGGATACACTTGGTATGTTGGCACTGACGCTTGTACAAGCGCACCTGGGTCATGCTGCTGATAAATTACAGACTGCGATTGTTTCTTTACAGGATCGAGTTACCACTCTCAATGATTCAAAACAATTTTCGCCAACGTTACTGACGCAATTGTTCCAAGAAGGGCAGGTGCAGTTGGAGGCCATGCTATGGGAAGCGATGCAAGAGTCAGAGGAAGAATACCCACCGGAGATCGCGCGCCAGCTTTCAGTCTGGATCGATCGTGTACGCTATCAACTCAGGCGCACCCGCATTGACATTCAGGTACTTGCCCCATGGTTGTTCGCTATGGCAAACTTGCCGCGTCCTGTTGAACTCGATACAAGACCTGAACTGGCTGCTGCATGGAAAGCATTAGAAGCAAACCTTTCCTTGCATCCTCTGCTCGGCGAAATCCCTAATATTTGCCAGCGGGCAGGCAATATCATTGAGGAGATCGCCGATTCACTGGATCAAAACGACAGGGCCGTGTTCGAGTGGTGTGACACACTCGCTTATGATCTCGGATCTGCGCGGAAAAATATCACCTCCTTGCTTGACAATTATTCTGTACTCGCTTCAAGGGCTGAATCCTATATCCAGAGTATGTCTTTCGACTTCCTCTACGATCCACAGCGACATGTGTTTCACATTGGTTACAATGTTGAATCTGGGCGGCTTGATGCCAATTACTATGATCTTATGGCTTCTGAAGCGCGCATTGCCAGTTTGATTGCAATTGCACAAGGGGATGTGCCGCAAAATCACTGGCTTTATCTTGCCCGTCCTTTAACAGAACTCAATGGGATCCGCTGCTTGCTTTCGTGGAGTGGCACGATGTTTGAATATCTCATGCCTAACTTGTTCCTGGAGAGTTATCCGAACACGTTGATGGATCAAAGCTGCCACGCGGCCATCGAACAGCAGATGCAATATGCCGCTGAGAATAATATTCCCTGGGGGACCTCCGAAGCGAGTTACTATAACTTTGATGCAGTCCAGGTCTATCAATATCAGGCATTTGGAGTCCCTAGCTTGGGCTATAAACGTAGCTTAACAAATGATTTGGTGGTCGCGCCTTATGCCTCTATCCTGGCACTACCTTTTACACCTCAAGCAGTTATGCAAAACCTTTCACGGCTTGAGAGTCTCAAGATATGGGGACTGTACGGTTTTTATGAATCAATAGATTTCACGCCTGACCGCCTAAAGACCGGTGAAACTCATGTCGTGATCCGTACTTTTATGGCACACCATCAGGGCATGATCCTGCTTTCCTTGTGCAATTATTTGTTCGACAAACGAATGATCCAGCGCTTTCACGCGGACCCGCGAATTGAAAGCGTGGAATTGCTCTTACAGGAACAAACTCCCACGAACGCGCCGACCGAACATCCTCGCCATCAGCAGACGGATTGGATGCGCAACCACTACGCGGCGATTCCACTTGATCCATGGCGCGTCTCACCCGAGGCGCCCTATACACAGATACATTGTTTATCAAATGGGAAATACAGTTTGCTCATTAGCGCAGCCGGCTCTGGTTTTAGTCGTTGGGAGGATATCGAACTGACACGCTGGCGTGATGACCCCACATTGGATGATCGTGGCAGTTGGATTTATGTGGAAGATCGACTGAACGGACAGTTATGGTCTGTCACCCATCAGCCAACGATGGTACCTCCTGATCAAAGCGAAGTGAACTTCTATCCTCATCGCGTCGAATTTGAACGACAAGATGGAGATATTGTTCTGCGCACTGTTGTAAATGTGGCTGCCAACGATGATGTGGAAATCAGGCGGGTGAGCCTTACCAATCACGGCGACCACTCACGGGTTCTTGCACTTACCAGCTATGCTGAGATCATTCTGACTCAGCAATCGGTGGATCAACGCCACCCGGCCTATAACAAACTTTTTATTGAAAGTGAATTTCTTGAGAAAGAGCAATTATTGATATTCCATCGTCGTCCGCGTTCTGCGGATGAGAAGCCTATTTATCTGGCACATTTTTTTGTTAGCAATCATGAACGAGTTAGCCTCACAGGCTATGAAACGGACAGAGCCAAATTCCTTGGGCGTGGAGGCACCCCTCGCCGTCCCGGCGTGTTTTCAACGCCCAATCAAGCCTCGCTGCTTTCCAAAACAACGGGCGCTACGCTTGATCCGATTTGTGCTTTACAAGCTGAGATCGTTATTGCACCGTATCAAACAGTTCAAATTGCTTTTATCACACTGGCAACTCATTCACGCAAAGAAGCCATTGACTTGGCGCGCCGTTATCATCGCTGGTCACAACTCGGCAAAGCAGTTCAAGATATACGTGTTCAAGCTGAAAATGAACTTGCCCAGCTCGATCTCACCTCACGAAAAGTAGAGCAAATTCAAAAACTTCTTTCACCACTGATCTACATATCAAATGCACTGCGCGCTGAACCGGCTTTGCTGAATGCCAACACACTCGGGCAGCCTGGCTTGTGGTCGTTTGGTATCTCGGGCGATTATCCCGTTCTGCTGGCGCAAATGAAACGCGAAGAAGACATTGACTTATTAAGTGAATTAATCCTAGCGCACACTTACTGGCGCAAACGCGGCTTGATGATAGACATCGTCATCTTCAACCAACGCGAGACCAGTTATGACCAAGGCTTCAAAGGCAGGATCTATCGCTTACTAGAGCGTACAGGCAGCGAGACATGGCTGAACAAACGTGGTGGCATTTTTATTCTTCAAGAAGATCAGATAAATGAAGCAGAACGGACGCTTTTGATGACCATCGCCCGTGTCATTTTGGATGGGGAGGCTGGTTCCCTTGAACATCAGTTAGCGAAGTTGGATGCGGATCCTGTCCGGCTCCCGCTCTTTACACCGATTGAACCATTGGTTCCGCTAATCGATATACAACCCGAAATCCACCGGCCATTGGACTTGCTCTTCGACAACGGCTTGGGTGGTTTTACTCAAGATGGACACGAATACGTGATTCATCTTGACCGCGATCAATGGACACCGGCTCCCTGGGTCAACGTAATTGCTACAGCCGAATTTGGATGCCTTGTTTCAGAATCAGGGATGGGAACGACATGGTCCCAAAATAGCGGTGAGAATCGTCTTACGCCTTGGCGTAATGATCCTGTCAGCGATCCACCTGCTGAAGCGATTTATCTCCGCGATGAAGATACCGGTCAAATTTGGTCGCCTACACCTCTCCCCGCGCGCGCGGACGCGCCATATCTCATTCGGCATGGGGCCGGTTATTCTATTTTCGAGCATGCAAGCCATGGCTTGGAACAGAATGTAACTATCTTTGTCGTACCAGATGAGCCTGTCAAGGTTGTTCAACTAAAACTTCGCAATGTGACTGAACGTAGGCGCCGCATCAACGTCTCTTATTATGCTGAATGGGTGCTTGGTGTGAACCGTGAAAACACCGCAGCTTACATTGTTCCTGAATTTGCATCGAATTATTATGCTTTGCTGGCGCGCAACCTATATAACACAGACTTTGGACAACGCGTCGCATTTTTGGCTTCCACACGTGAACCATATGGTGTGACGACAGATCGCACAGAGTTTCTTGGAAACCTTGGCAGTTATATTCGCCCTGCCGCTTTAGAGCGCGTTGGCTTGACACCACGCGTAGAGGCTGGTGCAGATCCATGTGCCGTGTTGCAGTCTCTGCTTTGGCTGCAACCGGGTGAAACAAAAGAGATCACCTTCCTGCTTGGTCAAGGCGCAAATCGCGCGGATGCAGAAAGACTGATCAGCCATTTCCAAAATATCCAAAATGTTGAAGCTGCACGTCAGGCAGTTGGAGAATTCTGGGATGATATTTTGGAGCAGACTCAGATTCAAACTCCGGATACCGGCATGGATATCTTGTTGAATCGCTGGCTGTTGTATCAAGCACTCTCCTGCCGCTTCTGGGGGCGTACCGCTTTTTATCAATCCAGCGGAGCTTATGGCTTTCGAGATCAGTTACAGGATGTGATGGCATTTGTCCATGTGCGGCCCGATCTGGTTCGTCAGCATATCCTTGAAGCCGCGGCGCATCAGTTTGAGGAAGGTGATGTGCTGCACTGGTGGCATCCACCTGCAGGAGGTGGGCTCCGTACACGTTGTTCAGATAATTTGCTTTGGCTACCCTATGTTACTGCTCACTATGTAGATGTGACTGGAGATCGATCCATCCTTGACGAGAAGATTCCATTTTTGAGCGCGGAGCCGTTAAAAGCGGATGAGCATGAACGTTATGGGCAGTTCCCAGCCGGAGAGACCAACACGCTCTATGAGCATTGCTGCCGCGCACTGACCAAAGGAATAACCGCCGGTCCGCATGGGTTGCCTTTGATGGGAGCCCACGATTGGAACGATGGTATGAACCGGGTTGGTTTCCAGGGTAGAGGCGAAAGCATTTGGCTGGGTTGGTTTCTTTCTAGAACACTGAACGATTTTGCAGAAATCTGCGGTTTGATGGGTGATCACCAACGTGCAAAAGAATTTAGTGCGAAGACCACTGACATTCATAAAGCACTTGAGAAAAACGGCTGGGACGGCGAGCATGGCGAGTGGTATCTGCGTGCTTACTACGACGATGGTTCGCGGCTTGGGTCATCGGCAAACAATGAATGTAGGATCGATTCCATTGCGCAGTCTTGGGCCGTCATCTCAGAGCACGCAGATCGCGATCATGCGGTCAAGGCAATGGAATCCGTTTATAACCACCTCGTCCGTTCTGAGGATGAGTTGATCTTACTATTCACGCCGCCTTTTCAACGGACAGCGCGCGACCCTGGTTATATTAAGGGATACCCGCGCGGCATCCGCGAAAATGGAGGCCAATATACCCATGCTGCATTGTGGGCAATCTGGGCGTTTGCTCAACTCAATCAAAACGAGCGCGCGATGGACCTCTTCCGTTTAATCAATCCCATCTATCACACGGATACACCTGAGAAAGTCAATCGCTATCGGGTTGAGCCCTACGTCATTGCTGCAGATGTGTACAGCGTCGCTCCTTATATCGGCCGTGGCGGCTGGACCTGGTACAGTGGCTCGGCAAGTTGGATGTATCGCTTGGGTATTGAAATGCTGCTTGGCTTACAACGCGCAGGAGGTTACCTCAAAATCGACCCTCATATTCCTAAAGACTGGCACGAATATCAGATCAATTATCGTTTTGGAAAAACGCTCTATCACATTCTCGTGAAAAATCAGTCGGACAAAAAACGCGGAAAAGCTCAGGTCACGATGGACGGCAAAATCTTAACAGATGGAAATATCCATCTGTTAGATAATCAGGAGACACATGAAATCTTGGTAACAATCTCTCTGTAGGGTGGGATGGTATCCCACTATATGATAAGTATGCGGGATACCATCCCGCGTTACCAATCAAAAGGATACGCTCCGACATTGCTGCCGGAGCGTATCCTTTTCGACAATACATCCCTTTTACCCCGTTAGTACACTTTCCTCCTGATCGTCCCTCTTATTTATCAGGTATCCAGTAGGGTGAGTAACCGTAATACTCATAAATATCAAGCAGCCAGCCTGCTTCATATTGAGCGTTGTCGGGCCAATGATCCTTATCAAAGCCCGGCGCATTCCTTAGTACCTCCTTATTCAGATCTAGGATTACAGTATGCTCTCCAGTATCGAACGTCAGCGCTTCTAAGGGGATGGCAAATAATTTATCTCCCAACCCCAGGAAGCCACCAAAGGACAATACTACATAAGCAATCTGCCCATCATCAAGATCAATCATCAACTCCTTGATACTTCCGAGTTGTTCGCCTTTAGCATTGACAACTTTATTACCGATGATTGCTGTAGCAGATAGAACACGAAGGTGTTCATTCATACTGATCTCCTTATCACATGAATATGCCAACTATATAAGTTAGACCGGCTTCTATCAATGGGGAATATGCCTACTTATCTTAGGAGGTTATCCCATTTACAAATAGGGTGTGATGTCATTCCTGTTAATTATTCAACATATTTGACTAGATGTCTTCAGGTTTCCGCTATTGAACAAATTGCTAAAGATAAATTGATTAGGTGACACTTCTTAAAAATAAAATCGGGATTGTATACAATTTGTGTAACACAATCCTGATCCTTGAATTTATTTTGAGTTTGCTACCTTTTGATGAATGCGAGATAAGATGCCGCTTCATCTCGATTGCTTACATTCAATTTCTCAAGAATGCTGTGCACATGATTTTTGACTGTCCCCACCTCAACAATCAGACGAGCAGCGATTTCCTGATTCGTGAGTCCTTCACCGATAAACTGTAAAACTTCAAGCTCCCTTGACGTTAATCGCACATCTCCATCAATTTTATTTCCAACTTCAGAAAACATTCTGGCAAGATTGGAGAGACGTTCCATCATTGCCCATGCCATTTGGGTGGAAATTTGCGCCTCTCCCTTTTGCGCTAGTCGGATAACTTCAATGAATTCTGTGAGAGAACTATCTTTGAGAATATATCCTGCTGCACCTGCTTCTATATAGCGGAGTGCGTCATCTTGATTTTCTTTGGACAATCCCAATACCAACACTTTTATCGTGGAGGTGCGATCCGCCATCATCCGCACAAGTGTTAGTGCACCTCGATCTGGTAACCCAACATTTACCAATACAACATTCACTTCCTGCTGCCGAGTGAATTCGAGCGCGTCTTGAAGAGAGGCTGCACAGCTCACAACCTTTATATCCGGTTCGTCATTCAAGACAGAAGCAAATATATTCCCAATTAGCGGAACCTCAATTACCAAGAGTACTTTAATCGGATTCATACTTGCCTATCAGAAAAAGAGATATGTACAATTTATAGCTTTCCAGTATCCCTAAATTTGTCTGTTTGAATTCTTAATATTTATTCTGCTCTCGGTTGTTTTTCCATTCCACGGCTGCTTGTAGCAATCGTTTTTCTGCGGTGGGGTACGGATGGCCTTACATTTTCGTTCATTTCTGCTGCTAATTCACGGGCTCTACTTTCAAGGTTGTCTACAGCAGTTTTGGTCTTTTCTCGCGCGCCCTTCACTTCACCTGTAATTCTGCGCCGTATCTCTTGTCCGGAGGTAGGTGCCATTAACATACCAACTGTCGCGCCAACCACACTGCCAAGCAGCGCGCCCGTAACGATTTTCCCTATACTTCTCGTTTTACGATTTTTGTGACCTATTCTTCTCATCGTTTTTCTCCTTATCAGTGGATCGGGATAAAGCCCGAAGATATAAAGCTCTTTTCTTAGCATACCAGGCGAACTGGTTCCCAAATATATCGAAACCCACCCGTATTTCTTAATATAAGAGCAAAACAAAAATCTTTTTATGGGGAAAACTCCTAAAGCGATTAGGGGAATGCCCTATACCGTTACTCTATATTTCTATTCCCTTTTAGGAACATCATGAATTGATGTGAAACTCGTAGAGAGATATAGTGATGGTAACCAAAACGAAAGGAGCTTAAAATGTTATCCTGGTCAATCTTCTTCTTGATCGTTGCATTAGTCGCTGCCTTCCTGGGCTTTTCTGCTGTTGCCGGAGCAGCGGCCGGGATCGCTAAAATCCTGTTTGGGATATTCCTGGTCTTGTTCCTTATCTCGCTATTTTTTGGTCGGCGAGTTGTATAAGACCAGTTAACGTTCGAGTGGCGCTGGGTTTCGATACGGGCTTCGCCCTACTCAACCACCAGGCGCCACTCGAACTACATTAATTAACGATTAGCGATCCAATCAATTGCTTGGATTGAATCATCATCCAAAAAAGCAACGATATACCCCCGCTGCGGGCAAGTCAAAATAAACTAATCGTCAGTTTGTGTGAACGACGATCATCTAAACCAATCTAAGAACAGGAAGAAATGAATTTTAAAAGAAACAAGAATTCGTCTGGGGATGTTATCGATGCACAGGAATTAACGAAAAAGTTTGGAGAAGAAATCGCTGTAAATTCTCTAACGATGCGGGTGCCACGTGGCACCATTTTTGGTTTTATTGGCCCAAGCGGATGTGGAAAAACCACGACCATTCGTATGATGACTGGCATCTATAGACCCACCTCTGGGCAATTAAACGTGCTTGGCAAAAATCCTGTTCATTTCAAGAAGTCCGATCAGGAAAAGATTGGCTATCTCATCCAGCAGTTTGTTTTGTATCCAGAACTGACAGTTTGGGAAAACTTAAACTTTGCCGCGTCTTTTTACGGTGTAAGCCTCCTCAGGTACGGGCGCTTGAACAGGTTACTTGAATTCGTAGAATTAAAGGAAGATAGAGGGAAATTAGCAGGTGCCCTTTCTGGAGGGATGAAAAGACGTCTCAGCCTAGCCGCTACTTTGGTGCACAACCCCGAGTTGCTTTTTCTCGATGAGCCAACTGTCGGGATCGATCCACTCCTGCGACGAAAATTTTGGGATTATTTCAAAGAACTTCAAGCACAGGGCCATACTTTATTTGTCACCACACAATACGTCAGTGAAGCTGCGTACTGTGACCTGGTTGGGATCATGTATGAAGGAAAACTTTTGATGGTCGAAACCCCCGAAGAATTGCGGCGGAAAGCCTATGGTGGCGATGTCATTGGGATCAAAAGCTCTGAATGGATAGGACACGAGAAACGGCGTAAATTAGAGACTCTACCATTTGTACGTGGCAAAATCAAAGTCATCAACGACCAAGAGATCGAAGTGGTGGTTGACGAAGCGAACACGGCAATTCCGGCATTGATGGAAGCTTGCCAAGCAGAAGGCGTAAACGTACAAACAATTGAGGAGATATCCCCTCCTTTTGATGATGTGTTTGTAAAACTGATCGAAACGGAGACGGAAAATGTCTAGATTCTTCAAATTCCTCATCCGAATTTCTTCATTCATCAGCAAGGAGCTAGCAGAGATCTTTCGTCAACCCCGGCTGATTGGAACATTGGTACTCGGTCCGTTTTTGATCATGTTTCTGTTTGGATTGGGGTATCCTGAACAAAACCGTACATTGCGAACAATTTTTGTATACGAAGATACTGATTCTCTTAAAGAGGCGAAATTATTTACCGACTCTATGAATCCTGCAATCAATAATCAAGGTGTGGAAAGCAATAAGGAGTCAGCACTGGCAAAGCTCGCTCTGAATCAAACAGATTTGGTAGTTGTCATACCAGAAAATGCCATTGAGACGATTCGAAACAACCAACAAGCAAAGTTTGTGATTTATCACAACGAAGTTGATCCGTTCCAGATCGCGTATATTCAATCTTTGGCGAGGATATATGTAGATGATGTCAACCGCCGTATCCTACAATCGGTGGCTGAACAGGGCCAAGCGAACGCTGGCAGTGTACAAACTGATTTGGAAAATGCGATTGCGAAAACCCAGGCACTTAAGAAAGCAATCCCACCTGGAGATACAAATACCGCGCAGCAAGTCGCCGATCTTGAGAAAGATCTCACCACCGTTCACGACGAACTGGGCGCATTCCAATCTGTGGGGTCATCTGTTTTGGTCAATCCTTTCAGTGCCGATACAACACCATTGTCAAATATTCAATTTACCCCCACTGAGTTCTTTGCCCCTGCGGTGATCGTTCTGCTCTTACAGCATTTATCCATCACGTTTGCATCCTTGTCTATTGTCCGTGAAAATCGTTCCGGGATGATGGAGTTATTCAGAGTGGCGCCTATCACGGCTTTTGAAACATTGATCGGGAAATTTCTCAGTTATCTGTTATTTGAAATCTTGCTGGCGGGTGCCATTACTGCCCTCGCTGTATGGGTCCTAAAAGTCCCCATGTTCGGCAGCTGGGTCAATTATGCTCTTGCCGTAATCGTCCTGCTTTTCACTTCCTTGGGGGTGGGTTTCTTCATCTCGTTGATCTCACAAACAGATACACAGGCCGTTCAATATTCAATGTTATTTCTCTTAGCAAGCATCTTTTTCAGCGGCTTTCTCCTGGACTTGCGTTTGATGTGGCAGCCCATCAAAATCTTGGCGTGGTCGCTACCCGCTACCTATGGGATCCGCATGTTGCAGGATGTCATGTTACGTGGAACCTCAATGATCCCTGTGATATTTGAAGGACTCGTCTTGATTGGGCTAGCCCTCTTTCTCATTTGTTGGCTCCTCTTACGACAAAAGATGGAAGCTCAATACTCCTGAAGGGTATCGGTAATTCGATTCATCAAGCCATGAAGTCTGCCTATGAAACGCATACTTTCTCGATGATGAGAATTTTGTATACGCCTTTTCAATTCTAAAAGGCGTATTTTTATGTTCATTGCTTGTTCTGATGTTTCAGTAGAAAATGCTGGCGTGAGAGACGGAGAGAGTTTTTGGAATAGGATTTGAATAGCCACTGCCAGGAGGGGCGCCAGTACAACTCCAATAAATCCGAACGCCTCTGATAGTGCAACCACGAATAAGACGATGAGCAGGGAACTATATTTATACCGAGGGAAAAAACGAGGTTCAACGATCAGTATTAGTATGATCAAAATACCGACTGTGTAGATTGTTGCCAGAATACCTACGATCGTAGAAATTCCTATCCCAAGAAACAAGGCGGGCAGTACTGCAATCAATGCACCAAACCAGGGGATCAGTCTGGCAATTGCTCCCCACAACGCCAAAAGAGTGGGATACCTGATTCCTAGTGCTGAGTAACCAAACCAGAGCAGTAAGCCTGCAAGAACACTTTGGACGATCTCGCTGCGAAGATAAGCACCCACCTCGTTTTCGATGGACCGCCAAATATGCAGGGCCCTCGGATGATACTCTTTTGGGAGTAAGGAGAGTCCCAGGCGTTCGAAGCGAAATTGATCAACGGTCCAATAAAGGCTTAGGACGATCACGATAGTGATCCTGCCGAGCACAGAGAAAATATTTTGAGCGATTCCAAAGAAACTTGTGAGCGCGGGAATCCCGTTTTCGTTTGTCAAGGCTTGATACAGCTCAGCAGAAGGAGGAAATCCTTCCGCCAATGTGCGTTGAAACAAAGTGCCTCGTAGGGGCCATTCTGTTTTTGCACGATCATAATTTGCTATAAAGTCATTTGTTGCTTTTTGCAACTCATCGAAGAGAGGTTGGCTTATCAGCAGCAATGAACTCACAATAACAAGGGTCAACAAAAAATAAACGATTCCTAAAGCCAGCCATTTCGGGACCCTACCTCCAATAAGACTGTTGATCAAAGGGCGTAATGCAGCGGCAACTGCTAAAGATAAAAGAAATAATATAATCGCAATGCTGAACTGCCACACCAAAAGCAAAATCATGAGTGTAGTAACAACCACAATGGTATACCTAATTATTCTGGTCATGGTGTTTCGTTATCTTTCTTAATTTGCTCCAAAAGTTGATTCATCTCATCTGCGAGTGCGTAGAGCTCCAAACGGTCTGCTTCCGGTAAGCTTCGAGAGGCAGGGTTACTGGAAGTTTCATAGATGGCTTGCTTCAAGCTTTGACTCTCTTCTAGTAGTGATTGAATCAGCCCCTCTTTTTTTTGAGCTTGCCTGCTTGCTTCCGCTGCTATTAGAACAACTCGGCTTACAAACAATTGGACGATGGCTGCCAATGGCAGTGCGAGCAGGGCACCCATAAACCCAAAAACGGAGGTGAAGGCAATCAATGATAATAGAACGATGATTGGATTCACTCCCATTGAATTTTTCATGATACGCGGTACCAGAAATGTATTCTCCAGCATTTGGATTGCAGCGGTCGCCACTACAACCCAGATGGCTTTTTCAGGCGCTATGGATAAAGCCACCAATAAAGCAGGGATCGCTCCAAGTGCCGGTCCGAAAATTGGCACCATTTCCATGATCCCAGCAAAAATGCCGAGCACAAGTGTATAGGGGAGTCCAATTAATAAATAAGCAATAAATGCTGCAAAGCCAACAAGCAAGCAAAGCAGTCCTTCTCCCCGGATATAACCACCCAATTTTGTCTCTGCCAACTGGAGAAATTCTCTGATTCCCTTTTTACGCTGTGGGGGGAAGAGATGAAGGAGGGAGCGAATGACTAAGTTACTTTCCTGATTCCAATAATAGGCAAGCAGGAAGATCGCCAAGGTACCCAATATTCCTTTCAACGCCAAATTGGTATATAGAAAAGTTTGAGTTACCTGATCAATCACCTCTTCAGGATTTGCAGTCCGGGTTATTATGAATAGAGATAACTGAGATGGAATGCGCGCGCCAATATTTTGTAACAAACGATTAGGGGAATTAACCAGCGAATCTCGCACCCCTAAATAATATTGAGGTAGATTCTGTGATATTTGTGTTGCTTGATCAGCGATCAGTGGAAAAATGATCGCCAGGAACCCAATCAAAACCCCAGCGATCATGACATAAATGATGATCGTTCCTGCGGCGCGGGAAATCCCGCGTCTGTGAAGCCATTCAACTGCTGGGCGTATTGCCGTCCCAATGACAATGGCAACAAAAAAGAGAAGCAGCACTACGCGCAAATTGTATAACAGCCAGAATATTAAAATGACGCAGACCACAAATAGAGTTGCAAGAACAACCTGACTTGTGGTCCACGTTGTTATTTCTTCAGATGAAGAGGCTCTCATAGCTCCCGACGAATAATTGTCCTAATTCATCTGTTCTATCTTTTTGATTTGGATACTTTCTATCGGCACTTCCGTGGCCCGCGCACTGGCCAATAACCAACCAGGTATGGTTAGAACCACCTAAATAGCAAGCCAAGGATTACCAAGAGTAAGAGGAACCCAACGATCCCGCTGCCGCCGTATCCCCAGCTTCGGCTATACGGCCACACCGGTATGGCGCCTAACAGCAATAGAACCAAGATGATAAGTAGAATGGTACTCATGAGCTTTCTCCTTTTCTATTTCTTTCAACATACCAGAGAAGAAATTTCCTATATGGCAAATGTTTTTTAAGAAGATCTATTCTCAAGCTAATCGCTAGCTTCCCAATGCTCCAGGAAACCATCAATCTCTCTTTCGGCTTCCATCTGGGTATAGCCATATTTTTCCTGAAGAACACCAGCTAGCTTTTCTCGTTTTCCAGCGATTTGATCCAATTCATTATCTGTGATTTCGCCCCATTTGTCGCGAATTGCCCCTCGCAATTGCATCCATTTTCCTTCTAAAACATTTTCAGTTGCTCTTTTCATTTTATATCTCCTTATTTTCTTTTCTGATTCCTGTTTCCGAAGCTATCTATAGTTAATCACGTGTTTCTCTATCATAGGTAGTAACCTGGCTGGTGGGCGCTCGATAAAAAAGCACCCAAACGAGGCGAACAATAGCCCAGCCAATGAGAGCATAGACAAGTATCGCAATAAACGAGGTAATTTCCAAAACGTGATTCTGGAAAGCAGGGTTGGCAACGATATTTTGAAATGGCCAGAGGAATACCTGACTCAACTGATAAACAAATGTAGTAAACCAGTTGGCAGGATTTGCAGCAATCAACATGAGAATTATTCTGATGCCAATCAAGGCTTCTAATCCACCAAAAAGCAACCAGACAAATTGAACAACCTTGTAAATTGTTTCTCTATATTCAAGGTTCACATTTTGGACAACATGCTCTTCATGGACATGATCGCCTTCCTGGTGGACGACCACTCTTTTACGACGGGCAATTTGATCTCTATCTAGGGTCATGTGGCACCTCCTGTCACATAGCTATCACACTACGGGGCGTCTGTATGTAAATAGACCAAGGATCAAAGATAGAATGGCTGATCCGATGACGCCCCATACAACCGGGAAGGCTTGGCCTTCTATATTTATAGTAAAGATCTCAGGCAATCCAAGCTGGCTAGCTAACCATACACCCACATATGCACCCACAAAGCCGACAATGATCGACATCAAACAGCCTCCAAACGAATAACCTGAAATCGTTTGGCCTAAACCGCCGACAATACCGGCGATCAACAATAGTACTAAGAGTCCTGTAAGTGTCATTTCTACCTCCGAAGTATCGAATTGTTCACTTGATCTTCAAGTGTGAACTCATTCGCGTTTGCATGATATTACATGCATTCTGTAAAGTAATTCATTCATACTATAAAAGTTAGATATGCTTATATCAATGGGGGATGTACCTACTCACTTAGGTAATTCCCTAGTTATAAGGCTTAAAACAAGCAGGGTTATGACTTTTTCCCTACTGTCATAACCCTGGTTTTGAATTTTCTTTTACTCTTAAGTTCCGCGTCGGGAAAGGATTCGCCCCGCAATATGTTTAAGGGATGCAAGCGATTCAGTTTCGAATTTCCTCATGAGCAATTTCAAGTACTTCTCTACTTGTTCTACACTCATGCTCAAAAAAGCAGCAATTTCCTCTACAGACCGATCCAGGATCAGTTGCTCAAGAATCTGAACTTCACGTTTGGTCAACGTCTGTTCTTCTATGGAAGGTATCCCACTATTTTTAAGGGCGCGCGGACTGAACCAACTCATGCCTTTATTAATGATGCTGCGGATGGCATCCAGCAGCATCATGGGAGCTTCATCTTTGGTGATATATCCAGATGCCCCGTTCTCCAGCATGCCAAGGATATAATCCCTGTCACTATAGGAACTAACAGCCAGAACTTTCATATCAGGTTGGGTACCGTGAATATGGCATGGGGAATTACCCTAGTTTTGCTCAGGTCTTTCCTCCGCGCCTATATGTATATCTCTTTTTACTATGCTTTCCTGCACTGCCATGATTGCCGCCTCAACCCGGGAAACCACGCCCATCTTTCGGAAAATTGCATGCAAGTGTTTTTCAACAGTCTTTACACTAATTCCTAGCGCTATTCCGATTTGATTATTTGTTTTCCCTTCCACCACAAGGTTCAGTACATCCAGTTCCCTGGAAGTCAGATCACTGCCGCCCTCCTGTTCCTTCAATAAGATCTGACTGAGTAAAGCGGCTACTTTGCGGCTCACCCAACCTACTTCTCCATGGGCGACCCCGCGCACGGCTTGGATGATCTCTTCAGGCACTTCATCTTTTAACAAATATCCTGAAGCACCATAGGTAAGTAATTGAGAGATAAATTCACGATCGTTATATGAACTAAGCCCCAGAATACGTGCATTGCTTCCCATTTTGTAGACCTTCTTGATGATCTCGACTCCACTCATATCGGGCAGTTTCATATCCAGGAGAACGACATCAGGCTTTAGGTCCTCGATCATTTGCAGCGCCTCTTCCCCGGTATGAGCCTCACCAGCCACAGTGATTCCTACAGCAGGGGCTAACAGGTCATGAATTCCCTTACAAATGATCGGATGATCATCCACAATCAAAACACGAATATCTGACATTTCTTCACTCTCTCATTCATTGATAACTACAAATTCTATTCACTGACATCTTTCCACGGGATGGTGACTTTTATAATTGTTGAATTCCCGGGTTTGGAATGCACTTTGAAAACTCCTCCCAAAGCGTTTGCCCTTTCTGCTGCACCAGCTAACCCATAGTGTCCTTGTCTCACAAAATCTATCCAATTGGATGGGACATCGAAACCTCTGCCATTATCTGTGATTTCAAGATGCGCTTCTTCAGCATCAAACGAAAAACGGACGTGGACCTCTGTAGCTTTGGCATGTCGTATCACATTTCCCAACGACTGCTGGAAAATACGAAATAACGCCAAACGAACTTTCTCTGGCAGGATTTGGCGATCGTGTGCTAATGAAAGATGGATATTAAGATTTGGATGTTTTTCCAGGATGTCATTCGCGTGAGAGCGAATGGCATTCTCAAGCCCAAAATTGAAAATGGTAGGCGGTCTGAGTTCCTTAGCAGTCGCACGCAGATCTTGCAAGACATTTTGGATATGCTGCTTCACATCCTGTAATGCTTCTTTGAGTTCGGGATCGGCAGTGTTGCGTAATTCTTCAAGTCGATAGATCGCACTATAGAGCGACTGCATGGGACTGTCATGAAGTTCCTGAGCCAGGCGAAGACGTTCAAGCTCCATGCTGTTTTGCAGGCGGCTATTTAATTCTGCCATCTCCAGCTCAAGGCGTTTTTGCTCGGTGATATTCTCTACAATGCCAACGATGAAGGCCGGCTCATCGTTGTTTCCACCTGTCTTGATTACTGTAAAGACGGTCTTTACCCAAACAATGGATTTGTCCTTGTGAATAGTGCGATGCTCAAAACGAAAAGAGGAAGTGCCATTACTTTTCACATTATCGAATAACTTTATCGCTAGGCGAACATCCTCAGGATGCAGGAATTTATGAAAATAATTACCTACCAGTTCATCCTCAGTGTAGCCTAGCATTGACTGGAACGCATCATTTGTCTGCAAAATTCTGCCTTCCAGATTCAATACTTTGATTCCAACCATGACAGATTCAAAAATTGAGCGAAAGCGCTCTTCACTTATCGCGAGCGCTTGCTTTGCAGACAACCTTTCTGTAATTTCTGCATGGAGCGATTCAAATAAACGGCAATTTTCAATTGCCAGGGCCGCGCGATAAGCAATGTCAGTCAGGAAAGATTGATCCTCCACCTTGAAAGGCTTACTTCCGCGATGACGGGATAGACTAATCGTGCCAACAACTCCACTTCTACCAATCAGAGGAACCATCAAAACGCTCTCAATACCAATCACATCGATGAATTCCTGTAAAGTAGGCAACGTGACGACCTGCAATTGCTCTGCAGGGATGGAAGGAAGCAACAATGGCTCACCAGACCGGATCACACTGCCTGCCAGAGTTTGCGAGTGATCGTACTCGAAGTCAGTCCCGTAAAGTTTTCTTAATAGAGAATGTGCGGTTGGGTTTGTATCGTGAAAAGCGGCAATTTTCAACTTGTCACCGTTTGCATTCAACAAGGCGATAAGACTTAAGTCACCGATCACATCACCAGTGAATTTAACAACCAACTGCATGATTTCATTTAAATCATTACCCACTTCAGCGATAGCATGGGAAAAGCTATAAAGCGCTTCTATCCGTTTAACATGTTTTTCTCGTGAGAACTCTATTTGTTTACGATAGTTAATATCTCGGATGAGAGCAATCGCTCCTTCGATATTGTCATTTTCGTCCCTAAGAGTTTCTGCGGACATGGAGATCCAAATTCCTTTTTCATCCGCTTCTTTGCGCAAAATGAGATCTTCAGCATTCTCAACAACCTCACCCCGTAAAGCACGTGCTAAAGGCAGATTCTCTACTGGGTACGGCATCACACCGTCATCCAGATAAAAGCCAATTTTCTTAGACCATTCCTCAAGCCTGAGATCTTTCGTCGGTTTACCCAACAGGGACCTCGCTGCTCTGTTCATATATTGAATTTGACCTTTCCAGTCCACAGAAATGATCGCGAGTGGAATCGCATCGAAGACCTTTTCAGAAACGATCATCTGTTGGTCAACACTTGCCAATATGGATTGAGTTGTTTTCAAGTTTCTTTTTCTTTGATTGAATTTACCAGACTTCGTCATAATCGATTTCTCTTCCATCCGTATGTTCCTTCTCTCTGAACCAGTAGCAGACAATTGTCATGAGTATGCCCGGTATCTTTCAGAAAATTGAACAATGGAGAAATTGATGATCGACGATGGTACGCCGGACTTCCCCTAAGATTTCATAATGATAACACCAAAATCAAATTAAGATAGTCTAAGTTTATAACATCGTTTAATCCAAAAACGCAACACGGATTCAGTGCTCGACAGATCAGGCCGCAAAATCTTGGTGCCATTCCCTGGCACCGCCCGCTCCCTGACACCTTTCCGTCAGGGACACACTTGCGCCTGCGCGCAGTGCAGGTGGGTGCAGGGTAGGTGTGCAGGTAAGCACATTTTGGTATCAGATTTGCACACAACAAAATCTGCAGCAACAATGAGATACTCATGAATCCCCTAAACGAGTGGGCACTTCCCCCATTGTTGAGTTTCAAACTCAGAAGTAAATTGATCATAGACGAGTTCAAATCGCCTGATTACTTCTAATAATAGAAAGCAAGTGAAAGGAGTTGAAGATGGACCTCTTACAGTGGGCGCTATTTGCGTTTGTAGGAGCTATCATTGCAGGTATGCTCGGGTTTACCGGAGTGGCACAAGGTTCGGCTGCTGTAGGAAGAGTGTTATTCGGTTTATTCCTGGTGATCGCCGCAGTGGTTCTGGTGCTGGCGCTCTGGGGGATCAGACTCCTTACCTAAGCCTACGCATTTATATTAACCATGGGGATACAAAACGTTTATGACAAAGAAGTCGAGGGTTCTGCTATCTCCTCTAGTGGATCCCTCGATTTCGATTTTAATAAACTCAAATGCAATACCCAATTATTCTTCTGCTAATGGATTGAAGCCCCGTCCTAAAATTTCCTGTGCGGCGGATACAACGACAAAGGCATTAGGATCTTCCTTATTCACCGCAAACTTCAGGTTATGAACTTCAGTTACAGTGAGCGCGCAAATCAAGACTGAACGTTCCTCACCTGTGTACATTCCCTTCCCTGCCAAAGCCGTGACTCCTCTTCCCAGCTCAGTCAAGATCCGTTTCGAGACGGCTTCGGCGTTTCTAGTAATAATCAGCGCCATCAATTGTTTTCTGCGATGAGGCGGTGCAAGAAAAGCATGTAAGCCTTTTAGCTTGCCTTCAGGCGTAAAGATGGAAGTGAGGGTATCCTCCCCAAAACGAGGCAAGACCTCGCCTGTGGCGCGCGTCATGCTGACCGTTGCAAGCGCAATCATGAGGAGGAAAGTATAAAACCCAAAACCAAGCACAATCATGATCTGCCCAGAGATGGGACCCACTGCACTACGTTGAATAAACTCATTCAGGCTTATCGCAGGTTGAGGAAAGAGCCAGATCTTCGCCACCCATGAAGCATAAAGCATGAGGAAAATCCAAGCATAATTTCGTCGCAAACGCCGTCCGAACGCCTCCCAAATCGAGATGGGAAATTTGGGCGAGAGCAAATTCTCAGCCAGACTCTCCGCCCATTCTGGCGAAGGATGAAACGGTGGAACAAGCATGGCTGCATAAAAATCTGTTTCCATTAAGCGGACGCGATAGCTCCACAGCTCGTAATAGCGATAACGTCGCGCTTCAATGAATAGAAACCACAGTACTAAAAGTGTATTGAGAATAATAATCCCGTGATGGATATCTGGCTGACTGAACGCGACGGATAAAGTTGCGCCCGAGGAAACAACTGCCCAGTTTGTCGTCGTATCTAATCGCTGTCGCCACACGTTCGCGCGTTGGACCTCGGCACGAAAAAAATGAACCATTGCAGTCACAAACTCGCTGGTCTTTAATCGGTAACCGCGATACGTCCACACGGGTTCTTCAGGATCTTGAGGAGGAGCTTTCGACTCATTCATATCTAACCTTCTGTTTGAGCAATCGGATTTGCAATGAAAGTGTACCCCATTTATCGAAACGCTATCGTTTCAGTCATCTATCGCTACGAATCCAAACAGGCCGTCTTTCTCAACTCAGCCTTTTGCACTTTCCCCATTGCATTGCGCGGCAAATCATCATTGAAAATAATAGACTTGGGAGATTTATACGACGCGAGACGTTCCCGACAAAAAGCGATCAAATCGGGACCTGAAACGGATTCACCTCGATTGAGTACTACTACGGCTGTGACTGAGTCCACCACTGATGATCAAATCTTTGGAGCGTCCACACAGGGTCAGGTAACCGTCAGGTTCGCGAAAACCCAAATCTCCTGTACGGAACCAGCCATCGGCTGTGAAAGATTCGACAGTCTTCTGCGGCTGCTTCCAATAGCCTTTGAAAATATTCAGTCCACGCAGTTGCACTTCGCCAATCTCTCTATCAGGTAAAGACTGGTCATTTTCTGGATTCACTACTCTCACTTCCACGCCAGAAAGAGGCAATCCCACCGAACCCAAACGTCGCTCCCCATTTAATGGATTCGAGCAATTCATCCCCGTTTCAGTCATGCCATAGCGTTCGAGCAAGGTATAGCCAAAGGTCTGTTGAAACCCTGTGAACACTTCATCAGGCAAACGGTCCGAACCAGAGGTGATCAGTCGTAGGTGAGACAAATCGAATTGATTCGCATCAGGAACATCCAACAATCTTTGGTGAATAGTGGGGACCGCCATAAAAACTGTGCACTGTCCATCAGTGAGCATTTGCAAAACTCTTCTTGCATCGAACTCGCGCATAAATAACGTAGTCGCGCCCGCGTGCAAGGCTCCGTGCAATGCAACGAACAATCCATGCACATGGAAAATTGGCAGGACATGGAGGAGGATGTCATCAGGTTTCCAACCCCAGGCGCTGTGCAGAGACTGGAGATTGGAAATTAAGTTGCCGTGCGTGATCTCTGCGCCTTTGGGTCGTCCTGTTGTGCCACTGGTGTAGATGATGACGGCAGTATCGTTGGGAGAGAGTAGAGAATTAGAGATCGGAGATTCCTTCGCGCTGAGCGGAGGGTCAAGGGGAAATCGAGACCCGTAGTCGAAGCGTGGTAATTGGTAATTAGTGATTAGAGAATTAAATTGGTCTGGTTCAGCAGGATTGAGAAAGATACATTCCTGCAAATCAGGTAATTCAGGAAGAATGGTTTGGATTTTTTCTTTGGATGACTCGAGGGCGAAGAATAACTTTGTCCCCGAATCTTCGAGAAAATATTTCAATTCATCAGGTGGATATGCCAAATTGAGTGGAAGGGTAATTGCTCCTAGTCGCACCGTTGCTAAATGTAAAAGGATGAATTCCATGCATTTGGAAAGTTGCAGTGCCAGGCGGTCACCGGGTTGAAGGCCAATACTTTGTAGATAAGTCGCTGTGCGGTTGACTAATTCATTCAGTTCTGCATAAGTGACGCGCTGTAATGGCGGATCAATAAACTCGAGCGCGACTTTGTTAGGATATTTGTGAACGTTTTCAGTAAAAGTGCTTAAGAAGGACATAATTTATCTATATGTCTTTTATACTCACTATGCCCGTGCAACAGCTACCAGATCAGCGAATATACCTTGACCTGCTTGCTCTGGTCCGGCACCTGGTCCAATGATGGTGACCTCACGAACTGTGTCTGTTTGAATCGTGAGCGCATTCATCACCCCATCCACGCGGGCAAGCGGGTCCGTGAGAGGAAGCGGCGATGGCTCGACGCGCGCCTCCAGCGGCGTGGACGCGGTTTCGGTGTTATTGCTCTCCGGTCGCGGCTTTAGACTGGCTACCAATTTGATCCGACACCCATCACGAGCCGCTTGCTGAATTTCATCTGGCGTAATCTTAGTAATTCCGCGTCGGATGACTTGATCGACTGTTACGGCTTGACCAAATGCAGCCGCAGCCAAAATGCGAACTTTGGCGACAACATCGTGCCCCTCCACATCATCAGTGGGGTCAGGTTCTGCATATCCCTGAGTCTGTGCGTCGGCTAATGCAGTCGAATAATCAAGGCCCTCAGCCATAAGCGTGAGAATGTGATTCGCCGTCCCGTTCAGAATTCCGTGTATTCCGATCACGCGTGTTCCAGCCAGACCTTCGCGGAGAGTACTCAAGATGGGCGTGCCCGACATGACCGTAGACTCCATTCGAAACTGAACACCGCGCTGCCGTGAAAGCGCAATTAATTCCAATGCCGCAGCCGCGCAGGCACCTTTACTGGAGGTGATGACATGAATACCGTGCTTCAAAGCCTGTCGAATATGGCTAAGCGATGGTTCCGGTTCGCGAGGATTTGTATTGCTTGATTCCGCGAGCACATCGGTTTCAGTCTCGGCAAGACCTTCAAGAGCGGTTTCCCAGCGATGCACGCCGGGATAATCTGTCAATGGACGTTTAGCAGTTACGAGTTCAAGCAAGGATGGAATCTCAAGCCCAGCGTCGCGGTGGATGAAACCATCGCGATGAGTTGCTACACTCACAACGGAGACTACAACTCCACACTCGCCTTCAAGCCAGGCGCGGCGTCGATAAATGGCTTCAGCTAACCAGCGCCCGACAGTTCCAAAACCAATAATTGAAAGACGTATTTGTTTCATATTACTTCAGGAAAATTATCTTATTCTTATTGTAAGCTCAGTAGACATTCAATACCATTGAGTGCATCAACTCTAAAGGGATAACCAATTGCCCCCAATTTTAGCAGGATAATCATTACTGCCCAATAAAGGCTTTGTTGGATGAACTAATTATTGTGCTCTTCAAATAGAGCAATATCCTGCAAGACAACAAAAGTCAGGTTATGGTACAACGTAGATATTATGCAGACCAAGGAATGGACGAAAATCTGGCATAACACCCAACTCGATGTTGGGCTTTTGCATGCTTATTATGTTCAACATGCTTATCCGCGCCACAGTCACGACTATTATGTGATTTGCCTTATTGAGCGAGGTCGTCAGTCTTTTACACATAAAGGCACAAAATACTTAACCCCAGCGGGTGGAGTCATTTTGATCAACCCCGGAGCAGTTCATACCGGAGAGGCTGCCGATGAACAAGGCTTTGAGTTGCGTTCCCTGTATCCTACTACCGCACTGATGGAAACAGCCGCTTGGGAGTTGACGGGTCGCCATCAGGTCTTGCCGTTTTTCAAGGACGTTCGAGTAGACCACCGCTGGGCAACAAACGCTGTTTTGTCTTTACACAAAGCGATCTCGCAGGATGCAAGCGCGTTGGAATGTGAAACACGCACTCTCTGGACCTTCGCTCAACTCATCAGACGATATGCTGACATCTCGTCCACTGAAAGACCTCTTGGTGAAGAGAAAAAAGCGATCCAGCAGGCGCGCCATTATATTGAAGAATACTTTGCTGAAGGGATCACTCTGAATCAATTAGCTCAACAAGTGGCGCTTAGTCCTTACTACCTCTTGCGTGTTTTCCGGGCTGAAGTAGGGATGCCTCCATACGAGTATTTGGAAAGTGTACGTATTCGTCATGCTCAGCAGCTGATCGAAACTGGCAAACCATTAGCGGAGGTAGCTGCAGAGGTCGGGTTTAGTAGTCAAAGCCATATGACACGTCAGTTCAAGAAAATTATCGGTGTAACGCCCGGTCAATACGCTCAACAAATTAGAACTTGATTTTGTATCATGACCACTAACTTAATCCCAGCAGTATCATATGTTCTCATATCAACCTTTACACCAGGTCCCAGTAACATTTCGAGTGCCTCGCTGGCAGTCCTGCATGGCTATAAAAACACACTGAAATATCAGCTAGGTCTGGCTATTGTAGTTTTCCTGCTGATGTTATTAAGCGGATGGCTTTCTGCGGCACTCTTAAGTGTCTTTCCCGCTTTTGAACCCATCATGCGATATATTGGTGCAGCTTATATTCTTTATCTTGCTTTTGGGATTCTAAAGTCGAGTTATACGTTCATGGAAACAGACGCGAAACCATTAGGGTTTGTGCATGGTTTTATTTTACAGATATTAAATCCCAAACTAGTTGTTTATGCATTCACCTTATTTTCTGCATTCCTAGCCCCGATTACCGGAAATATAGCATTCTTGATATTGATCGTAGTGCTTTTAGCGGCGATCTCGTTTTGTGCAACATCTGCCTGGGCTTTATTCGGAACAGCCATTAAAACTCAGCTTCGTAATCCCCGTTGGAATATGATTATCAATATCATTCTGTCGCTCTCATTGGTTTATATAGCCATTTCACTTACTGGTCTCATCTGAGTGCCATTCTCGGTGCTTGATTATGTGCATGCTTGCCGCCGGGGACGGCGGCGGGAGCAGATATATTTACCGCCAGCGGGGAATACGCAGCGGAATCTTCTCATCCCCTAGCTCATGACAGAATCTCATCAGTCGCTTATACGCGCCTTGCCACTTCAAATCAGCGAGCTTTTCTGTCAGAGGAACATCTTCGCGAATAGTGGCCAACTGTTTGTAGAGCAAACCTTCCTCTCTACGTTGTCTCAAGCTCTCTGCCAGGCTCGTCGCGCGGCCAGAACTAATGGAACTTACTCGCCACTGACTCGGGTCATCTGGAATTGACTCCATATGCTTATAGTGTGCAAGCACAACCGAAGCAGACTTGGCTCCCCAGCCTGAAATGCCGGGATACCCATCCGCGGAATCTCCCACCAAAGCAAGCCAATCCGGAATGGATTGTGGAAGCACACCGAACTTCTCTACCACGCCTGCTTCATCAATGATGATATCTCGACGCCGATCCCAACAGACGATTTTGTTGCTGGAAACTAACTGTGCCAAATCCTTATCTGGCGAGCAAATGAGGATCTGTTCCATGGACTTGTTTTTGCTGAAGCGTTTTGCTCGTCAACAACATGAGCAGGCTTCTTAGGAGGCCGAGAGTCGCGCCAACTTCGCGGCCATCAGGAGCCTTCTTCGGAGGAGCACCGAAGTGGTTTCGGAAAAGCTCGTACGTACCATCTACCAAATGAATCTTCATTTCTCAGCCACCATCATGAACCGTAATGAGATAACTATCTGAATCCAAAGCGTAAACATTTTACCAATGCCAATATTAATTGATATTGCTATTATAGCAAGTGTTAGTTATCTGATGTATTGAGTTCCTTCGTAATGTTGCTCAGAGAGTAATTAGCACAATTGCCAAGACAGCCCCAACCACACCAATAGTCTGGAGTCGAGCCATATGCTCCTTGGCGATCAGCCTGGCAAGAATAGCTGTCACCGCTGGATAGAGAGATCCCAATACCGCGGCAATGTCCAGCCGTCCGCTTTGAACTGCCAGCAGGAAGAACAAATTGCCACTTACATCAAGGATACCAGCAAGAATCAGTAGACCTAGTGAGGAGAGCCGCGGGATGATCGATCGGTGTGTGAAAAGAGCAAAGACAACCATTAGCATGCAGCTAGACAGACGGCCGGCGACTAGTGGCCAGAAGACCGTGCTCTCTCCTATTTGACCAAGAGCAGTGAAGAAACCTCCAAACCCCAGGCCAGCTAGTAGTGCCATGCCCAGCCCGGCTGGGCGACCACCGAGCTTTTCCGGGCGGGAAAGCAGCCAGATGCTGACGATCGCCAGACCGAA
>WNFZ01002925.1_pt1 | contig 32925 bp, 52 predicted proteins | sample 5400081 | NCBI WGS metagenome assembly WNFZ01 (sample SAMN13153365, study PRJNA577476) | soil metagenome | isolation source: 80 cm soil or saprolite under grassland replicate 1 | place: USA:California | collected 2016-06-15 | reverse complement strand
GGCGAGGATCGGCTGCGCCGTTGCATATCCACAAGAAGTTGCCGCCGGGGGTGCCGAAGTTGACACCCTGCCAACGCGCGTTGGTCGTGCTCGTCACCACGGCGGCGCCGACGGCTCCGGCCGTCGTTACGTCGAAGATGCTGGTGCCTGCTGCACCGAACGTTTTGGCAGATGTCGGCCCGTTCCACGTCAACAGGCTCTCGACGGCAGCACCAAGACCGGTGGCGTGCGAGACCCATCCCTTGCGGGTGCCGACAGACGCTGCCTTCGGGAACATGTTGACCAGCGATATCGCGCGATCGGCTGGCATGTGGCTTATCGGCGAGCTGGCATCCCACCCGGCGGTGGCGATTGGTACAGAAGCCGCACCAGAGACGCGCTTGCGAGCTAAATAAGCCATGGGACGTACGTTGTGCGCCCTGGACCATCGTTATAGTTGTGCATCCCTCCGGTCATATCGAGCGTCTCTCGCCCGCCATCAGCGGCAATGGCCTTGCGCAGCGCCGCTTCGTATTGAGCTGCCTCGGTGGAAAAGTCCAATCCCTTCCTGGCCAGCCACATCCAGACGATCGCGAGCGTGAATAGTCGCTCATCGATAACACCGGTGTCGGTATCGGCGCCCCAAAACGTGCGGAAACCGCCTGAATCAATGGCGGCAAATTGCTTCGAGACGAACTCGTAGGTGATCGTTTCGCCGGCAGATGGAGTCGGGAACAACAGGATCGCCGAGCCCCGTTTGCGAAACCACGGATTGACTGCGCCGATCGTTCCAAGCGACTTGGTCGCGCTATACTGCTGCGGCGTCAGCGGCCCCCGCACCCGCAAGCGGCGAGTGACATTCCACATCGATTCATCGACGAACCGATCGAAATCCGACGGCAGAAAGCTGGTCTGTTCCTCGGCGGCGACTGTGGTGCGCGTCCGCAGCGTAATGAGCACCGTCCACGCGTGCGCCTCGACAAGTGTCCGGCCAGCTTCGTTGGCCAGCGCGAGCAGCTGCCGCACGGTCGGATCGGTATTGCCGACGACCGTGCTGGTGCGCGCCATGCCGCTGATTAGATCTTGCGCATTCTGGACGATCGTCAGTAGGGTCACCGCCGCATGCTCGCAACGTCGAAGTTCACCATCGGTGTGGCGACCTGCTTCATCCCACTATCGCCGCGCATCGCATCGACGGCTTTTGTCAGCTCGGCCAGTCGCGCCTTGAGGTCTTCGTTTTCCTTCTCGAGACGCGTCAATGTCGCCGCCGCCTTGCCTGCATCGTTCGATGCATTCAGCCAGTTGCGCGCCTTCTGGCGAAGGGCGACCGCCTCGCCGCCGATGAAGCGCAACGCGCCGTCGGCGAGGTTGGCCAGATCCTCGACCGAGAGCACGTTCATGCCGGCGCAGTTGCGGAGCTGTGCCGCAGTCAACAGCGGCCATTCCTTGAGGGGCGTGCCCTGAATCGGTGCATCCTGACCGGCTTTCCATGCCTCGTAGGAATTAGAGATGTGCGGCCATAGAACGCTGTTTCTCTTCAGATCGCGGACGCGGTACGGGATGATGTGGCCGAGCTCGCCCTTCTTGTGGATGTTGCCCCACTCCTCGTCGACATAGACGATGCGGCCCTCGCGCTCGGTCGCGGCCCTATCCTCAACCGCGCGCATTTCCCACTCGACGAAGATGCGTGGCGACTGATCGCGCCAGCGTTCGAGGTCGGCACCACCTCCAATGATCATGGCATCACCTCAACGTCAGAATCTTGGCAACCTGCAGCATCCACTTGGCAATCTCGGTGTCTTGAGCACAGCTGAAATTACCCGATCCACCTGCCACTTCTTCAATCTTGGACAAGGCAATCGGCAATGACATGTGCGTCTCGCCTTCGGTGGTGATGATGGCAAATTCGTATTTCACGGCATCCTCACAAACCAAGTGGTATTCTTTCCGAGAGCGAGTTCATGGCCATTAGCGATAACCCACTCATCGACGGCACGTTTGACCTGCAACGTCGGATGATCCGGCGGCCAGTCGTAGTCATGACCGCACAACCAGCCGCCCGGCTTTACCTTCGGCGCCCAGGCAACGATGTCGTCACTACAACCTTTGTAGGTGTGGTCCGCATCGATAAACACAAAATCAAGAGACTGGTCGTCCACCAGCTTCGCCGCGTCGGTGCTTCTCATCCGCATGAACTTACCGCGAGTCGTCGTGATTTCGCGAACGCGCGACATAGCCGCACCGTAGCATTCCTCATGCTTAACCTGGCTGCGCTGCGCCTCTGGCGATCCGCTGTTGAACCACATGCCATCCTCGGCATCCGCCTCGTAAGGATCGACCAGCAACAGATCGAGGTCTTCCCGGTTTTTCAGCAGCTGCGATGACAGATTTCCGATGCTGACTCCGATCTCGGCTCCCCTGACCGGCGACGCGCCATTGAGACGCGACAGAATTTCTTGGCACCGCTCTTCCGCCTCGGTTCGCTCTGCCGCAAGCGCCGTTGCCAAAAGCGGCAAAAGACCACTACCATATACCGAGATTTCGCAGCCAAGTCCCACCAATTGAGTGGCTAGACTCTGAAAGTCCTTAACCTGAATCGCCATCCACGGCGCGCATTTGAAGTCCTTGCCGAACAACCGAACATCTATGACTTTCTCGCCATCATTAAGTTTCTGCTCATATGCATGATGCTTTTCGCTACTATAGCAGCTGTCATATCCGAACAGCGCGAATTTCCGGTATCCCATAATGTAGGCTAGGCTTATGGCCATCATGCCGATGCTTGATCCACCGCAGACGGTAATCGCCGACGCACCGGTGTCGTTCTCTGGCAAAAACTGGTCGATGCCGTCGAAGTGCGCGTTCCAGAGATAATCTGCCTTGTCCTGCACCGGTGGATTACACTGCGATGCAGCAAGCAACACGCACTCGTCATCGTCCAGCACCATGTCCGCCATCTCTGGCCGCGCGTCCATCATCACTTGGTAATGCGAATGAATGCCATGTCCATTGAGCCATTTCGCGGCGTTGTTCAGCCCGAACACCGTTGCACCATTGGCTGCCATGAGGCGGATGATTGGCAGGCATCCATCGATGGATGGGCCGCCGCCGACCAGCATCGCTGACGCGCCTTGCTCAATCTCCATCACCGGAACCCACGGCTTCTCCAGCGCATACGCGCGGTGAATCTGTTGCTTGAGCAGGTGCATGGATGTGTTGCCGCCAGCGACCAGCTCGAGCGCGGTGCCGCCGCCGACTTTCCAGACAGCGGGAACCCAGCCTTCGATCACCTCTTCAGGCTTCGGGCTGCCATGGAAGTTGACCACGGCAGCTTTGTCCGGAATGCCGAGAAGAGCGTCGCTCTTGTAGCTGATGAACGCCCCAGGAAAGGCGTCCTGTAGCGGCACGAAGTCCGGATGCAGCTGGTGGATGATCTCCTGATCGCCACCAGGCGGCCGCGGCCGGCCCATGGCGTTCCACTGTTCGAAAACGTGGTCCATCTCGCCGGCGCGCCACGTCATCGGCGCCGAACCGAGGCAACCCTCGCGCGGCCAGAAATCCCGCCATGCGGCGACGGGACCTTCGTACTTCATGATTTTGTCCAGCGACCGGACGATGCACATGTCCAAGTCGAAGTACCAAATTCGATCGCCGTCCGGAAACAAGCCGGGTTTGAACAGGCCGATTTTGTCCCACCATCCGCCATAGCCTTCGGTCGGATGCATGATAATACCATCGAAGGTTTCTGGCTGATCGGTGAAACAGTGGAACTCGCCAGGCGTGCCACCAGCGAGGTTTCGGCATATCATGTCTTGAAGAATTGAGACGTATTCCGGACCGTATTTGATGCCAGAGCGAACGCAGGCGATGTGGAGCATCAGCGGAGCCTCTCACTCCATCTAATTGTTCCGGAGATCACAGAACCTGGATTGGAAAGATAGAGGAATATTCCGGTTCCTGGAGATAATATCACTCCATCAGAAAACTCAATTCTTGACGAATCTGGCACAACGGGGACAGTTGGCAGATTATCATAAAGAATTGAAAGCTCTGGAATAATACTCGAGCCAAAATCGATGTTTATGCCGGGCGCATATTGCGAAGATAATGGGGCTGTTGTTTTAGCAAAAATCCAATCCTGCCCCTTTGCCTCTACTATCTCCGCTATTCTAACGCTCTCCGGGGGAAGCCATAAGCAGGCTGCTAGCTTTTGGTAAACACCTGAGACATTTACCTTGCTAAAAAACTTCGGCATTTGTTGGGTCCACTTGTAAGAAAAGCGGGGGCCGAAGCCCCCCACCATTAGGTGATCTGACTCTGCGTAACAGCTCGGTTATAGTAGATGGCAACCAAGCTTGTCGTAGTCGTGACACTCGATTGAGCAAAACGAGCGCCGAGAACCTGCATTCCTGCAGATGCAACGGCTTTGACTCGGCCTGCGCCTGCGCCAAGCATAACTTTATCTGTCCCGACCGCCTTGATGGCGTCCTTGAGCGTTGGCGCAACACCTTCTTCAAGAACCCAACCGTACTGAACAGATGCCACACTAGTGACTGCCGTCAGATTGACGAAGACAGGCACGCCAAGAAGCTTGTGCGTCGCCTGAACCGTCACTGTCATGCGATACGGTCCGACCGTCGGCGAGGAAGTTGCCGCCACTTGAGTCACAAGCGCACCGGCAGGCACCGCAACGTTCGCCGGAAACGCGACATACACCGCCCGACCAGCCCACGCATTGTCCTTATCGTCGATGCGGACTGTCGTGCCGAGTTCGTGCAGTTTCACCGTAGAGATGCTGGCGACATCCTGGGCACCGACCAAGCCGTCATAAGCGCTGATTCTGTAAGCCATTTGGTCGGCTCCTTACGCGATATCGATAAGCTTGCCCTGCAGCGATCGATTGCTGCAGACCATATTGCCCATGAACAGGATCGGAACGATCACGGCATCCTGCGCAGTCGGCACCCGCTCGTCCGATGCGGTCCACTGCGCGAGACTGTGCATCACCAGCTCGAGATATTCCGAGTTCAGGAAATATCCGACTTTCGCCGTGGTTCCGAAGTTCACGTTGCTGTCGAAAATCACGTCGACGCCGTGATACTTCAGCGCGCGGAAACCAGCGTCCGCCGCATCCGAAGACATGTAGCGCTGCAGCTCCTGCTGGCTTGCCCAGTAGGCGCTGTAGAGATCATGAGAGAAGACGATCAAGTCCGGCTGGTCAACGCCACGAACAGTCTTCATCCATAACGCATTCATGAACGGAACGATGTTCGCGGCGGTCGGCGTTGATGTGCATTCGAAGAACTGGTTCTTCCAGCCTGTGAACGTGCCCGAGACGATACCGCCGACAGTACCGGTGCCGTCGTTGGTGATCAGGGAGGCGAGCCCACCGATCTGATTGGCGAGAGCCCCATCCGAGTAGACGTCAACCGACATGTTGTTGGCGGCGGTGCGCTCGGCGTTCTTGATGCGCGCCTTGACGAGATTGAAAATCCGGGACTCGCCGCTGTTTTTGCGGATTTCCTCGCCGGATGCCGTGACGCAAACCGCTGCGCTGACCCACGGATAGGTAGCGTTCGTCAGCACCTCATTCTGCTGCACCAACAGCGGGTCGTAGCCGCTGAACCGCAGGTAGGTGTTGTTTTCGATGAGGTCCAGCGGCTGCTCGATCTGAGTGCCGCCGTCTTCGATACGAATTTTGCCCTTCTTCTTCAGGTACGAGACTAGTGCGTTGTTTTTGCTTACATTATCGGTAAGCGTTCCCGCCCGCTTGAACAGCGTCGAGATGGTGATTTCAGTGAAGAGTGTGTTTGGGCTCGGCATGTCTCATTCCTACCGGCCAACACGTTCCATGGACTCGCGGATCGACGCTCGGATTTGACTGTCGAGATCGCCTTCAACGGCAGGCTGATTATGCGCACCGTTGGAACGGACGTTGACGGATGCGGTTTTCTTGGCAGCCGTTCCCTTTTTCGCTGTCTGCTCGGCGATGATCGCCGCGCGAACAGTCGGGTTCGCCCATATGGCCTTTTGGTAAGCTGCCTCGAGGTTCTTGTTCGGATCAGCGGCGAGGAAGGCCGACATCTCTTCGACGACATCGTTCGCATACTTATGCGCCGGGTCGCCCATGAATGCGTTGATCACGCCTTCCGCGCGCCGTCTTTCTTCCTGCTCGACGCGGGCTCTCTCGGCGGCAAATCTCTGCTCGATCGTGTTGAGTCTGTTCGTGAGGCCGGAAAATTGGTTATCCGGAGCTGCCGACGTCGGCAGCAGTGAACCGAGCTGCGCCCCATAGGTCTGCGCCAACCACTTGATGGCCTCCGCCGGGTCCTGGCGCAAATAGCGGTCGACAGCCACAGCTCGTTGAATGAACTGCGACTCCGTGACCCCATTTAGCGCCAAGTCCTGGCGAATAGGTTCAAGAGCAGCGGAAACGCTGTCGTAGGCCTTCGCTCGTTCGGAGTGCTTCGAAAAGCCGGATGAGATATCAGCTTCGCGCTTGATGAGTTCCTTGCGGACATCATGCGGCAGGCTGGCCCATTTGGCTTTTACGGCCACACCCCAGGATTGCGGCGCAGGTTCGATGGCCTCTGTTGCCGGAGGTTCGCCTTCGTCGCTGGGTTCCTTGGTAGAGACGAATTTGCCGTCCGGTCCACGCTGCCGCTCGGGCGCGGATTCCTCGGACAGCTCGGGAGCGGCATCAACGGTGTCAGCCGGCGCCTGCTCCTCGACAGCATTCTCTTCAGGCTGTCCTTCGTCGTATTCCTGCATCGACGCTTTGATCTGAGCGTCGAGATCGTCGTCTATCTGCGATGGCATCAGACTATCTTCTCCGCATTCCTTCGGGCCATGCTGTTAAGACTCGTTCGCCATACCGCTCTCGGCGATCGCGTTCATAATCCTTCGCATAGTCAGCATCATGGCCGGGGCGCCCGGGTGATTCACACAAGAGTCCATTACCTGGAGGGGGAATATCGCCGGCTTCATAGCAGTTGTTCCGCCTCAAATCCTCGCGCCGCGCAGCCCGCCCTTCAATCCACCCACTGTCGCACGGCGAGAAATATCCAGGAAGATCGGACCAGACTGTCGGCGCAACCTGGATGCGGCTACGAGGCGGCAGCTTCTCCACCCAGTCCCTGGACTGTCGATCCCAAAAGTAGCGCCGCTTCACTTGTGCCCTCGCCTACCCCAACCCTTCTTCGACCCCCACGCCGACCGCTTCCTGGCCGGCGTCTTATGAACGAACTCCTCGGCCACCGCGGAAGAGATGCCAGTGCGCGCCGCCACATCCGGGTTGTGCGCAGCCGCCTGCATCAAGCGGTATTGTTTCGCGGATTTCGCTGGCATCACCGTCACCACGTCGTCTTGAGCTTCTTCGCTACAATCTGCTGAGTGTAAACCTTCGCCGGCAGACCAATGTCTTTGCTCCATCGGTCCACGACTGAACTGGCTTTCCCGATCTTGCGGGCCAATGCACTTTTCCAGTTAACGCCGTAAGCCGCTACTCCCGCAGTAATCATCTGTGCACCGGTCATCGCTCTTTCTCCGCGTTGCCTATGTCCTTTGGGGACCATTTAGGACGTGGTACTCGTATCATCCGCTGCGATGCCGTCGCATCATGCAGGATCGTTTGACGTTCTGCAGCACGCGCCTCGTTCTCGCGCACGATGGCGTCGAAATCCTTCAGCTCCTCACCACCGACAACCTCTGAACGAACAACAATATTCAACGCCGACATATTCCGACCGGGCGCATGCTTGATTGCTCCGGTGGCTTCGCACGTGCGCAGGAAGACTCGAACCCTATCTTCAGGCCAAGGCGCCTTGGCCTGACGGTTGGCCATCAATGCTTGCTTGAGAATGCTGTCTTCCGGAGCCTTGTGCTTCCGCAATTCGGCGATCAGCCCAAGGAGGGTTTTCTCAACGCTCATGCCCATTATCATAATTCCGATAGCATAAGGATTGCAATCGCGTCCTCGTCCATCATCGCCAACTGCCGCAACAGCTCGACACCCGCGGCGTCCATATCGGCAATGCGTTGATTGGCGATGAGCTTGGCAACGGACACTCGGCCACGATGCCGTTCGAGTTCCGCAACCAGATCGTCTTTCTCTAACTCTACAGCTTCCGGAAGCAGCTCGCGTAGGCGCGCATGCTTCCTGTGCGGCTTCTCTTCCTCGAGATGATAATCCGGATGCCGCCACTGAGTGGTGAAACCCTTACCGCCGCGCGCGCCTTCTGAAACGTCCGCAGATACCGGCGGAGGCGGAGGCGGCAGATCGAACGGCGGGCCGATGTCTGGCTGATTGGCGTATTTGATCAGCCGCCGGCGATCGGCTGGACGAGGCGGAAATACGGGGATCGGCGCCTGCAGCTCATCCGGTCCGACAATCACCGCCGGGGGGACATGCGTATCGCCAAGGAAATTCAGGATCGGTGTAACGGATTTCCAGCGATGAGCAGGCGGCCGGGGACCGGTCAGACCATCCTGCGTATCGCCGCCAATCTGATCGATATCGCCGCTGATCGGCTGGACCAGTGGATTGACGCGTGACCGCCATCTTCGCCGCGGCGGGATAGGTCCCGAGATGCTGTCCTCGCCTGCTGGCGGCGCACCCGTAACGACATGCCGATCGCCAGGATCGATGACGCGGACAGGCGCCTGGCGCCGGCTCAGGCGCGGCGGTCGAATTGGGAGAATGAGGCTGCTGTCACCCCCAACATCTGTTTCTAGTGCACCCCCAAACCAGTCGTTGATCCTGGTTGTGCCGGAAGCAGCATTGGCGGCCAACCCAACCTTGCCAGAGGCATAGGTCGTATCGACAATGATGCCAGGGGGATCAATAAGGACCCCATTTTTCATGGGGATGAGCGTCGATCCGGATACCCGTAGCTCGATCGTATCCGTCGAGGCGAACGCCGCGCCAGTGCTGCCAAGCTGAACGGTGTCTACGAAGAGCTTGCAGTCGGCGTTATTTGCGAGGAAGTAGTAGCCCCGAACGCCGTTCCCGCCGCGTACGGCAACACCGCCATATCCGACCCCCATGACACTGTATGTCGCCCTGGCGAACTGGTCGTTGGGAACAGGCTCCGGACGATGAGCAAGGCAGTCGAAGCCTGCACCGTGGTCGGTGTACAGAGAATTAACAGAAAACTTGAATGTACTACCTGTGAACAATTCCCATGTTGGATCGTGTTGTGTAAGAGTCTCTGTGTCCGCTTGCACCATATAATCGCGAAGATATAATGGCGTCTCATTCTTAATTACTTCTGCCAACCGGCTTATCTGCGCGCTGCCACCGATGTTATTAACTATGTCATAATATGAAAACCACATTGCTAAAGATAATTGAACGCCGGTCCTTGCTGCCTGATCCTTGATTCTATCAAGCTGATCTCGCAATTCGTACGTCGTCGGCCAATGAGAAGTAGGATATTGACCAGCGAGTGGCGGGTAAGACACCGCCATGTCGATACATTGCAGCGCCTGTACTATAGGCTTTGAATTTCCAGCCGCGTAAACACAGAACTGATTAAATCGAGTGTCAGTAACACGTGTCGTGGCAATCGCTGCCCCTATGGGATACCAGTCCATCCCATCCTGTGTAACGGTTGCTTCGAGGGTGGCCGCTGTTCCGTCATTGACCTGATTAGCGGTCATGACAGAGAGAAGCGGATGCGTGCTGTCAGTCAGTAGTATATTGTCGTGAAGCTCTGTCTGTCTTGTTAGTTCCGTTGCTGCCGGCTCATCAGCTATATAATATCCCCATGTTGCCGGATGACTCTTCAGCTGTGTGAATAGCCCAGCTCTGATTTGTGCATTAGTAGAGGCACCATAATCTGTTGCCAGATTGGAGAATAGTGTTACCGGGCTGTCATCGTCATGCCATGTATATACAACCCATATTATTTTCATCCCCTTTGATTGGACATAATCTGCATATTCGCCCAACTCAGCGGACGTAACGACTTGTCCGCCGAGATACGGATCGGGGACACTGTAGTTCAGAACTACTTTGAAACCAGCGGCCGCAAAGATATCGATGCGCGCTTTAGCCGCCGTCATATTTGTTAGAGGAAATGCCTCGAATATGCCGTGAACAGTGGGCGAGCGAATATCTGAGGGTAAGAAAACACGAACCGGATGGTTTGGCCGCAGAATACGTGGCGGCGGCCGCTGCCCTAGCAGGCTGTCTTCGCCAGTCGGAACGACGACCGGCGCACTATGCGCATCGCCAGACCACAACGCCGGTACACGTGACCGCCATCTACGTGTTGGTGGGAGCGGACCAAGGATGCTGTCACGAATGTCAGGTCCGACATGCTCGCTATCGCCTAACGCTGGCTGCGCGATTACCAGAACCGCGCGCTTCGACCGCCGCGGTGGTGGTATGGGAGAACCGCAGTTGTCGTCGGTGACGGCTGCCACAGCAGCGACATGATTGTCGCCAAGAGCAAGCAACGGCACCCGATAGCGATCGCGGTGAACCGGCGGCAGCGGCGGATTGTCAGGCTCGAGCGGGTTGAAGATGGCAAAGCCCCATATGTGCCAGGGGCTCGCCGAGATACTTGCATCCGAACCACCGCCGACCGTTCCGGCGGATGCCATGTCGGCAACAAATAGCTGTGCGGACGGATTGTTCAGATTGGAGAACGCGGTGCTTATCCAGGTCCCGCCAGTTTCACCTGCATAGTCGGCGGCGGCTGCCTGAACAGTCGCGAAATCGATCAGATTTAATGCGCGCCTAGCGGAACCGAGCGTCGTTACATCGACATCGGAAATGGTAGTGGCAGATGTAATATCGACGGCGGATGAGCTGGACTCGAATGCCCATATATCGCTGGAACCAGTGAATCCATAAATTCTGGCAAAACGTCGACCGGCAGTTCCGGCCGTGGTTACTGTGATGCTGCCGCTTTCTGTGCTAGTTACAACATCCTTCCGCCAGATTTGATGGCGCTGATTGACGCTCGCGCCCCAGTAGCCGCTGTCGTATAGCTGCGTCCAGCCGGCCGGTGGCGTCAGCGTTCCAGCCGCATCACCCCTGACAATGCATTGCAGGATGAGCAGAGAGCCCGCGAGAGTTCCGGCCGGATATAGAGGAGTCGGATTGGTGGCAAAGTCCGTATTCGAACCTTGATCGATATCATCACCAATCGCTGGTTGCGATATCGCAGGCGTTCTGCTGTCCCAGCGCCGTGGCGGCGGCCGCGGAGCTTCGATATTGTCCTTTGTGTCCCTGCCGACCTGCTCTTTGTCGCCGAGGCGTTCTATCCACCTGACCGGTGTGCGCGATTTCCATCGGTGAACCGGCGGCAACGGAGCGCGAACGTCATACTGAGTAGTGTCCCTGCCGACCTGCTCTTTGTCGCCGAGCGCGGGCTGCGCGATTGCCGGAGTGCGGGATTTCCATCGGCGTACAGGGTTTCGGACGGGCGTAAATTCGGGTAGTGGGCTGATCCCCCATATAGCAGCTCCCCATATCAGCCATGTGCTGCTAGTGATCGTGGCATCCGCGCCACCGCCAATTGTTCCAGCGACAGCTATCGCTGATTTCTGAACGGAGAGGGTAGGATAGTTCCCAGATTCGTAGTATCCATCGGCAACCCATGTTCCACCTGTAGTGCCGGTGAATGCTTCTTGTCCGCCCGTTTGAAGTATCGGATAAAGAATAATATTTAGAGCAAGTCGGTCTGGTCCGGCTGTCGTAACGTCATTATCTGAAATAGACGTTATGTTGGTGGCTTGAGTCTGGCCATCGATATTCTCAAATCCCCATCCGGCATTACCGGGTTGGTCGACCGTGAATATCAAGCATGCACGACGGCCAAGTGAGCCAGTGCTGGTAACTGTGACTGTTCCACCGGCAGTCTCAGAACCATTAAGGATTTTGGAAAAGATATTGAGAGTGGCAGCCTCGCTGTTGATGCTTATCTGCGTGCCACGCTGCGTCCATGAACCGTCAGGTGTAAGCCAGTCATTGACGCTGCCGCTGGCGCAAGCGCATATCAGAATCGCCAGCTTGCCAGCACCCATGCCGCCGGCGGCTGGATAGGTGGGAGTTGGGTTGGTCCCCGCTGCTACATTTGAACCGGTGCCGAAGGTCGTCGTGTAGGCCATTACACGAGGCCAAACAGCAGGAGCAGGTCGGTTTCGGTGGTGGTGGAATCAGGCTTAGACATCAGCCGGCCTTGGTAGTGCCGGCAAGGATTAGTTGGGGTCGAAGCCGGCGAACGCTGAGAAGACGCTATTTACCGCAAATTCAAGATCGCTATCAGAGATGCCGTTTGTACCGTTCGCTACAGTACCCTCTGTCTGCAGCGTAGAATTGGTCATCACAGCAAGTGCATATTCCGAAGGATTAATCTGTCCGTACAGTATCTTATACGCCAGGTTTACGCGCACGCCATGGCCATCGGTGCTGGAGGCTTCCGAAAGAACCGCTATTGCGGCCTTCTGCATGAAGAACTTTACGCGGCTCTGGAATACGACTTGCGTAGATACCGTATAGGCGTCGGCAGCCGAAAGAGCCATTCATCCTCCCAACATGCTCGCCAGCGCCGCTGCTCTAGATTCCATCTGCGCCAGCCTCTTCTCGATATGCGAGCAGCCGTCCAGCGCCGAGCATCGCCGGCACAGAAGCCCGTCACATCCGCCGCACCTGCGGCCCAGGTCCATCGGGTCGCACATGGGTTTAACCATGACGATCCGTTGGCAATGGCGACACGTATAGGTGTCGCACTCGATATTCCTGCCAGAATCAGCAGCATTGACGATCAGGGAATAACCTCCCTGTTTCTTCATTCGCGTCATGGCCATTACGGCTATTCCATAAAGTGGAACGCGCCCTGATACGAACCGGCATAACCGCCAGAGTTAGGCGATGCCATGGCGATGCGTGTACCGACACCATTTGACGCTGCTGCGGCCACCACAATGCGTGCCGCCTCGCTCGATGCCCACCAGTAAGCCTGCGAACGGATATGAATAGCCTGCTGGTACATTTCTGTGCCGGCGGTATAAGTGCCCTCGGCAGTGCACTGTTCCAGTCCAGTAGCCACACATGCAATGCCGCCCGGGTCCAATAGAGTTGGTGTTACGCCAGTCCCGGTATTGGCTGTCGTATGACGCATGAGCTGCACCTCAACCGATTGATCGGCGAGCGTGCTGTTCGTCGCCAGCGAGCCAGCAGAGGCGGTAAAGTAGTCGATGGCAGGGCGCGCCGTGGTCGAACCAACGAGGTCCAGCATCGTCTTGTAAGCGCTGGTGACAGCTGTCATCGCGCCGGTTACTGCATAACGATCCGACATTCACTTACTCCGATGTGTTGGGCTGCGAGCCTTCTATAGCAAGCGGCGATATCGCCGTCTGCGTACCAACTATAGCGCCTTCCGCGTCGCGGATCACACGTTTCGGCGCGGCAACGACCGCAACCAGCGTCTGCAACATCTCCGCCTGTTGCTGCAGAACCCGCGCCAGCAACTCGGCTTGCTGCGGCGCCTTGGCATCAGATGACGCTTTCTCGAGCATCATTTGGTGCTCGGTGCGTATCTTTTCCATTTCGGCTGCCATCATAGCCTGTTTGGCCATAAGCTCATTCGATGCGCTGAAAGCCTGCGTTTTGGACGCTGCGGCCTTTGCCTCGATATCGCCGATTTCGGCTTCCTTCGTGCGCAAATATGCCTTCTCGTCGATTTCTCGTCGACGGCGCGCATCCTCCGCCACCGCCATCTCTTCCCGCGAGACGGCCGCCTGACGATCGGCCATAGCCTGCAGCTCCAGCTGGTTCTTGGCATGCGCCATTTCATCGGCACGTCGCGCCTCGGCCTGGGCGATCGCCAGCGCCGCCTGTTGCTGCGCGATTTCGACCTGCGACTTCAACGCAAAGGCGTCCATCTCCATCTGCCGCTGCTGCTCGGCAGCCTGGCGTGCGTTCGCCGCAGCAGCGGCCTCGGACTGGGCGGCCTCTATCTCGATCTGCTTCTTGATGTCGGCCAGTTCGGCGGCGGCACGCGCCGCGTTCTGAGCTTTGGCTATTTCAGCTTGCTTCGTCGCGATGAATGCCTCGCGTTCCAAGCGGCTCTTATCCATGGCGTCTTGCCGCTGCCGTTCCGCAGCGAAGGCGGCGGCACGCTTCTCGGCGAGGTCCATCTCCATCTGTTGCAGCTCATACGGCACCTTGGCCTGGGCGATCTGCATGTCGGCCTGGGCGCCTGCCTGCCTGGCACCGATGCCCATTTCGTCGAGTCCGGCTTTCTTGTGCTCGAGCTGCAGCTGCTGATCCTTGTGCCAGTGCTCGAGCTGCAATTGGGCCGCTTTGTGCTGTCCATCCATCTGCAGCTGTTGCTGAGCGATCTGCATCTTGCCTTGCGCCTCGACCAGCGCCGGATCAGGCGGCGGACCCTGCTGCGGCTGCTGCTCATGCTGCTCAGCCTTCGCCACCATCTCGTCGAAGACCTGCTCGGCTGATCGTCCGAGGCGAAACGGCTTCGAGAACGCCGCGAGTAGCTTGATTGCCTCGCCGGCGCTGACGAGGCCGCCCTGTACCGCCGGCGCGAACGACTGAACGAATTTTCCGATGCCCTCGATCAGCTGCCCGATGTTCTCGCGAGCATCCGTCAAGTCAGCTTGGATCGTCGAATCCGTCTCGACGTCGATTCGCCACATCCGCAGCTGGTCGGATGTCAGCAGCTGCTGGATCTGCGGCGTGACCATGATCCCGGTCATCGCCGACAGCACCTCCGGCGGCCAATGCTCGACGATGATCTCGGCCTTCATGCGGATCAGATCGCGGCAAAGACGCTGCACGTCGCCTTGCCTGATTGACAGCTTGCCAGAGGCCCATTGTGCCTTGATGCGCTGCGATCCGAGCGTTTCGTTCGGATCGGTGTTGCCGCGAATGATGTCCGAGAGTCCGGTGATCTCGTAGATGGTCGACAGTATCTGCGTGCGCTGCTCATACATCTGCTGCAGCACCTGCACGATGCGATCGACAGGCATCAGCCAGATGTAATTCTCGATGCTCACCGTAGGATCGATCATGTCGACCGGCTTCAGCTGTCCGTCGTCCGCATCCTCGAGCTGCGCCAGCACACCCATGGCAGCGTTGTAAAGGCCGCGCCACTTGCACACCCGGATCAGCGCCTGGATGCGGCGGGTGATCTCGTCGAGTTCGGACGCCAGGTCTTCGTACAACCGGAAATCCGGCAGCGGAACCATGCTGTCCGGGTCCTTGTCGGCCCACAGCGGCGGCGCAACCGGGAAGAACGCCTCGAGGCGAAGCGGATCATCCTCGATCTTCAGCGGACCACGCTTCCAGCTCGAGGCAATGAACAGGCATCGCCTGGTACGCTTGTCCCAAATCTCCCAAACCTCGGCGCGCTTGAAGACGTCGGTCGGACCCTTGCTCGTGCCGTAGCCGCTGCCTTCGCCGGGTGCAACCGAATGGTCAAGCCGCACCCGGCTGCCAACGGCCGGGTTCAACTCCTCGAGCTGATCGCGATCCAGGTAATGACGAAAGGCAATCCAGTTGACCAGCGCCCAGTCGGCCTCCGGCTGATGGCGGAAGTCCTTCCACGGCACCCGCTCGGCGCAGACCGAGTACCAGACAGCCTCACCGCCGGCGATGAGCGGCTTGTTGCGCACCCGCACGACACCACGGCCGCCCTGCAGCATGTCCATGACGGACGACTTGATGGCATCGTCGAAGCGGCCATCCTCGAGGCTCAGCGAGACGGCGCTCTCCATCACCGCCGCGGCGTCGCGCGAGATCGGATCAAGCTTTCCCTGATTACGTCGGCGGATGTCCGGGATAGGCGTCGAGTTGTACAACGCCGGTTTCATCGTGTTGACGTTCGCGGCGAGGATGTTGAACCGGTTACCACCGCGCGACTGGCGGTTTTCGTCGCGATATCGCTTGCAGATACGCTCGGCGTCGCGCTCCGCGGATAATCCTGTAGCTATAATCGTACTCTTCTTCTGCATCTGAACGAGAAACGCGCGCTCCCCGTTTCTGCACGAGAGTTGCCGTTCCATCTTCGTATCTATCCCACGCGAATTTGGCCTGTTCCAACTCACGTGCTATCGCTTCTCTCCGCGGACCACCATCCTCACCAACAAGGGAAGCGGCAAGATTACCGTAAAAGTATTCTAGAGGCTCGCCAGGGGGGACCAACGAATACGCTGCAATGAGATCATCTATGCAGACAGCAGACGTGTCGTCTTTCACGGGTCATTTGCCCTTCGGCTTGATCGCCGAAGACACCCCACGAGCAATACCCTTCGTCACATTGCGACCGAGGTTCCGCGCACCACGGCCGGCCTGCACGTCGATGTCCTGAGGTTGCGCTTTGCCGCCGCGTTCAGCATAGACGCGCCTTACGAAGCCGCCTTTCTTGTCGTCATCGCCCATCGCGCGCCGCCTTCATCTTACGATCGAGCACCGTCTTGAAATCAACCCTGACGCCACCTACGACCGGCAAGTAAGGGTCACGCACGGGTTCCTTGGGAACATCTTGCCATGCCGGAAGAATATGATCCAGTAGCTGGCCAATGAGTCCTAGAGCATCGGCCTGATCATCATGTTTGCCGGCCCAGCATGCAAGGATTTCGTTCTCGAAATCCGCATACCAAGGCGCATGCACCGGCACTCGTAATCCGCGAACTGCCATCCGGCCCCGGATGGCCTGCGCCCGTATCGCCTTGTCGTGCTTCGACGCAAACCGCCGCCGGTAGACCATCGTCTTGCGTTCGTGCATGCGCCGGGCGATCAGCGGCCCCATAGCGCTGGTGATCTGTCCCGACTCCTCGGCCCATTCGAGCGGCTTCCACTGGCCAATCATGCTGCACAGCGCCTCGACCCACACGTCACTGGTCGTGCGGCCACGCCATACGTCGAGCAGCCACATGTCTCCCTCGGTATCGACACCAACGACCATATGCACCGTCCAGTCGCCGCCATCGCTAGTCACCGCATAGTCCGACGCGCCGTAACAGCGCAGATTTGCCGGCGCCTTGTCATACGGTTTCAACCATGTCCGGAGGAAGAACGTGCCCTCTTCAGGCGTCGGATTCTGCATGTAGAGGGCAGACCACTGCTGCGGCAGCGTGTTCGCCTTGATGCGTTCCAGCACTGCGACGGGATATCGTTCAGGCCAGACGGCCTCTGTAAGGCGTCCGGAAGCCCGCTGAGGGGCTATCTCGACCACCCGCCACTGATCCCCCCCGGCAGCCCGCGACGCCAACAGGCGGCCTTGCGGATCATCCTCAGAGGTACGATGCCCGATGATGACAATTCTCCCCCCAGGCTGCAACCTATTGTAGAGAGTGCCGGTGAACCAATTCCATGCCCGATCGCGCTCGAGCTTGGACGAAGCGTCTTCGAAGCTCGAAAAGAAGTCGTCGACCAACGCGATATCAGCCCCGCGGCCCAGCAGCGCGCCGCCGATGCCCACGGCGTAGAAGATACCACCTGCCCCAGTGTGGAACTTGCCGCGCGCCTGGCTGTCAGCTGCCAACGTCGTGCCGAACAAATTGCCGTATTCCTGGCCCGCCATGAGATTGCGAACCTCACGGCCGAAATCGGTTGCAAGCTCAGCTGTGGCGCTGGCTCCGACGATCTGCAGCCGTGGATCATGCCCCAGGCACCAGGCGGGAAAACGAATGCTCGCCAGCTCGCTCTTGCCATGCCGTGGTGGTACCATGAGCATGAGACGATCGACATCACCGCGCATGACAGCTTCGAGTTCGGCGGCAATGCGTTCATGGTGCGCCGACGTCCGATAGCTCGGGTAGGTGTACTCAGTGAACGCGATCAGGCTCGTCCTTGCCGCTCGCCTCATCAGCAGCTCCGTTGCTGCCTCCGGACGCGATAGCGAGAAGTTCGCCGTCTGAAAGCTCCCTGGCTGTTGCATCTCTGGCATCCGCAAGATCAATCTGCTGGACTGGCAAACCGTCAATGCTATCCCTGATGATCCGCACCGCCAACATATCGCCTTGAAGCGCACACCCGATTACGCGCCGCGCCAATGCCTGTAGCTTGGTTATTCCATCCGCGGTAACAACATCCAGCTCGCGCAGCAATACGCCGCGAAATATCTTGGATTGTTTTGGTCGACCCGCCGGATTACCGGATTGTCCTGCTTTGAAAGTCATGTCTTGAATTTCAACCCCTTAGCGGAAGGTAAATCACGTCAACGCGTTGCTCTGCATCCAGCCTTTGCCGCTGCCTCTTTTTCCCCATACCCAGCATCTTCGTTCTTCTCTCTTTGAAGCTCATATTCTCCCACTCTGACGTCATCCCAGCAGGGATACGCCGCAATTTTCCTGCGGCTATCGCCTCAGCGATAAGCTTCTCGTCGACTGCATTATTTGGCTGATTTCGCCATTTCTCAAGCATTGTTTCCTCTTCGCTGGTTAGCTTGCCATGCGGTTATCGCCGCTTTGAACTTTTCCACCTCGGTCCACAGCTTCGAGATTTCGTGCGCCAGGAAGTCGAGGCTGTGCTCGGATTGGAACTCGTGCTTCCGTCGCGGCCGCTTCGGCCTGTCGAGTTCGGCCAGGAAGGCGGCTGCGTTGAATGGCTGGTCGTTGCTCATTTTGCCACTGCGTCTACAGGCGCCTGGGAGGCTGCGGAGACGCCATCAGCAGTTGCCAGCCCCATCCCCACCACCCTGCCCCTTCCTGCGAGCGTAGGGTGCCTTTCTGTGGCGCCTTCGCCCCTCCTCCTGCGCACCGATTGGCGTTGTCTTTCCAACCCACGGCAATGAGCGCACTTCGGCAGTCCCTCGCATGGCTTCCGGCCGCCGAGATGATGCGACAGCGCCAGCCGCACCGCATACCCGTATGGAACCGGGTCCAGGAACTCGGGCATGACATCTTCTCCGTCACTCATTTCGCCACATGCTGCCAGGTATCCAGCGCCTTGAGGTGCTCGGCGGTCTCGTCGACGGTGACGCAGGTCTTCGGGTTGTGCGTCTGCCACCATGCGGCCGGCGTTCCGCCCACAGGTCCCCCGTGCGGCCAGTAGCGGGGCGCTTGCGGATCATCTGCGGTGACGAGCACCGGATTGCCGTCGATTGCCTCGAGCGCCGCAACGTAGTGCTCGCGTATCCAACGTGCTCTGAACGCGGTCGCCGCCTTGACGGTGATGCCGCCGTCAATCCGTCGCCACGCCTCGGCGCCGCGCAGCCACGACCGGTACGCAGCAGGGCCTACGGCCTTTCGCCATGAGGCAAAGGAGGCGGCCAGCTCATGCGGTGGCTCGAAATCGGCGACCGGTGGCGACCAGTACGGATCGCTCTTGCGATATTCGTTGAAAAACTTCGATAGCTCCGCCACTGAGGGGAATGTACGAAATTGTAACAACGCATTCTTTGTCGACTCTGCATTACACAATTCAGAATACTCTTGAAGCGCCTCGACGTATAGGAACAATTTCGCCTTTAGTTTCTCCATCGTCTCGCCGATCTGTACCGGCATAGTCGCCATCAGATTCGATAGCCATTGGAACAACACCGCTTTTGAATGCTTGCTCGACGAGCCAGTTGTTGATTTCCCGTCTTTCATCGACCTGCTCACACATCCTGTTGTTTGATCGTAATCTTGCAATTTTCTCGGCCTTGAAATCGGCTTGCTTTCGAATCCATACCTGCCATGTGGCGTTCCAGTCCCTTTTAATGCCGGCCTTCCCGGATTTCGCTTTCCAATACTGCATGAAATCCAACGCTATCCGATCCACCTCGCCGGGCGAGAACCCCTGGTTCAGCGCGTACACCAGCTCGTCATCCGAGAGCCTCCAGTCGTGAGCTATCCGAGAACCATGCTTCGTTGCGTCTGGGGGGGGATGCGCCGAAGGCGCAGCCAACGCCGAAGGCGCGCTTTCTTTCTCATCTCCCGTAAGGGAGATTCTTTCTTTCTTACTTACTATAGGTGTAGGTGTAGGTAGGTTAACCCCCGGATAATCCGCGGTTATAGTAGTTTTGTTTGGATTCAACGTCTTACCACGCCGGCGTCGTGACTGAAATTTTGAACGCAATAGAACAAATTTTCGTTCTTTTCGAAGTCGCTTCTGTCGAAGCGCCGTTCCTCTGGTCGTCGAGTGGGGTGTGAAGAACGCCAGGATGATAGACCGCATGGACTTCCATACCGTCGGTGTTATTCCAGCATAGCGGGCGAGCAGCTTCTCATCCGCTGGCAGTTCACACCGAGGGGCCCGCCATGATGCTATCAGCAGTTTGACATAAACTCCGAACTCAAGCGTAGTAAGGTGAATTGTGTCGCCAATCAACGCGTCAGTCCATAGTGGCAGCGCGGGGAACTCAGCCATAACGACGGTCCGCCATCAGCGCAGCCAGCATCTCGAGCTGTCTTTCTGTTTGTCGAAGAAATCCGTAAGGCGCTGTGCCGTTGTCGGAATAATGCCGGCCATCGGCACGATTTCGGCGTGCGCATTCACGGGCACGTTCGCGCTTGCGTTCTCTGCGCTCAGGGTGCGCAGGATCATGGTAGTACGCATATCGCCAGGCAGCTTTCTTTGCGCGGTCTGCGGCACGCTGCGCGGCAACGGCTTCAATGAGCTGCTCAATCGCGATCGTCATTCCATGATACCCATGTATGGAAATTTTCCTCAGCCGGCTCGCCAGACAGCCGCTCGCGCAGCACGGCAATGCACCACAACCACGCTCTGTAGTAATCGAGGCGAATTTCAGCGCGCGTCACAGAACCTCCGCGAACAGTGGGCCCTGGTCCTTCTCGATGCGTTTCACCGCCATCGCGGCGTATTCGGAATGGTATGCTAAAATGCTGTCATGAGAGCGAAACCTCATCCATGCAAGAACTGCGGTGCACCCATTCCAGGAAAGAATGGATCGCGCGTCTACTGCTCCAGAGACTGCCGCGATACGGCACCGCGTCAAGTTGCGTGGAACAAGGGAATCTCTCGTCCTCCATTCTATTGGACGAAGAATGGAGATACCAGAAACTGTAATAAATGCGGCGGCCTCTTCTATCGAACGGCTCAGGAAATAAAAAATCGCCCCAGTAAGTATTGCTCTACAAAGTGTTATCAGTCCGCAAGATGGGGAGAGAGTCATGTTGTCTTTGGTATATGCCAAGTATGTGGAACTGAGTTTAAAGATACAGCGAGCGCTCTCCGTAAGGTATGTAGTTGGGAATGCAGAAATAAACTGAAGGGCATTACTCAACAAGGAGAACTTAGTCACTTTTGGAGAGGTGGGGCCAAAGCTCCATATGTTGGAGAATGGAAGATGCGCCGTAGAGAAGCCCTGGAAAGAGATGAATATCGATGCGTTCTTTGCGGAAACGAGATGCGAGTGAATGTTCATCATATCGTTCCATTCAGATATTCAAAGTCGCATGATCTAGAAAATCTTCAGTCTCTGTGTCGTTCGTGTCACTCCCGAGAGGAATTGAAGGTAAATCATCACGTTGATGGATTGACGAAACGCTGGCATCGACCTGGATAAACAATCCCCCATCGCTCCGTAGCCTCGTCTCTATCATTTGGCAGTAATCAGCATTTAATTCTATCCCGATGGCATGACGCTGCAGCCGGTCGGCCACCATCAGCGTGGTGCCTGCCCCGGCGAAAATATCGAGCACGGTGCAGGGAATGGGGGCTGCGGGCGGACATGCGCATGCCGGGCGCCATCCGGTCGTGTTGACGTGCCGCAGTTTGCGCGTCTCGTAAGGCCGCGAGCTTCCGGTGCCGGCAAAATCTTCGCCTTTACGCGCCATGTTGTTGTTGCCGTATCCGGCATCTTCATGCGCAACAGCGATTGTCCGCACCCATGGCGCACCGCATACCGGACAGCACCCTTTCGCCGACGTACCGGCAAGGATGCATGTCTCGGCGAGTTTCGGCGGAAAGGTGGCGAAATGCGCTTCGGAGAACGGCGCAGTGGGAATATTCCAAACCGATCGAAGATTGCGGGTTGCTGGAACCTTTCCATTAAATGCAGCATGTGGAGATACACCAAACATATCACTACCACGGCAGTTACTACCGCCCGGAATATCACCGCTGCGGAGCGATGGTTCCTTTATCGCATTCGCATCATAAAAATACTTCGCACTCTTCGTCAGCAGGAACACGTACTCATGGCTCTTTGTAGGCCGGTCGGTGACGCTTTCCGGCATGGGATTGGATTTTGCCCAAATAATATCCGAACGTAGCCACCAGCCATCGGCCTGCAACGCAAAAGCTACACGCCACGGCATTCCAATGAGGTCTTTGGGCTTGAGTCCGGATGGAACGGGCGATCCAATAGTGAGACCAATATGTTTTTTCCCACCAGAAAGAGTTGAAGAAATAGCATGATTTGGACGGAAACCTTTCGGTCCTGTGTAGCAGTCGCCGTAATTCACCCAGCAAGTGCCATCCTTTCTCAGCACTCTCCGAACCTCGCGAAACACTTCGACTATGTTCGCGACATGCTCTCCCGGCGTTTCCTCGAGACCGAGCTGACGATCGATGCGATGGGCGCCGCACTTTCCACAAATAGAATTGTAGAAAACCTGTTTTCTATCCGCCCATGATGTGCAACTTCCCATTGATCCTTTCCCATTGAAATATTCTTTGCCTTCGCCTGTGTTTTTCTTAACATGATTGCATCCAGCATCACCGCCTTCCCAAGTCGCCGTGCCGTAATCGCGCATTCCCCAATACGGCGGGGATGTCACGACGCAATGCACGGACGCTGCCGGCAAAGTCGCCAGCATGTCGCGCACATCACCGGTGAGCAGGGTGACGGTCATGCTCTGCCGCCACCACTCGCCGGCAGCTTGTGGCCGGTTTCGTTGCATCCGGCGATAGGCCGCGCCGGCACACCATCCGCCCGCCGAGGATTACCGCCGGCGGCATCGGTTTCGATGGTGCCGTAGGAAGTCGTGATGAGAATCTTGTTCAGCTTGTCGTCGTAGCCGACTATCGCCTTCGATCCGCGCAATCGGAATTTCTCGATGAGCCAACGAACTTCATCAAGTCCGAGAGCCATGCCTCGAGGATCGTTCCAGATGACCTTGATCATGCGAGCTTCAGCCTTGCGTTGACCGGGATTCCCCACTCGATAAGACGCTCCTCGACATCCTCGACCGAACGCACCACAGCGACTTCGCACCCGGCATCCTCGATACGCAGGAACATCTCTTCCTGCGCCGGCGACAACCGCCCCTTGGGACCCTTGCACTCGAGGAAGTGCGCCTTGCCGTTCCACAGCACGCAGCGGTCGGGAATGCCGGCAATCATGCCTGCACGCCGCATCTGCCACAGCTGGCGCGCGCCGAGCTGTGCACCGTTCGGGATGTGGAACGACACCGCCAGCGGTGGCAGCGCGAATTTCAGATACGCGGTAATGGCGGCTTCGATATTGGTTTCACGCATGGTTTCGTCGGGCCATCATTTCTTCTTTAGTGCGCGGGAAAGCGGCCGAAAGCTTTCTTTCGGGCTCATCAGATACCATCTTGGCTTCGTATTTCTGAAGGATCAGAAATGCTTCATTGACCTGATCGAATGTTCGCAATTGCCATGTATCAGGATGTAGCGCAATAAGAAGCCTCTTATACTCAGAGCGAGTCATTACATTATTTTGCGGAAATCTCAGCACCTTAAGAATTTCGTCAAGTTTCTCGATATAGACACGAACGAAGTATTCTTCGTCCTCTATTTCCTTACGTGCCTCGATCTTAGCTTCCTCACGAATGCTCTCTTCTGTCTCACGAATAGCTTTCGCTGTTGAGGCTGCGCTCTTTCCAACTCTTTGACCGCGCGCCTCACTTTCTTTTATGATATTTGCAATGGTCGGCTCTTTCCCCTCAGCCTTAAGATCATCGAAGAAACCCTTAGCTTTCTCGACTTCTGGCTCATCCCTTTTTTTGGTCGCCGTCGACCTTTTGCTAACCTGTTGTTTTTCCTCAGGTTTTTCCGTGTTACTAGCGCTAGTAACACGAAATTCTTCTGCGTGTATCAACTGCAGCGAACGGCTATTGGTTGACTGAAGGATTTTCCAGGCATCAGCATGCTTACCTAAAGCAACCGCCGCCGCTCGATCCTGGTGGTTTAGCTTGAACTGGCATTGCTCACACCAAGCTCCGAACTCCAGATTAGACGGGAATTTAGTGCGCGCCTGAGCCAAGCTGACGCAAAGGTCTAACGTCGCTTCGGCCCAACTCAGCGTGGCATCGTCACGACGGGCAATGGATTCGTGAATTAGCGATGCTATATCGCTAAGATTTGTCGTAATGTGTGTACTCATCTTATCCTCTCTGTGGATTCGGGGAGGCAATTGCCTCCCCTCTTCCACTTCTACTTGGTTCTTACTCGTCGTTACCATTACTAGGAACGACCTTGCCTTCGAGTGTCGTAGCGCGCTCCTTGCGTGACGCATGGTAGCGGCGCAAGACGACATTGAGGGATTTGACGATAGTCGCTAGTTTTTTGTTGGAGATCGCCTTGACACCGTTGTCTTTCGCATATTCACGAATGACTTCAGCGGCTTTGATGTTGTCCGCCGCCAAGGAACCCTCGACAGCTTCCGAATCATAGACAGCATCAAGATATTCCATGTAGTTCTCGTCTTGCTCCCACAATTCACTGTGGATCGCGTTGATGTGGTCGTTAAGAGTAAGACGAGGCTGCACACTACGACGCTTCTCAAACTCTACGCGCGTCCTTGGAAGCGGAATAGATGGAACACTACGATCGCCGATGTTAGTGGTATCTTCCATGTCACATTTCCTTTGTTATCCGGCGCTATGCCGGAATGGAGACGTCATTATCTCCTAACTAATTTACTTTCCTTCTGAATTAGCAGCACCCACCGGCGCACCCTCGCAGCAATAGACGACACATACACCTTGGCACTCAGGACACGGCTCAACATGATCTCCCCGTGTTAGGCTCTTCACCAGCACCATACCGTCGCCATTACATGTCGGACAGATCACTTTCTTCGCGTTCTTCGTACTAATGTCAGTCGTCATTTCTTAACGAAGCTGAAAACAGACTGACCGCGTTTCTTTTCCGAATAATCGAATGCCCAAATACGTCCTTCTTTGCTCAACCACAGCTCGACTGAATCCACGTGAAATGTCCACCTGAGTCCGGAATTTGGATTCCCTGGCCTTGGACGGGCAATCGCAGGATGTCGTTTATGCCATGATATTAATTTAGCGGATATTGATGCTGGTTTAGGACAATGCTTAATTTCCCATCTTTCGTTTTTGCGAATCTGCAATGCCGTGATGAAAGAGCGGTTTACGTCATATCCCGAGTCCCTAAGAGACTCGGCATTGGCGAATGCTTGAATGCCTATCTGATCCAGCAAGCGGCGTTCGATCTTTGCCTCAGTATCTGCGATCAATCCGACCAAGCGGCGCTCTAGAGACGCCATCGCCAGCTCGGCGCCATAGCCCCCCGTCTTGCGGATCGCCGGCAGCACCTCGCCGGTAACCCATTCCTCGAACCGCTCCGCCGCAGGCAGCTTCGATCGCATGATGAGGCGGTAAACATCGCGCTCGGGGATGATCAATGTATTGCCTGGTAAGTTATTGATTTTACTCACCTCTAGCGATTCGCTAGAGGATAATGATTTCAAGCACTTACAGTGTGCTCGCAAAGCATCGCTAGCATTCGAATACCCAAGCACATCGGCCACGTCCTTGCCGACAAACCACGGCTCGCCGTCGATCTGCACAACCCGAACAGCAGAGCCTTCGAACTTAAAGGGAATTAGGTCGCTCACTTTTTCACTCCTCGCAGTAGCGTTAGTCGTCATTTCTTCTCAGCTTTCGCCAAAGCCGCATTGCTCGCCGATAATGCCAGTGCGACATCTCTCAACTCCTCGATTTCGCGGCGAAGACGATCTGCGCGCGCCGTGAACGACAGCGCACGCGTCCACTCGCCGCACGGCGCAAGAACATGAGCGGCAAACTCCGGACCCCAGGCAGCAAGGGCCGTAAGCAGGTGGCGAGTACCCGGCAGACGCGGCGCCGTAGCGTCCAGCCAGCAATCGACGGTCTCAGGCGACGCGCCCAGTAACGCCGCAACGCGCTTGCACGTACCGACCGGCACATGCAGCCGGACCCAGTCCCGGAACCTGATCGCGCACTCGTCGACGAGATTGTCATTGTTCTCCAGTGAAGATTTCCGCATCGCAATGTTCCATTCTGTGTGAACACAAGTGGAAGCGGAAACCCCGATGAACGTCATCCCGTTGCCTATAGATCAGCTACTTGTTAATGCCATCTCTTCGTTGCATGAAGAGGCGAGAGCCTGTTTCTCAATCGCTCTAAAGAACAAAGCCGGAGATGTTCTAAGCATCTCCGGCTTGACTCTCGCGCGTACTACAGTCTGGCTTGGCGAACGAGGTATCGATACATGAAACCTCACATAACTACCGGCCTTCCACCGGTTCGCACACTATAGCAAGGGGGCTTGTCAGCAGGCTTGCTCCGCAGGTGTCGCGGACTCGCGAATGTCGAGGTAATCGTTGGCGGTTATCTGGCCGTCAAACTCACGGATGATCCGCCGCAACACAGACGGCTCGGGAACCCTGCCATTCTCGTAGCGCCACGCGGTCATCACCGACACGCCAAGACGCTTGGCGAACGCAGTGACCGTCATGTCATTCAACCTGCGGTAGTCTACCTGTTTCATGCAAGAACATTAACCGAGATGGCTAAGTCAGGCAAGCGTTTTCTCTAACCAGAATGGACGGCGCGCGTGAGGCGGCGGCGAGCTAAAATTGCCACATTGGAAAACCTCAAGAAGCTTCTACGAACGCGAGGATTGACTCAGGCGTGGCTGGCGCGCTCTCTGGGTGTGAACGATGTCACCGTTTCTCGATGGGTTACAGGACATCGGCGAGCTGATCTCCAGACTCTCAGAAGCATCGCAACTTTGTTACGGTGCGAGATCGAAGAGATCACGGGGGGCATCGACATCCTTACGGACGAAGAGCGTCGTGTCCTGGCGGCGTTCCGCAATATCCCAGACGACAAGCGCGAGGCTCTTTGGACGGTAATCCGAGCCCTGACGGATGATTCCGCTCCGTCAACCAGTGCGGTTAAAAAACCGGTTGACAAACCTTAGCCATTGCGGTTAATGTTCTTCTCATAGAGAGCGTCCGCCGCTCACCCCCCCCCGATCGGCGGACCTTCCTCTCCTCCCGCAACTCGCCCCGGCGGTTCCTTCACCCCTTTTCCGCCGGGGGCTTTTTCCGGGAGCCGCCTTACGGAGGAGAAGATGCGCACAATGCTTACACACCTCGAAATCTGCGACCCGGATAGCTTCTACGTCTACGAGGCATGGGAGAAGCTCGGCGATCTCAGCGACGAAGAATGCGAACGCATGGCCGAGAAGATAGCGAAGCGCGCCTTCGGCCGGGGAGACGATGAATGAACTGGGTCGAGCCATTTCTCTCAGGGCCGCAGGGTGCCAAGGAGTTCAGCGGCCTCATTGAGGCCCGCCAATGGGCGATCGTCCAAGCCTCGGCCACCGGTATCGAATGGGCGATCTTTGGCCCGGATCATGACCTTGAAGAAATAGTGAGTGCGGAAAAGTGAAAATATCCAAACGATGTGAGGCCATAATATCCTCATCTGGAACAGCGCTTGTGGCCTTTTGGACGGGGTATCATGCGGCCAAACGCGCGAATTACCTAAAAAGAGCGCGGAGCGAGAGAGCTCCCCTGACACGCGCTCTTCTCGCTAGCCATGCTAGGGAAACTCACAAGCGGTTCATTGGCGAACTCGAATATCTTGATCTATTGAATGGAGCCAGTAAATGAACAAGCCAGTAATCATCAGAACATTCTCAGCGGGTGTTCACTTCGGGTATCTGGTCAGCAGGAACGGAAAGGAAGTCACGCTTGAGCGGTCGCGCCGTATCTGGCGATGGGTGGGAGCGATGACCTTATCCGAAATTGCGACTTTCGGCATTGATATCGACAAGAGCCGGGTCGCCACCCCGGTGAGCATAGTTCTCACCGAGGCAATCGAAATCATCGACTGCACCCCTGAGGCAACTTCGATCCTGGAAGCCGCAACATGGAAATGAACAGTGGCGACGGCCGCGGCGACGGCGACGGCCGCGGCTACGGCCGCGGCTACGGCATAGGCAGCGGCACAGGCGACGGCCGCGGCAACGGCACAGGCGACGGCATAGGCAGCGGCTACGGCGACGGCCGCGGCTACGGCATAGGCAGCGGCATAGGCGACGGCTACGCCTACGGCGACGGCATAGGCAGCGGCAGCGGCAGCGGCGACGGCTACGGCGACGGCTACGGCTACGGTGACGACAGCGGCGACGGCCATGGATACGGCGACGAACGCGGACTCCTCGGCTTTCCGACGAGTCCGACGTTAGCAGAGATCGCTAATCCGCATGATCCTGCGCCTGCGCGATACTAAGCATGAGGAATTAACAAAGATGAATACCACCACCAGCGGAATCAGCATTATTCTCGGAGCAACCCTGCTCGGCGCCACACTTCTGTCCGGGTGCGCAAGCGCCCAGGATGCCGACCTGGCTGAATGCAGCGCGATAACCGGCAGTGTCGATGCTGCCGGCTTCTGGCCATGCATGCAATATCGGCAAGGTCGCCGGCAAGCGGCGTTGCAAGCCTATGCCGGCGCGATCGCCACACAGCAGCTCATGCACTCGTACCAGCCGCAACCGGTGCAGCGAGTGGAGATCGTCAGATGACCGGCAAGACCGATTTCCTGGACCGCGCAACGAGATTGCCGGCATGGCGTTGTGTGAAAGTCGAATACGCCCATGGATGGCGTCACCTGTCACCACGCGAAATCTGTCTTCTCGCCGAGTTGTTCGAGGATCACCGTAGCAGCACGGTGCTTACCGGTATCGAGGCACTCGGCGTAACGCTCGGCGTGCTGAGGAAATCGGAATGAGCGAGATCACCAAGGCCCTCATCAAGTTCAAGAAGGCCACGCCGGCCATCATCAAGGACAAAACTGCTGAAGTTACATCGAAACGCACAGGTGGACATTTTCAATACCGATATGCCGACCTCGCCGAGGTGATGGGCACCATTGATCCGTCTCTCGCAGATTGTGGGCTATTTCTTTCCCAGGCATTTTCGCCCAATGGCGTGACATACCTTGTCACCACTGTAATGCACGAGAGCGGCGAGAAAATCGAAAGCAGGATTGAATTGCCGATCAATGGCCTCTCGCCACAAGAGGTTGGCAGTGTCATCACATATTACCGCCGCTACTCTGTCCTGGCTCTCCTCGGTCTTGCGGCAGAAGATGACGATGGTAAGGCTGCGGACGATGCTGGTGTCAAGCATGGCAGCAAGGCGCTGACGCAGCAGCTCAAGGATAGCGTTGCCGCGGAGCATAAGAACGGCGGCGACCACATTGCGGCAGAGAAGTTTGTGCTCGATAAGTCATACGCTCCCTTTCTAAAGGAAACCCCGGCGGGGAAATGCTGGAAAGTAACGGCGATCCAGACGGCAATCCGTAATTTCGTGCATGATCTGAACGGCCAAAGTGACGCTGTTGAGTTAAAGGGTTTCCTTGCCGACAACAATGCCGTCCTCGACGCGTGCGCCATAGCCCTGCCGAATTGGTACTACGGAAAATCAGGTTCAGATATCCCCAGCGTCGAGAAGCGCATCGCCGACAAGAGAGCAGAGCTGGCAAAAGCGTCGGCTGACAACCCTGGGCGGTACCTGCGCGCATGAACGAACCGACATGGGTCTCGTTCACCGACCGGCTGGCTGCGGCGCTAGACGAGGCGGCGGCCAGCCGGTCGGAAGCCGATCGCCTCGAGACGCTGCTAAAGGTGTCGTTCTCGGAGATGGTCAATGCCATCGGCGGACCAGTCGCAAAAGCTGAGCATGAGGCAAGAGGGTCCGCTGTGTATCGCGCTCACGTTCATAATGCCTGCGACGCACGCACCAAAGCGAATATGGATGCGGCCAAGGTAAAGGGAATGGAGCATCGTCTCGACGCATGGCGAACGGCAGAAAGCACGCGCAGATCGGAGATGAATCTGAAATGAGTACGAAAAAACCAGACGAGATGCAATGGCGCATGGTCAACCCGATAGAGGAAATAGTGTGCCGCGGTGGAGAAAACGCCGACAAACGCTGGTGGACACGGTTGGACACAATCTTCCTGACCGTATCCGCAACCATATTCCTCACAGTCATGATTGCATGCGCCATTGTCGTTTCGAGTGTTGATGACGCACGTACATTCAGCCAACAAGATGTCTACCAAGTGCGAGGACACCAATAATGAAGTTTGTCTGGCTCGCCGGCCCTAATTTCGGCAATAACGCTATGTTCATGCACACACTCGGGCTAATCGGATATCTGCGCATATGGCGCTTTCTAATCATGTGGTTCCGATGAAGATCGCATTGCTCATGTCCGCCGAGGTCAATCTGCTGCTCGCTCAGTTCATTCCAGCGGCGCACATTCTCGCTTACGGTGCCGTGCTGGTGTGGGTGTTCATGGAAGTGGTGGATGCCGCCGCAGAACTTCTCTCTGGATATGATGACATAAACTGATGACCGAAAAGCAGACGATAGAACAATTAAAGTTTATGGTTGACTCGCTGGCGAATGCTCATCCTGGAGTCGGAGTGCATTTTATATATCCGTCGCCGACTCCTAAACGAGACGAGCGAACGCTGACTGGACATTTTGCGGGATATAGAGTGAGACTATCACAAAGCGGTCTAACGAATTGGATAGAGATAAACATAGTAAAGAGGTACTAAAACCGGTGAAACTACACCCGATTGAATGGTTTTCGTCTCTAGTATTTCTTACGGTAATGCTAGTTCTTCGCATTGGTGACAAAAGAGAGTGCTATCGGTACGAACATGAATTGAGGAGGCGGTCTCCTTCCTCGCCCGGTGTGGTTCCGCACGGGCCGAAAGCATCCGATCTCGCGGCTTAGAACCTCGCGCGTTCCGCCTTCTCATGCATGGACACTTGATTGCGCGCGGAAGATCGGAAGGACTCCTTGAACAGACGCCATCTCCTTTGGCTAGGATTGTACGGCATGGCAGATATGATTATCGAAGGCGTGACGAACATCGCGTGGGATGCCAACGGACGAATGATCGTCACACACTCCGATCCGCCGAAGCCGCCGGCGACTACCGATTTGGTTGCATCTCTCGTCGATCTGCGGGCGGCGCTGAACGATGGTGCCAAGGACATCACCATTGCCGGCACGATCCTCGTCAACAGCCCGGTCGTCGTACCTCGCATCGCCGAGCGCGTCATTCGCGGCACCAGCAACGCGACCATCAAGAGCACCGGCAGGGACTTCCGCATCATGGCCCTCGGCAATGGCCAAGGCGGTCGGCTGACCATCAACGATCTTACGATCGACGGCGGATGGCGCACCAATCCAGGCGAGTGTACGAGCGACATCGCTGCGAACTTCTGGCTGCCGAGCCTCGACTACCTCGAAATGAACGGTTGCTCGACCATGTTCAGCCGGCGCACGGGCATCTTCGCGACCAACACCGGCCGGCTGATCCTTCGCAACTGCACCGGATACGCGCTGCCGCGCGACTTCATCTGGTCGAACGGCAGCTGGGACGTTCTGGTCGAGGGCTGCAGGGTTACCTACTGCGGCGACGACGGCATCAGCTGCCATGTTCAGCCGGGCACTACCGGCGATAACCGGACGGTCGTCATTCGCAACAACGAACTGCGCGATACGCTCGGCATCAAGGTGCTCGGCGGCGGCAAGAGCGTGCTGATCGAAGGCAACAGGATCATCGCGCCGGCCTTCTATGGCATTCGTCTGGGCGTCGACCCGACCACCGGTGAAGGCGCCGGGACACAGAGCAACATCACCGTTCGCAGCAACCATATCGAGAACGTGCGGGCAACCAGCCCATGCCATCCTGGCCAGACGCAAGGCGTATGGCTATTCATGTATGCCCCGGACCAAGACATGGCGAACGTCGTGATCGACGGCAACACGCTGGTTCGAAACGAATGGAAGGCGGCGGCGCCGGCATCGTTACAAGATGTCTATCCATTATGGGGGGCACTCGGGGCGTATTCGAAGACGGCATTCCTTCCGGATGCCGTGCTCGATCTTGGCAGCGAAGCAACACGCTATGTCTGCAAGAATCCAGGCGACATCATCGGCTCTAACTTGATGAATGGCTTCTCAAAATGAACAAAGAGCAGATATTCAAACAGCAGTCGCACACTCTCGGCGAGCTGGCTTCAAACGAACGACGTCAACTTGCCAAATGCGGCAAGCCAATATGCGATATCCGTGAGCTACCACTGTTCGCTGGCCTGAACGATACGGTTATTGATCCAATCCAGGCCAGAGCGTCGGTTGCTCTTTTCGATACGGGCGAGGCGATCGTGACGCGCGGCGACCCGGACACCGGCGTCTGGTTCCTGATACAGGGTGAAGCGAGAAAGCAGCGTTATACTGAAACCGGTTCCGTCGTCGGAATCGGCATCGTCAAGCGCGGCGAATTCTTCGGCGACGAATTTGACGGCGTTACGGTCGCCTACGACGTCATCGCGACGAAACCATGCATCGTCATGAAGCTGCCAAACGATGCCTTCGAGATGGCATGCGGCAACTCGATCATTCTTGCCCGCGTCTGCGACAAGATGGCCAAAGGGCTCCGGCGCGCCTATGACCGGATGGAGCGGACCACCGCCGGCGAGCGCATCGAGAACGTCCTGCGCGAGTACGAAGGACCGATGATCATTCGCAAGCAAGATGATCTGGCCCATCTCGCCGGCGTCACCCGCGAAGAGACGTGCCGCACCATCGGCAGGATGATCCGCAGCGGCCTGCTGAAGAGAACGCTGCTCGGCGGCTTGGGTTCTCGTTTGGAGCTTCTCTCGCGATGAGCGAGCCGCTCATCACTTTCGCCGATGCCGCGGCGTTGGTCGGTCCC